>Ga0307516_10008107_pt1 | contig 11934 bp, 17 predicted proteins | sample 19_EM_MG_FD_203310 | JGI IMG/M metagenome (GOLD analysis project Ga0307516, IMG submission 203310) | Populus trichocarpa ectomycorrhiza microbial communities from riparian zone in the Pacific Northwest, United States - 19_EM | ecosystem: Host-associated > Plants > Roots > Unclassified | place...
ACGACGAAGACGGGGGCAGCCGAGAAACGGCCAGTCTCCTTTAACAGTCTTTCAATTCCGTCAGTATGGAGTAAAAGAAAGTGAGGGAGATCGGTACCTCGAGACCGGCTTCTCTCGACCAAATTTCTCTACCGTCAGGGCGAGTGCTTTTTTGGGGTTCGCGAGTTTGATCATGGCTCGGAGGTCGATGTCGCGGCTCAAGAAGTAGTCGTGGGTGAACATCTTAGCGGCTTCCATAGATCGCTCCTGGTAAACCAGAGCTATCAAAGCGCGGGCAACCGAGGAGAGGGCTTCGTGGTGTAGGACGGCTGGCCGGAGTAAAGTGTTTGGCTGTAAAGCATGAGAACGACATTCATAACCAGTCATTCACAAACTCACCGTTCTATACCATTGCAAAAGCGGTACTGCACCCATCTCCCTCGCCACGTCCGCACAGGTTGTGGGACCGACATACGCGCTTACAGCAGCCTTCACGACGCGTACTGGTAAATGCGGGTACGACGCGTGCACGAATTCCGTAGCAAACAGACCAAGCAAGGAGTTTCCCAGAACGGCAAGATTAGTGTTTGTGAGGGGTAAGGGTTTATTCGGGTGGATTTTGGAGTAAGGTAGTGTGATCGACTCGTGGGTGCACGCTTGCTGTATCAGTTTTGGGTTTGTGCCGAGTTTTCCGAGACCAACTCTGTGAGCGAAGGCGGTGAGAGCGGCTGGGGGCGGTGACTGGGAAGCGGCCCAGGCGTCCGAGTCGAAGAGGACGGGGGATTTCGAGTCCTTCGGCGTGACGGCCTGAGGAGGTGGGAACGTGCGGACGGAGGAGAGGGGGATTGTTGGCTTTAGCTTCTGCGCAGTCGCGGTCGCGGTCGACGCCAGGCGCCGTTGGGCATTCTGCATCGTCGTCGGCCACGGACGTCGGGGTGGAGGGCGGAAGTCACGGGACTGTCCTCCGCTTCTTCGTCACAAGCGGCCGGCAAACTCCGAAAAATATCGATCTCCCGTGGATTTCGCCGGCCACCCTCACCATTCTACGGGGGTGCTGAAACCGATGCTTAAGCGAATCAGCTTGACAGTGACGCGAGCGGGGTGCCATTTCATCAGTAGAGTGGAATTTCTTTCAGGGTACCGAAGTGGGAAAGGCGAAGTGAAGTGGCAAAGTATCGTAATCCCAGCCCACGAAGCGACCCGTTGCCGACAAAGTCCCCTCAGTACTTTTGAAGTGTGGGAGTCCGTGCGTGTAGAAAATGTGTCCCTATAACCGCGGTCGAGTGTGGCTCGCCTCCCTCGTGCTTTCTCGTTCAGCCTCAAGATCTCACATCTCACCAGGACCTCTGAGGTTCTCTATCTATGCTTCCTTTGGCCACAACCACTGTGAGTAGTTGGACTTCCTTCATATTTGTCCCTCTGTCTCACCACCCCACCTCTCCTGCAGTACTCCACTGGAAATGAACGAACTCGTGAATTTTGCCTTGGGGCGCATAGCTGGGGGTTCCCGCAGGATGTCATCGAGTGTGGCCAAGAAACACGGCCACGTCGTGAGTGTCTCTGTTGTTGTGAGCCCACTGCAGCCACAATCGTTATGCTGCTCGGTGTCCGACGTGGTGGGTTACTACAACAGCCTTCCGATGGTGACAGTGCTGCCGCCGCGCCAGATGGGGTGAACCTGTTGCGGGGCACCGAACTCCTCAGAGCCGTGACCCAGATCCGATGGGTCAAGGCCAATAGTGACGTTGCCCGTAGGGTCTCAACCACTCCCATCACCCGCCACTGATGCACACAACTGTACCTCCCTACTGCTACTCATTGAGTCTCTTTGACGGTTAAATCACCATAGACTTCACTGTACACTATGCACCGGAATGCTGTAATGAAGAGCATTTAGAGAACCTCCAAAGTATGAAGGGAGGGGACAGAGTTGAAATCCGCATGTTCCACATAGAGATGCACACCAGGGACTATCCTCCCACCCTCGGGGCCGATGTCAAGTTCTGTTTGAAAGCCGAGTGGACCAGCAATGATGTTGGTCGGGATCCCCCAAAAAACGTGTTTAGGGAGGGCTTGGGGTTTTTTTTGGACCTTCTGTCGGATGAGTGATTCATCTGGGGGAAGGAAGGGGCAAATGCGGTGGACCCGCAACACCAAACCCCACCTTTTCACTGGTCAGTCGGCAGGGCGACAGGGCGCATAGTAACCGCCGTTCGATGTGGTGCAGACAGACAAACCCGAGGATGGGTGGTGTTCCGGAACGACCCTCAAGTTGAGGAGAAAAAAACCCCTGAACGACGGGATTCGAGCCCGTCGATAAGCTCTGGGTTTTCAATTTCGTTCACTGGACATCACACATATCCGATGAAGCGGACCCTGGGTGCCTTTTGGAGTTTCGTGAGACGAGAACACTCGAAAAATCCACGATCTGGTCGATGTAACCCGGCACACAAACACATCTGTCATGTATTGGTAGAGAAGGGGGATGCTACGCATACCTACCAGATATAGATGGCCGGGGGTACCGTTTCCCAGAGTCACAGGGCGGGGACCTCACGGATAAACATAAGAAATCGTGGACACGGGCTCACCCACAGCACAACTCCCAGGCCACCGCCTAGTTTGGAACAGCAGAACCAAAGCCCCAAGTGAGGTTGCTGGCTCAAACCACACGGGCGGAGGTGGTGGTAGGAGACAAGTGAGTTGACTCCCACTCCTGAATTACGGGCGTCCCACTCCTGGGGAACCCATTCGCACCTCCGAAGGGGCCGAGATGACCGCCTCGAGCGTTCCACATCAGAAATCCGGGTTAAATGCAGGCCACGGCCGAGAACACCGCCGTCGTCTTTGTGTACAAGCGGCCAGCATGCGCGGGAGGTGAGGGTTGGTGGACTGATCGGGGATGTAAGTTGGGCGCTGCGATCCACCTGCGCCAAAAAAGACCGAACCGCCCTCGTTCACCCCTTCCCACCCCTTTCTGTCCGCGTCCATCATTACTTATCCCAGGTTTCCCAACACACAACGCAGTCGACACCCCGACACCCACCGGCCGGTATTCGCTGAGCCACCCCGTTGCAACCATGGCCGTTATCTCTCTTCCGTTGACCTTCAACAATTCTTTCTGGACGCAGGACTATCGCACCGGCCTCGACGTTATCTTCAAGAAACTAGAACAGGCGCGTTTACCCTGCGCGCGGGGGGGGGGGCGGTTTTTTTGACTGACGATCTTCTTTTATGTGTGCAGGGCGTCGCCGAAAACGATGAAGTAGTAGCGTTCATTCGGGTCCGTTAACCATCGCCCGTCTCTTGTCCGAGAAAGTCCAATTCTCACTTTGTGTCCTTGTCCAGGCAAGGGCGGTCGCAGAAGGAAACTTTGCGGACTCACTCAAGAATCAACCTGCATCGAGAATCGGTAATTCTCACCTTCCAGTTCTCCGCCCAGATCATCCTGACAGTCGGATGGTATCTCATCTCCCACGATACAGGTGCAGGCTTCAATGCAGACGATGGTGCATCCCTTCTTATGGCCTTCCGCGGATTACAAGCGGAGACCGCCGAACACGGACAGTTACACGAGGCGGTGTCAAGCGAACTGCATACCCTCGTTGCCGAACCGTTCCGCGCTTGGACGGAGGAGTACCAGGTTTGTTCCAGATCCCACTTCCGCTAGTCTCGTGACCGACCACGACCCTTAGACGAAGCTCGAGCGAGCGAAAGAACAGGCGCTGCAAGGCTGGATCGGCGATTTCGAAGAGGACCGTGTTCAGGTACGCAGAACTCACCGAACGTACTCACATCACGACTGAATGCACGACAGATCGAACGTTTGAGACAAGATTACATCGATAAATCGCGTTTCGCCGACGAAGCTGAGGATGAGTGCGCAGCGCCCCCCCCCCCATTACCTCACCGTCTTCCTAATGCACTCTCCCCAGCGCCCGCTTCGTCTCCAATGAGGTCACAGAGAGATATACATCACCGGGCTCCAGCCCTCGTAATCCAACTTATGACATCCGCAAGATACCTGCCCGTCAGCCCACGCTCTCTGAGCGTGTCACTCAGCGCTTACGTGGTTTAGGAAGGAGCGCCGCCTCAGCGATTGCGGATAACAATCCGCCAGCTCCGCCTCTTCAAGTCTTTGACGCGGGGGACGAAAAGTCGCCCAACCCCGAGCCGCGCCTGGACAAAGGAAAGGGCAAGGCAACAGAAGCAGACTTCAACACATCTCCTCCCCCTTTGTCCCCCCCCATGCCACCCAAGTTGACCGTAACCACCTCCGACCCAGAGTCTGGGGGAAACGCGGAGGCAGACAACCAGAAAGTACTCCTTGCCGGCTTACCATTTACGCACCCCCAAATTTCGACATTTTTGTCGCGGGCGAAGGCTGAGATGTCACTCCGCCCGGTGAGGTTCCCGTTCCTGGGAGAGTACCAAGACTGCTTCGCTGGAGAGGAATTCGTTGGTTGGTTGTTGGAGAATGTCCCCGAATTCCAGAAGGACCTTGATATTGCCCTTGTTGCTGCAAGGGAACTCACAGAACGCGAGGACTTGTTGAGGAGGCTTGGAGAGTTTGGAAACAAGTTTGACAACGCCGACGACGCTTTCTACCAATTCAGGCCAAAGGTACTCTAACTTATTTCCCGGACCATAGGATACGTGCTAACATCGGATCGGTCAGGCCTTCACGCTTGGTCAGCCTCCATCGACCCAGGCCACAAAAAAGTCCCCTATTGCCGCATCACCCTTGGAGCGTATTGCTCCAGAAATCGCGAAGACCTCTGGCACACTCGTAGATATCGTGAGCAAGGCGTGGGCTTCAAGCGCAGAGCCCCCCTTTATCCGACGCAGGAGGGAAGCAACGAATGCCGAGACCGAGTACCGTAAAGCCATTCGGTCTCTGGATCGTCACAGGCTGAAGTTGGAGGAGAGGATTGAAGAGAGTTTGAAGACTTTGCAAGCCTGGGAGTTTGACAGGCTTCACGCTGTGAAGAATGGTACGCGAGTCCCTGGTTGGCCCGCTACCCCGAGTCCCCCTAACGCATGCCGAAGTCCTCCTCCAGTATCAAGGTTCAATCGCCAGCCTCCGCAAGAGTTATGAGGTGTCTGCAGACAGATCTTCGACCCTCATTAGTGCATATAACCCAGACTCCGACCTCAAGGCGCTCATTGAGAGGTATCGGACCGGTCCATTCCGTCCAAAAGCGTGTGTGTTCGAGTCCGTCACGCACGAGGAAGGGGATGTCGTCTTCGGTATCGACTTGAGGAAGTGGGCCGAGGGTGGGTGGAGCAGCGATGAGGTTAGGAAAGACACCCTGCCTCCCGTTCTCACAACCCTTTTAAACGCTCTGAACACCCGATACGGCGAGATCCCCGATGACTCCGGTAAGTGGGAAGTTCTTACCAGAGTCTGACGAACCCGTTAACTGTCATCACCCTCTAGCTAAACGGAAGGCATGGATCTACGAAGTGCCTCTGAACGCAGTTCACCACCTCAGGGAGACGTTGAACTCTGTACCGGATGGACAGGACGTCCCTGAAGACGTCCTGGAGAAGTACGACGCTCCCGTTCTAGCTGCTGCGTTGAAGTTGTGGTTGCTCGAACTTGAGCCGCCGTTGGGACTCTACGACGCCTGGGATGAATTCAGGAAGATATACCCATCTAGTAAGCGCGGTTGCCGGATGGAGACTTTAGGGCCTCGTTGACCCTTTCTGCCTTCAGTTGGTTCCTCGACAAAGGCCGAACGATCACAGGAACAACGCTTCGAGGCTGTCGCTGCGGCATTGTTGAAATTCCCCAAGGTCCACCTGTCGGTATTGGACGCCGTCCTTCAACACCTCAAATAGTGCGTACTCGATACATCCCTTCCTGATAGATAACCTTTTCTCACCTCCGAGTACAGTCTCATCGACAACACCAAGACGGCAGAGAAAAACGAGGTGTATATCTCCAAACTGGCTCTGGCTGTCGGGCGGGGCATCCTGAGGCCGAAGTCGGAGGATGCCAGGTCAATCCAGGACCGGCACGCAACCAGTAAGCCCCATATCCTCCTGGGCCAGACGATTCACCCACTCTTTGGCCCCAGTGTTGTTCGTGGACCTTATTCAACATTACGATCATTTGTTACCCCCAACGCTTGCGAAGAAGAAACGAGAATCGGAGCGTAGGATTCCTCAGCGCAAGCGGACCGCGATGATCGACATGCGGATGAGGCGTAGCAACATTGGCGACGTCACTGACCTGAAGGAAGCCATTGTCCACCAGACCACCCATCGAACGGGACCAGGTTCTCGTTCCAGTGTTTCGACCACGACGGGGCCTCCGGAGTCTGTTACCTCTTTAACCCCCGGACAGGATAGCAAGGCTAATGTCCCGGCCATCTTAAGAGCCGGTGGCGGAGCGACCATCCCCTCCCCTGTTCCTCCCCCCCCACCCACCGTCGCTCCGACTCCCACATCACAATTCGTTCCGCCTCCACCCCCGCCTCCCCTCGATGCGCAAGCCAATTTTGTGCCGCCCCCTCCACCTCCCGGACCCATTCCACCGCCTCCACCACTTTCGGCTGAAACCGAGGATGTCTCATTCCCCCAGCCTCAGCCGTCGTACTCGGATAATATTCCCGCTCCTCAAGGTTACGCCCCTCCACCAATGCCGACTTTCAAGGATGGGCCAGAACAGAGTCCCTCGCCAAAGACCTCCCCTACCTTCCCTTCTAACCCGCCCTCCAGGAGTTCCTCTCCTGCCATTAACAACCGACCGGGTGCACCACAGAGAACCTCATCGTCAGGGCTGAGGGGTCCTCGCACTGGTGGCGTCACCAGGGGTCCGAGGGCCTCTGGAGTGCCTCCCGCTCCTGGAAGAAGGGAATCGTATGGTCAATTCAGGCCCCAGACCCCACCTTCGCCAAACAGCGGCGGCACAAGGGGATCTAGGCCCGGCTCAAGGGGACCATATAATCCATCTGCACACAGGAGGAGCGGAAGTGGCTCTTCGTTCACTAGGAAGACCATGGCTTCTGACGCTGAGGTAAATTGATGACGTCCTACCCCGGAAACGGGGTTCTCTCAGAACGCTGAATTGACGTCTTCCCCCTCCCCTCCCCCTCTCCCCCTCTCTGAATCGCAGGACAATATCCTGTAAATATAACGAAGTCCCCCTGTGTGTGTCACGACCATGTATCGGTAGATGTGTGCGCTGGGTTGTACCGGTTACGACTTGGCTCACGCGTCTCTTCTGTGTTTTGGACGGCTGTAGGTTCCGCCGAAGGAGTAGAATCAGAGGTGATATCTCGAACTTTCTCGTCTTGTATGTATGGTTCTCTAGGTTATGGTTATCACGAACGCAATCTCCCCCCAGTCTCAAAGGAACAGAATTCTTGGATGAACGCTGGAGCCTTATAGTTGGTAGATGTTGGACAACGGTTATGTCGATGAGTAGGTAGTTGGAGTACGTTCACCCCCCATTCTCGTTACCAACACTCTAACTTCGTACAATGTGGATCCATCCATTTCTGTCCATCTGGGGTATAATGGCAGCATGCGTGCGTGTGATACGCCCTCGGAGGCGATATGGCTGCCCGATAGAGGAGGGTTTCAACATATGAGTCAGTTTGGCGGGCAAGAAGTAAAGGGTATCAAGCGCCCGAACGCACGGAGCAGTCTATAAATCCTCAACAAGCCGGACACCCCCTTTGCCAACAGTCAGGCGGATTCTAGTGTCTTTATCCGCGTCCTTGAACTGGGAGATGCTCAGTATTACGACTAAAAGGGCCAGGGCAGGGTACTTACGACCAACTCTCTGGTCCTGCGCAGAGTCTCGATCTCGTCGATCCTATCCCTGACGGATTTCAGCCTCTCCTCGAAGCCTTCTTCCTCGACGACATCCCGCGCGGCATGAAAAATTAACAACGAATCGGGTCGAACGTTATGGTTGATGTCGATACTGATGATGTTGAGGCGGTCAAGTTCTGAAACCGAAATAAACCGGGGCTACGAAACTCGAATGAGAGAATGGAGATCGCACCTTCTATGAAATCCGCCCTCGTCATGATTTGCCGACACTCATGCTGGCATGTCACGCCCTCAGCCGGGAACTGAGACGGGATCTAGGGTTGTGCTCACGTAGGGAACGGCAGGCAATTGCAGGTGATCCAATGCAGACTCGTCCGCCTCACCAGCTTCAATCTCTTTCCTCAGCTTATCCTCCGCTTTACGAACTCGTTCAAGAGGAGCCAAGAGCAGGAACTCCATTTTTGCTACAACGTGTGCGTTACTATCGCGAATGTAGGTCTGGGAATGGCCCTCACCTCCTCTAGCACATCGCCGTCACAGCCCTGAATCAAACTGATGCGGCTCAACAACCACCCTCTCTCGACATCTTTGAGGCGGCTCGCCATCTCGAGCATGTCCCGGGCCTTTGACACCCTGCTCAGGTATGACACACGTCCGCCGACGATGGAAACGGCTTCTCGAACCGTCTCAATGGTTTCCATCTCACGTGTAGAGTAGCGACGTATGTTTATGGAGGCTTGGATGGCTTCCTTGTTGTCTAGATCATAGACTGAGAGTACGTGCATCAGACTAGCATTTCTGCCTGTACCACACAGTTAGAAGGTGATTGGCGACCATTCGAGAGGAAGGAACGACTTGCGCAGGATGCAAAATGGCCAGAAATCGTTGCTGCGCGGGGAATCAGCAATCAGGGCACGAATCGTTTGGTACTGAGTACTCACGTGGTGAACACCACCGTCATGACTCCTACACGAGTATTGGTATTAGTGTGAACTCAAATGATAAAAATCGCAACTCACCGCCGGCAGCCCAGGCCTCCGCTCGTTGTTGCAATTGGAGGGGCATGTCGCGACCGTTGTTGTCATTGTTGAAGCAGTGAACTTTATTGATGATCAAGACGGGTGGGCGACCGTGGTGTCTGCCGTAACGTAAAGCCACCTTCTCGAGCTTGTTGAGAGCTACGTAAACATGAGCGGCAGCACACACTATCGTAATGCGCGATCTCACCTCTCTCGATATCCAATGTGGGACCGGCTATGGCGTAAAGCGCGAAACCCTTTCAGTCTCCGATGCTATACGAACGATAGACAGACAGACCTTCTCGAGGATCCCTCTGTTGGAACAATGAGGTCTGGGAGTCCTCGTTGAACTCGTAATTCAGAGCTTTTCCCAGCCTCAGCCTGAAAACTTCCAAGTCGGGATGCGCGTCACACATGGATACGCCCTCGGCTTGGATGTATTCCATAGCATCAAAAATCATTGTTGTTTTCCCCGTACCCTAACGCAAACGTTGAGAAGATCCACCAATAAGAAGGGTGAAGGATGCTACGTTACCTTTGCACCGAGCAGCACGTAGTAGTGACCCACATCCCCTCCTTTCACGATCAGGTCGACGAAATCTTGTTCTTTACGCCTGAGATGCTGGGTCAACGGTTCTGAGCCCTCGAGGCCGAGTTCAAGGTCCACCCTTTCTTGCTTCTGCTGTTCCACCCGGTGCCGCGTTTTAGCCGCATGAGTTACTAGTTCAAGGGCAGGGTCATATCCGGATCTGAAAGCCTTTTCCATCTGAATTCGATGGAATCGGCTCAGCCTCGTATTCCCCGGAAGGCCGGATGTGGAGCGTAGCTTGGCAAGGACCGTCCATTTGTACCACCCCAGGTACGCGGTTCCTGCAAAGAAAACTGTACGAATGTCCCTTCAGCTCCGTTTCATTTCTGCGTGCTTGGCTTTGAAGAACGCACTTATCCCAACACCGACGATTGTGGTTATGAACGCATCCGCAAACTTGGGCGCTTGCCTGAATAGCAAAATAGGAATGGTTTGCTTGTCCCTCCCTGGTAAATCATCGTGGGCCCTGACACCTACAAGCGGTTGATTGGAAATAGTAGGTAGTTCCTTGGCAGTGGCGGCGGTCATCTGACCGGAGGTGCCGAGCGGAATTACGACCTAAGTACTTGTCGATACGAACGACCGCGTCCGATGAAGTCCCTGAACGGTTGCTCGGGTTGGAAGTCGCAGAGCGAAAGCGGAAGGAGGAGTGGCGGAGATCAGGTTTCGCGGGATAAGAGGGTGAACGACCGGGTGTCGTTGATACGGAGAGCGTGCGTTTGGCAGGGTCAACTTTCGAGAAACCTTTGGGTCCGCAAGACGAGTCGGACGGATTATGCGGGGCACTGACCACAACATTGTGGCGGGGAGAGGATGTGCTATCCTCGGACCTCATGTCACCCGCTGGGGATAAGGGCCTCCAAAGGGCACACATTCACAGAAACCTGGGCGCTTATTACGGCGATGCGGCTCGAGGCGGTCCGGGGTTGTTGATCACGTGAGGCACGCGATGAACGGCTCGAACATTGAACACGCGTTTGCCTCGCACAACCCGCCTCCACCTCGGCTAGACCGGAGAGAAGAAGTGACCCGGAAGTTCTCCGCCCTGCGATTTCCTGCCACCTCGTGCGACGCATCCAGTCAGACGACATCAAGGCTGCAGCATTGTCGACCTTCTGCCATTGCCGGACTAAAAAGGTGCGGCCATTTCTACGCTTATGTGCGGCCACTCATTGTCCCCCTCCCCCACGCTCGCCACAGACTTCCACCTTCTCCATACCCGAGCCCACTTGTATTATTTGATTCGCCGATTACGCCGCTATGCCAATCCTGGCAGGCTACCAACCAGAGGTCGCCCCGAGGATACCCACATCACCTTTTGTGCCAACCCAGTACCAGGTGCGTCCTTTGACCACTCAACGCGAACTCCGCCCTTACGACCGCTTTCCCCGCCCTACAGCTCCCTGTATTATACGTCGTCCGTCATTCACCTTTCTCAACCGATGTCACCCGAAAACCTCTGATCAACCACCCCCGTCCAGATTGTCGTCTACGCCGTCATCATCTTTGCCGTGTGGAACATACCAGCAGTCAGGAACTTGATCAACCCATTTAAGCTCTTCACAATAGGGTGGCACGAGTTATGTCACATCATCGCGGTCAGTGTCCTCCATCTCGGCGTCTACTGTCATAACCCATCCCTCAACGCGTTTGTGGCCCCGTAGGCTATCCTGACCGGCGGAACGATATTGCAAGTCTCCATAGATCCAAACACGGGCGGATGCACAAAAGTCGAAGGCGGCTATCCACCTCTCATTCTTTCCGCAGGTTACCTCGGCTCCACGTTTCTCGGTGCAACGTTCATCCTGGCAGGCTTCGACACGCTCATGTCAAAGATAATGAGCTGGGTCATCGGCTTTGGTCTGATCCTCCCGTTGGCTCTTGTCAGAGATAAGCTGTAAGGCCCTCTGTTCTCTCGATTCGGAGATTCTCAACTCGCGCACAGTACTATCCTGCTGACGGTCGTTTATGAGGGTCTGTTGATCGGATTCTGGTTCATTGACCACGCGTAAGCCCTTTATTCTAATTTCCGCACCCGCACCCATCGGGAGATTCCCACTGACGTTATCTGCTTTATCAGTCAGGCGCTACGGTGGTATTGTCTGTTCGTTGGGGTGATGCAGTCAGTTCCTTTCACCCCGTTAATGATCCGACGGTCCGCTGATTTGACCCTAAAGCGTCTTTTACTGTGTCTGTGAGTTCGGGATACACAAAGCCGCAGAACGTCCCTCATCCTTCGGCTGTTCCAAGGGGACATTGCAGACGACAAGTACTTCCGGAAGGTCAATGACTCTGACGCCACGCAGTTCGGGATAATGTTCCCTTCGATACCAGCCCATGGTGAGATGGAGCCCCCACTCAATCGAATTCGACATCTGACCCACCTTCTCTCCAATCCAATTCTCGTTCAGTGTGGGCTCTGCTATGGATACTATTCGAGATTGGTGTCTTGATCAGCTTCATCTTGCTCGGAATCTCCATATTCAAACGCACACCTGACCAGATGTATTATGAAGCTTGTACGTCACGGGGCCCCATTCTCTCCTGCCATGCACGTTG
>Ga0307516_10008108_pt1 | contig 11934 bp, 3 predicted proteins | sample 19_EM_MG_FD_203310 | JGI IMG/M metagenome (GOLD analysis project Ga0307516, IMG submission 203310) | Populus trichocarpa ectomycorrhiza microbial communities from riparian zone in the Pacific Northwest, United States - 19_EM | ecosystem: Host-associated > Plants > Roots > Unclassified | place...
CTCCATTAGAATGATTAAGCATTTTTAGCTCCACCCTTAAGGGTCGAGACAAAGCTCGTGAAAATGGCACACTACGTAATTCTATTGAAAACCTTGGGCCAACTTGCGCCATTATTGATCACCTACCACATTTATCATTCGCAGATTCACTGACATTTTGGTTTCAGGATTTTATAATCAAATTGTTTTGGGTTAACGTCGGAGATGATTTAAGCAAGGGGAAATCACATGTTAATCCTTCAACTATCACATTGCTCTCCAATCAGTGTTCAAACAAAAACATTCTCAATTAGATCCTCCTCCATCGTTCGAAGATGACCAAATTAATCCCACCATAAAAATTTATGATGAAAATAGTTTCGTTTTAAGACATATAGGCCCAAACTTTTCAAGAGAGGGACCATATTGAAAACACTTTTTGTTTGGGGACCTAATTGAGAGCGGGGTTATAATTGATGGATTACTGCGTCCTTACCCATCAAGCAAATTTATTTCTAAGAAGTAAAATGATTAAATAAAAGTTCTTGATAAGATAACACCTACTTGTGGGATGAAAAAGGAAAGTACAGGACTGAGAATGTTACTATGCAAAAGCCTTCATTACCAAGTAAATATAGACAGGAAACAGTTTTTTTAAAAAAAAGTGTGACCTCTAATTAATTAAATATTAAAAGATAAAATTAAAAAAAAATCAATTATAATAAAGAATACCAAACCAAAAATAACAATTCAAAAAATGATGATCAAAATTGAGATAAAAAAATATATTAGAGAACAACTATGAATTTTTGATTCAAGGCGAAATTAAAAAGAAAATCTCTTTAACAAAAAGAAAAAAAATAAAAACAATAAGGACTAAATTGTAAAAGAAAATAACATATCATAAATTTGGATTAATTAATGAAATTGAAAATAAATAAAAATTGTACAAAAAGGTCAAGAAAAAAAATTAAAAATCAAAGAATAAGGACCAAATTGAAAAAAAATAATATATCACTAATTGAGATTGAATGATGAAATTAAAAACAAATTAAACTTTTATAAAAAGGCCAAGAACAAAAAAATATAAATCAAAAGAATAAAGATCAAAATTGAAATGTCAACAACTAAGAGGACAACTCTAAAATTTTAAATGGTCAGAATGAATTTCGAGTGGAGCAAAGAGAAAAGAGGGGGAAAAGAGAAAGTCTCGCCGACGACAATCCATCCCCCAAACGCCACCACGTGCCACCCTACCAGAAAGAAAATGTCGCAATGATTCTAACGACATGATGGGGGGCATTTTTGTCCACCAGGAGGCGCCACAGAGGCCACAGACACCTCCCACAAGTTACTACGAGTGTTTCACGCAACAACCACTTTTTTCATTTTTATAATGATTTATGTTTTAAAAGACCAAATTACCCTCGACCAACTTAATAATATTAAAAAAAGGTTTGAAAGACAAAAAAAATCCTTTAGACGTAAGCTTTAAAAATTTTGCTTTTAAGGGTAATTGAGTTATTTTATTGTGTTTAAAAAAAAGTGAAATGATGAAAAAGCCCCTGGATGTCAATTTTAAGAATTTTGCTTTTATGGGTAAATTACTAATTCTACTGTGTTTAAAAAATTGAAAAGACTATTTTACCCCGATTAATCTGATGATAATTAACAGGCCATGTAAAAAGATAAAAATACCCCTAACACCAAGACCATTGGGTTTTTTTTAAGGGTAAAATGGTAATCACAATGTTGCAATGAAATAGTAAAATGTGTCTTTAACTGTAGAAACAAAAATTTTTCTACCAATCAAAATTCTTGATGTGTCATTTTTATTTTATTTTTTCATAAAAAATAAAATAAAATTGAAATAAATGACATGGAAAATAAATAGGCATTTATATAATTTTTTTGGCCAATGGAAGGTTTACAAAGGAATGAGATAATTAAGATATCTTGTCGCAAATACACGATGCCATAAATAAAAATTAACCAATAAAATAATTTCACATGACAATGAGAAAGGACTTGAAAACCCCTGCAAATCTCTATAAATAAAGGGCCTCACCCTAAAAAAAACAAAAGGGGAAGGATTCTTTCGGGAGACACAAAAGTTTCTTCAATATAAACTCTTTAAGTAATGAAGCTCTCTTAAAAACTTTTAAGCCTCCTTAATCTACGCTTGAAGTCTATAAAAAATGAAGCTCTATTGGATCAAACCTAAATGTCCCATAAAAGTTTTTCAACAAAAAAATCTTCTTCAAGAGAAGCTCTTTAAGCAATAAAGATTTCTCAAAAGCTCCCGAGCCTTATTCATCTACACTTGAAGTCTACGAACCAAGCTTTGTTGGAACAATCCTAAATGTCCCATAAGAGTTCTTTTTTTTTAAAAAAAAAATTCTTCTTTAACACAAGCTCTTCAAGCAATGAAGCTCTCTCAAAAGCTCTCAAGCCTCTCCCATCTATACTTGACGTCTACAAAAAATGAATATCTTTTGGATCAAGCCTAAACACCCCATAAGAGTTCTTTAAAAATACTTTAAAGGTAAATTAAAGGTACCATTTAAAGCATCAAATCACCAAATCTCACTCTACAATACACGTCTAAATTCGTGTTCTAACAAAGCACAAATCTTGACTTGATTTTACAAATAAATCAAGTTGCCATAGATAAAATTCATAGGAAGAATCAAATGATTGTTTATTTTTCTATAAGAATATTTGAAATAGAAATTGTATCCAATCATATATTTTAATAAAACCAAATATTTATACATGTGTGCTTGTTTAATTTTAGGTAAGCAGAATTTATAGCTACAATGACCATAATTTTATTGCCTTCCATTTTAGCTTTCTTGTTATTTACTTTTCCTATGTGACAAACTAATATAATTACTATTATACCAACTCTGCTTTTTGTTAACGAGCGTAACAAAAACCATGTAACATTATAAAGAGAAGATTATTTTTACAAGGTTATTATAACAACTCATAATTTTCCACAACATCTTAATAATAACTATACAACCAAGACCCTTGAAAATAGGTAAAAAAGATTTTTCTACACATCATCTTCTTGATTTAATAGTCAACTAAGATCTTCATGACGTAGGCATTCTGCTGACCATTCTAGTAAAATGGTCTCATGTTACATTATAATTATACGTTCATTTATTTTTTATACTTTTAGTATATGGTTTTAATTAGATATAAAATGTCCATTTACCAAGGTAATTTTTCCTTTTTATACTTAATATCGAGTCCACGACTCATTTGTACTTTCCAATGATCTTGACTAAACTTTAATCTTGTTAGAATTATCGATACATTTAAATTTTAGGTTTATGATCCATTTTGATCCTACCATAATTTTTTTATCCTTTACTTTGAAAACTAGCACTTAACTTCATTAACTTTCATGGAACATTTAGTGGTAAAGTTTCAGCTCGAAAACATTGTTTCCATAAATATCCTGCCCTTAAGACTAAACAACTAGTATTTTGATTATGGTCATATTTTTTTAAATTTCAATAAAGTCTCTCCTAAACGGGGCTCTACCAAATAATTTATCATATGTTGCTTGTATAATCTGATATCATGTTTCAATCAATTTCAGCTCATCCAATCAGTATTCATATAACTCATGGCCACAGGCCCATAATTCAACAAATCTCATCAATAGCATGTTACTATATAAACATAAACATAAATAGAGTTATAGAATTAAAATTAATTATGTTTTTATGCAATACACTCATTGCATTTTCAAGAATTAAAGAATGACATTATCTTTACATTCTACTTGGAGCCTAAACCAGATAAATACCATTACCATTCTATAATGTAAAATAAATGCTATAAATAACTTACTTTAGCATAAAACTAGAGATAATACAGTCTCGTGTCATCAGACAATAATCAATAATAAAACATGTAAGACATAAAAACCATATAAAATCTCTATCACCACACTGTAGATATAATTTTGAGCACCATAAATTAAACAACCACATGTGTACAAATTTATAATTTTATTAAATATATGATCAGGTACAATCTCCATGTAAAGTATTCTTTCAAAAGAATAAGACAATCCTCTGATTCTTCCATTGGATTTGATATATGGTGACTTGATTTATTTGAGAAATCAAGCCAAGATTTGTGCTTTGCAAGAACATGAATTTGGGCGTATATTGCGAAGCAAGATTTGATGATTTGATGCTTTGAAGAGTACATTTGATTTATCTTCAAAGTGTTGTTGAAGAACTCTTATAGGACGTTTAGACATGATACAATAGAGCTTCGTTCTTTATAGATTTCAAGTGTAGATAAATGAGGCTTGAGAACTTTTGAGAGAGCTTTCTTGCTTGAAGAACTTGTCTTGAAGAAGATTTGTATCTCCCCAAGAATTCCTTTCCAGGTTGAGGCACTCTATTTATAGAGATTTTGAGGGGCCCTCGGGTCCTTTTCTAATGCTACATGACATGATTTATTGGTTGATCTTTATTGATGAGATCTTTTATTTATGACAAGATATCTTGAATATCCCATTCTAAGTGTCAACCTTTCATTGACTAAGAAATATATGAAGGCTCATTTATTTTTCATATCATTTATTTCAATTTTATTTTATCTTTTTATGTAAAAATAAAATAAAAATAACACATGATGAAATTTAATTAGTAGATTGTTTTTTGTTTCTACACACATCAGTATAGGGAATCTAACATTAACCATACATACAATTCTTATAAACAACACTTTCATAATTCTTTATAGAATATGATAAGATTGACTGTGTGCAACCAATTAAGTTAATCTTTCAGTTGTCTAATTGCTTCTTAACACTTGTCACTATGGCTGGATCCAATCCTCCTATTAGTCCTTGCTTTTTTTACACATTCTTTTATCAAGTCATTTCATTGTATTGCCCTTCTACAAACATCAACTTTTATCTTCTTGTCAGAAGGAATATCATATACATAATTTCATGTCCCTATTTTACATCTGAACCTTTACCTGAGGATTATTTCCATTCTTAGATTTATACGAAATAATCATCACTATGCTAAAAGTAAGGTAAGCCTTTTACTTGTAATTTTTCTTGCACACGAACTCAAGGAACACACACTACTCTGAATGTTCCTCCTATGATTTCCAAGCAATAAACACCAGTACCCTATCAATCAACTATCCATATTTATTCATCTATAATGAGTCCAGTTTACCATGACTTATGTGCTCTACACTAAAGTCCATCCATTATTTACCCATTCTAAGTTGTGCTTATGGGCTTAGGCCTTGGGTCAGGAAGCTCAACCCACATGGTTGGGCTGATCCCATCCCAACCATAATGGTGTGTTTGGCATGCCCGATTTTTATCAATTTTTTTTTTCTAGAATTTAAAAAAGGATGAGAAAAATAATGAATTATGAAACGATAAATTTTATTAGTTGGATGGCCAAGATGTTTGTGCCAACCATCAGTTGAGGTTCGTTCACCAAAAAGTGCTAGGACTAATGAATTCCTAATGGTTGATAGCTTTGGTAGTGGATAAACACTGTTTTAATATTCACCGTGAAGAAGTGTTGTCCCCTTGCTTCGATCCTTTATAAGAAAATAAAATGGATGAAATTCAATGTAAACTTTGCTTGAATGAGTAAAATTATGCACATAGATTAAATTTTTATAAATGTGTGGAACACAAAGAGTATTAGGGAAGAAAAAAGGTTGTAAAGGAGAATTCAATGTCAAAGAGCCGACATGTGTTACTTGCAAGCTTTAGACATCGCCAATGATAACTTTATAGGTTCCATTATCCTCTGAGTGTACTGGTAAGTTGGCAAGATCAGAGGTAATGTGATGAGAAGTGGTAGAATCCATCAATCATTTTTTGTCGCTTAATCCACCCGTTGCTGCATAGTTTGCAGACTTTGGCTTAAGGACCTTGCTACATGTCTTGACCGAGTTCCCTTTGGTGTTATAAAGTTGACAAACAAGTATATGTTGACCTAATTTTCCTTTGAAACTATAATGTCGTTGATTGGATCTTGAATATCCTGTAGAAGGTTGTGCAAAACAAAATGATTTGAAGGAGCAGTTGCGTTGAGCAACATTGACAGTGGCAGTCAGTCCTGAGGTGGAATTATCAATGTATTTCAAGTGATTTTCATTGCTTATTAACATGCTTTGGAGTTCTTCAAATGTGAAAGATGTCTCACGAGCCCTTATTGTGGTTGCTATGTCATAGAAATCAACTCCTATGCCATTAAAAACGTAGAGATTTATGTCATTTATAAAGATGGGAGAATTAATGACTACAAGTTCGTCAACTAAGCTTTTCATGATATTAAGATATTCTGAAATTGATCGAGTCCCTCGTTGAATAAGAGTTAACTCTTCCTTGATATGCATAACACGAGTGTGTGAACGATTGGCATACGATTGCTATAATTTTAACTACGTATCGCGAACAATAGAGGAAGTTGCAATAACTATCAGAACTGGTTCAAAAACTATGGCAAAAATTGCATGAAGAATCAAATTATCTTACCAAAACCAACGCCAAAAGATAAGATTTGAAGCACTTATAGAGGATGATCCAGTGGTTGGATTAAACAGTGTTTCTAATAAACAAACAATGGTGCCATCAAGATATCCTCAGATGTCATAACCTACAAGTAAAGACATCAATTGAGCATCCCATGAAGGAAAATTGGAAGGTGTTGGTTTCATAGGAAGTTGATAACTAACATTGAAGGTAATAAGATGAGTGTCACTATTGCCTGTAAGATTAATGTTAACAATAATAGATTCAAGAGTTGAGGCTATAATAAAAATTCTTGTTGAAGGAAAAAGGTTCTGATACCATAAAGAATATTGTTGAACTTATTTCTATCATTAGTAAAACTCATTTTTATAAGGAATTGTACAATGTAGTTGTTACAAATTCAAAACTAGATAAGTGATATTAATAAAGGATAAGATAAGAATAAATTTATAAGAGATAAAATCAGTAGGGTTGTTATATTTTGAACTATAGATAACTTTAATATTCTCCATTGTGTTTCCTATGAGTTTTGTACTTCATTTTCTAGTTTTCACCAACAATTTCTTTGACAAAGAAAGCATTGTACCATATGACATATCTCATAAGTAGATTATGCAACGAAGCTCTCCCTATAAAATCAAGTTATCTCTTAATTAAAGCCAAAACCAATTCAACTATTTTCTACACGTTTTATGAGGTTCAAAAACTAACTTCAGCTCTTTCCCAAACCTCATTTCTCATTTGGCTCCATGGTGGCCCTGATTGTTCTATGACTGAAAACTTCATTGAACTTGGCCCTTATCATATTATCGATTCGCAAGACAAGGAACACCTTACTCATCAATCCAATTTAGACTCATGGGATTTCATTTTATTCATGCAATTGGGTATTATATTTTGAATAGTAATTAAGAAATAAGAGTTATATGAACAATAACTATTATGTTTTTTTTAATTTGAGGGGATTTTCATAAAAATCCAAATAACAAGTTTTCTACTTTTCAAAACGTGTTTGAAAGCCTAAAACTTATTGATAGAGCACAAAAATTTTATTATTTTTAGGGCTATTGTACCTTTAGGATTTCTATTTTCCACTTTATCAAAACCAAAATACAAGAAGAGAAGGTGACGAAGAAGGCAACAAATTTGTGTTTGATTTTGTTTAAACTATTGATTTGTGTTTGGGGTTTTCTTCTACATTTATGTTTGATAGAGATAACTTGAGAGAGTAAAGAAGGTGAGCACAAATAATGACAATGAGTGGAGAGATAATTATTATATTTCATGCTTTAATATATACGGAGACATTATTGTCATTTCATTAATTTTTAAAATTTGCTTTGACCGAAGATGAAAAGTTTAATATTAAAAAACTTGATTACAAAGTAAAAAAATACACTTAATTTTTTTATTATTTCTGAGCCCCTACTTACCCCAAGTCTTTGCTACTCTCTATACCGGTACTCTATCTTATGCTTTAAATAACTGAATGTTTAGATGTTCTTTGACATAATTTATTATAATAATGTTATATATATATATATATATATATATATATATATATATATTAAACAAGCTCATTTAATTCTATATTTTTGAATCACTAATTGATATTTAGGATTATCTTGATTATATTACCATTTTTCAGAGATGTGGACTTTATATATAAATCCTCCCAATTAACATATATAAAAAAGTTTGAAAAACATATAAAAACATAAGCAAAATCTATCCTAAACACCCTCTAAATCTATTAGCTATGAATATTGTTTTCTGGACTTTAATATTAGTATTAGATAATACATAAATTTATTTTAAAATTATTTGAGATTTTTTTTATATCTATACTTTTTTCTTTTTATTTTGAAACACTAGTAGACAAAATAAGAAGTATAAATGTATTTTTTCCTTAACTTAAGGCCAATAGCTTGGTTAAGAGAGGGAGTTAGGGTTTTTGAAATATTTTCTTCCAATTTCTTGATAAATCTCTTAAAACTAGTGGTTTAAAGAAATAAAAAAAAGCTAAAGAGTGATCAAAGAGGGAAAGTGAGTGATTTTAAAGGGTTTAAAGGTTTAGAGGAGAAAGTTTGGCGTTAGAGAGAGAGGAAAGAAAAGGTGAAAGGAAGCTTTAATTTTCTTCCAAATTTCTCGATTCTTTGTTATTTTAAGGTAAGAACAACCTTTATTGTGTTTGGTTTTGAAAATTTTAGCATGTTGAGGTTTAAAATAATATTTGGGTATTATGAAAAATGGGATTTTGTGGTTGTGATAATTGTAAGGACATTTGTTTTTGTTAGAATCAAGTTTAGAAGCATGAATAAAGATTGCGTAAGTGGAAAAAAATTATACAAATTTGAAGGAAAATTCATTCCCTTACAAGGATGCATGTTCAGCTATATATATATATATATATAGAGAGAGAGAGAGAGAGAGAGAGAGAGAGAGAGAGAGTATAAAGAGGGAATTTTGTTTGAATTTTTGATAAAAATGATGAGTTTAATGGGTTTAATTGAGCTAATTATGATTGAATTAGGTTGAGATCGGATGCTTAATGATAAAAAAGAAAAGAAAAGAAAGGCCTCTAGGGCGACCAAGTGTAGAATCTATGAGAAGAAAATTGAATAATTGGTGATGAACTCTATTAAATGGTAAATTATTTTATAGTATTAGAGAGATGATAATTGTTGAGAAAAGAATAATTGAATTTATAATAAAAAAAATATGAATATGAATGAAATTATCCATTAGAAGATTTATTGGATAAAAGTAAAGGGCCAAATAGGGTCCTTAATTGTGTTAATGGAAATATCGATAGTATTTGTTATGATATTATAGAGGACATCACTGCAGGAATGTCATAGATGGAAGGTGTAAGACCTTCGCGTCAATAGGTATGTACAACAGTGCCTAAAATAAATAATTTAGCAATGTATCCTATTTTTTGGATTATTTATTGTTTTGCTTTGAATAAATGTCAAGGGAATAGATTATATATAAATTTTGTAAAGAAAATTAACGTGGAAGAAGGAAATTTGATTAGTCATCTAAGGAACTTGAAGACTAATGATAATAGCAAAATTAATATCGATAATAATGAGATCTTTATGATATAAGACTAAGAATAATTAGTGACCAAAAGAAAATATGATTATGGTAGTAAATATTCTTCTAAGGTAAATATTGTGTTATATTAATTATATATATGTTTTGTGTTACAGGTCCTTTCCAACTCGTCTAGAATTGAGTGAATTGTGCTTGTGATCTTTTTTGTTATAGTTTAGGTAGTAATATAACTGCATTTTGAACTAATATATTGGAATCTAAAACTTAGTAACTTAATGACAATATGAAATGTTGAACTTATTCTAGTTTATATGTGATGATGTGTAATTTACTGGTTAACACTTTTTGGTTAACACTTTTTCGTTAGATAAAATGTGATGTTTTTATATTTTCTCTTAATTTTATTGTTATAATTTCTTTAATCTTAAAAGATAATTATCAATACAATGTAATTATTTTGTTTTATATAATGAGTATAAATAGTATATGTTAATGAATATAATTTATTTAAAATTATGGTAATCATTGAAAAAATATCTAGAATGATCAGATAGTGTGATTGAAGATAGTAATGTTATCAAATAGAGAAAATGCTGCTCGATTTTCAATGATAAAAAATTTCAGGGAAAACTTTATATTAATGTGTATGTTTAATCTCATAAAAAAAAATTGAAGTTGTTACACCACCACCTCCCGGGTTTTTTTTTTTTCTTTGTTGCATTAAAGTTCTGCTTATAAAAAATCTTGAAGTTAGTTGATTGAAATAGATTTGACTCTTCTTAAATTATAAGTAACATAACAACCATTGTGCATGTAATTCTTAATTTGACAAAAGCCAAAATCCATGCAGAACACATATCAATTGATATGATCTTTTTGTCTATTTAAAAAAAGAAGGAAGCTAGTATTTCAGCTAGAAATAATTAAGTGGTAAGAAATTTATTAAAAGGAGAGGACATTTCTAATTTAAATTTTACCATTTATATTTTTTAATCCATATATAAATATGCAATCAATTAGAGACCTTGAATAAACTCTTCCTCATTATTTTATTTTTAAAAGTGATTGTTCACCTGTAAACCATATTTAAAGTGTCCATGATATAAAAAAAAAGAGATGAAAACCATCAAATAATAGATTAGTCGAGATATATGTAAGTTGATCCGAACATCCACGTTAATAATAATAATAATTAAAAAAAGGTCATGTTTTTCCTTCCATGACTTGAGTCAAATTTAATTTATATTTTGTAAATAAATTTGGTAAACAAAAGCATTTTGCTTATTTTTCTATAACAAAAAAGCTAATAATAGTAATTCACCGTAAAAACACCAACAAATGACATGTGAAGGATAATTATTGCTGGGATTTCATAGTGATTAAATTATTATATCAGAATAAAAAAAGAGACTTACTAGTTTGAATTTTAAAAAATTCAATTGTCTATTAAATTTAAATTTAAAGAGCTTCTTCATGTCAAAAAAACAATCTCAACCTAATATTTTAAACTATTAGATAAGGTCCCAAGATATGATTTATATTATTCTCTAACACACCTTTTCAAGTAAAAACCCTTTAAACTTGAAACTTGAACTGACCCATATTATTTTTGCTTGATTTTTATCAAATAAATAAGAATAGTGAGATTCGAACTTGTAACCACTTGATTATCAAGGCTTTGATACTATATCAAAGTACCAATTCAACCCAATAACTTAAACTTTTACGTAAAGTCTCATGATAATATTTATATTATTTAATAATTCATTAAAAAATAAAAAAATCTTGAAGTTAAAGAGGCACCCACCCATGTGAAAATGAACATGATAAATGGTCCAAGAGAAGATTAGAGAGAGAACCAGAAGGACGGGTGTCGGTTCCATGAACATGCTCGTAGCTAGCCACACTGATTGATTATCACAAATAGCTACCTCTATGCCACACATGTTTCATTTGATAGACACTTGCTTGTTTAATGATTAAAGAAGATTTTGAGTAATGGGACGTCCAAGCTAGTTTGCTGACGTTAGTTTGTAAGTGACAGGACCATACATTATATATATATATATATACATGTGGCTTGATTTGATGTGAGTGGATAAAAACTCCGTTCTTGATTTGAGAGATCTAGAAGTTTGTTTGTATGTCCATTAGTTGTCTTCCTCATGTGCACCCACACGTATTTCCATTTCTTGCTAAAAGACACAACTCATTTGGAATTTATAGGATAAATTTGGCAATTAGGATGTAGAATGCCGAAGCAATACTTCTTCTTCTTTTCTTCTTCTTCTTTTTTTTGTTAAATAGTTTTTTTTTAAGTCGTTTTCAAACTGATATTTATT
>Ga0307516_10008109_pt1 | contig 11934 bp, 10 predicted proteins | sample 19_EM_MG_FD_203310 | JGI IMG/M metagenome (GOLD analysis project Ga0307516, IMG submission 203310) | Populus trichocarpa ectomycorrhiza microbial communities from riparian zone in the Pacific Northwest, United States - 19_EM | ecosystem: Host-associated > Plants > Roots > Unclassified | place...
CAGCGCGCCGACGATCGACGCCGCGGCGACCGCCGAGCCGAGGACCGCGTCGAACGCCGCCGGGTGGCGCTCGGCGAGGCTGCGCGCACGCACCAGCGTCGTCCGTTCGACCATACCCACGACGGTACGGCAGCCCGCACCTGGACAGCGTCGTCCGCGCACGGTACCGCCGCGGCACCGGCTACCACCGTCGCGGTACGCCCGATCGCCCACCGCCGGAGGACGCCGATTACGGCCGGTCCAGTGCAGCGTAGAGGCATGATCGAGGTACGCGAACTGACCAAACGCTATGGCACGAAGACGGCCGTCGACTCGCTGACGTTCGCCGTTCGCCCCGGCATCGTGACCGGTTTCCTGGGGCCGAACGGCGCCGGCAAGTCCACCACGATGCGCATGATCATGGGCCTGGATCGGCCCACCTCCGGCACCGCGACGATCAACGGCCGGCCGTACGCCCGGCTCGAAGCGCCGCTGCACGAGGTCGGCGCGCTGCTCGAGGCACGTGCGGTGCACACCGGGCGGTCGGCGCTCAATCACCTGCGGGCGATGGCCGCGACCACCGGCGTACCCCGTTCGAGGGTGGATGAAGTGGTGGACATCGTCGGCCTGCACGACGTGGCCGGCCGCCGGGCCGGCGGCTTCTCGCTCGGCATGGGCCAGCGGCTGGGCATCGCGTCGGCGCTGCTCGGTGATCCGAACACGCTGATCCTGGACGAGCCGGTGAACGGCCTGGACCCGGAGGGCATCCTCTGGATCCGCAAGCTCATGCAGGGTTTCGCGGCCGACGGCCGGACCGTCTTCGTGTCGTCGCACCTGATGAGCGAGATGGCGCTGACCGCGGAGCATCTCATCGTGATCGGCCGCGGCAAACTGATCGCCGACGCTCCGGTGCAGGCCTTCATCGACCAGGCCTCGCAGAACTCGGTCCGGGTCCGTTCGCCACAGGCAGTTTCGCTGTACGACCTGCTGACCGGCCCCGGAGTCACCATCACCAGCCTGGGCCGCAGCGTACTCGAGGTGTCCGGGATCGACGCCGAGGTGATCGGCGAGCGGGCCGCCGCCGCGGGCATCGTGCTGCACGAACTCTCGCCGCTGCAGCCGTCACTAGAGGAGGCCTTCATGGCCCTGACCCGCGACGCCGTCGAGTTCCCCGCCCTGGAAGGAGTCCTCTCATGACCACCCTGACGGCCACCCACGGTGGCGAGTTGCGGGTCACCCAGGCCCGGGTGATCAAATCCGAATGGATCAAGTTCTGGTCGTTGCGGTCGACGACCGTGACGCTGATCGCATCGGTCCTGCTGTTCGTCGGGATCGGGCTGCTCGCGGCGCAGATCAGCGGCGACGGCAGCGGCACCGGCGCGCGCCGCAACGGTTCGACCAACCCGATCGACATCAGCCTGGCCGGGGTGAACTTCGCCCAGTTGGTGCTGGGCACGCTCGGCGTGCTGCTGATGTCCGGCGAGTACGGCACCGGGATGATCCGGTCCACGCTCGCCGCGGTGCCACGCCGGCTACCGGTGCTGTGGGCGAAGATCGCGGTGTTCACCGGGGTGGTGTTCCCACTCATGCTGGTCGCCGGCTTGGTGGCGTTCCTCGGCGGTCAGGCGATCATCGGCGACGCCGGCGCCTCGCTCGGCGATCCGGGCGCGTGGCGGGCCATCGTCGGGTCCGCGGCGTACGTGACCGGCGCCGGGCTGCTCGGGCTGGCACTGGGTGCCCTGCTGCGCTCGACGCCGGCCGCGATCAGCACGTTCTTCGGCGTGATGTTCCTGCTCGAGGGCGTGGTGCAGTTGCTGCTGCCGTCGAGTTGGCGGGACACGGTCGGGCCGTACCTGCCGTCGCAGGCCGGTTCCGCGATGGGTGCGGTGGCCGAGCAGTCGGGCAGCTTGGCGCCGTGGGCCGGGCTGGCTGTCTTCCTGGCCTACCTGGTCGTGCTCACCGGGGCGGCCGGATACCGGCTGAAACGGGAAGACGCCTAACGCGTCCGGGCCAACACGTACGGGCTAACGCGTACGGGCCGTGCCGTACGCGGCGAACGACCGCCGGTCGCCCTGCCACGCCTCGCGCGGCGCCGACCTGGCCAGCGCCGCCAGGTCGGCCGGCGAGAGTTCCACGGCGGCCGCGACGGCGTTCTCCGCGACCCGGGCCCGGCTGCGGGTGCCCGGGATGGGCACCACGTCCGGGCCCTGGGCGAGCAACCAGGCCAGCGCGAGCTGGCCCGGCGTGACACCACGCTCGCCGGCGATCCGTTGCACCGCCCGGACCAGAGCCAGGTTGCGATCCAGGTTCTCGCCGGCGAACCGGGCGTCGCCGCGCCGGAAGTCCCCCTCCGGGAACGGCCCGGCCGGCAACGCCCCGGTGAGCAGGCCCCGCCCCAACGGGCTGTACGGCACCAGGCCGATGCCCAGTCGCCGGGCCGCCGGGATCACCCGGTCTTCCGGCTCGCGCCAGGACAGTGACCACTCGAACTGCACGGCGGCGATCGGGTGGACCGCGGCGGCCTGGTCGAGCTGGTCCGGGTCCGCCTCGCATAGCCCGAGGTGAGCAACCTTGCCGGCGGAGACCAACTCGGCCATCGCGCCGACCGTCTCGGCCACCGGCACCTCCGGGTCCACCCGGTGCAGGTAGTACAGGTCGATCCGGTCGACGCCGAGTCGCTGCAGCGAGGCGTCGCAGTGACCGCGGACGTGGTCGGGACGGCCGTCCAGGCGTACGCCGTCCGGGCCACGGACGATGCCGAACTTGGTGGCCAGCAGCACCTCGTCGCGGCGCCCGGCGATCGCCCGGCCGATCAGCGCTTCGTTGTGCCCGGCGCCGTAGCTCATCGCCGTGTCGATCATGGTCACGCCGAGGTCCAGCGCATCCCGGATGACCTGCACCGACACGTCGTCGTCCGCCGCACCGTACGCCTGCGAGAGGCCCATGCCGCCGAGCCCGACGGCCGAGCTGGTCGGACCGTTCGGGCCCAGGATTCGTTGTCGCATGCCGACCAGCCTGGGACGCCCGCTCTGATCTGTCCAAGACGCATTTGCGCTGTGACTCATCGGGCTCCACGATGAATCGATGGAGCTACGGCAACTGCGGTATTTCGAGGCGGTGGCCCGCTACGGCGGGTTCACCCGGGCCGCCGAGCGGTTGCACGTCGCGCAGTCCGCGGTGTCCGCGCAGATCCGGGCGCTGGAGTCCGAGCTGGGCGTGGCGTTGTTCGACCGCACCACCCGGCGGGTGACGCTGACCCATCCGGGCGAGCTCTTTCTGGTGCGGGCCCGGCGGGTGCTCGGCGAGTTGGACGGCGCCCGGGGCGAGCTGGACGATCTCGCCGCCGTGCTGAGCGGCCGGGTGGCGATCGGCGCCACCGCGGTGGTCGGGCCGTTCGACCTGCCCGGCGCGCTCGCGCGGTTCCATGTCCGATATCCGGGGGTGGATCTGCTGCTGCGCTCCGGCCTGGTCGCCAAGCTGCTGACGCTGCTGGACGGCGGCGACGTCGACCTGGTGATCGCGCCGATCCACGACGACCTGCCCGCGCATTTCGCCGCACGACGCATCGCCGCCGAGGACCTGCTGCTAGTCCTGCCGCCGGAGCATCGGTTGGCGCGCGGGGGTGTGCTGGACCTCGGCGAATTGCGGGACGAGAGGTTTGTCTGCCTGCCGGCCGACAGCGGCCTGCGTACGCTGCTGGACGATGCCGCGGCGGGCGCCGGATTCGCGCCGCGGGTGCAGTTCGAGACAACCGGCCCGGCCGACGTCCGGGCGCTGGTGGCCGCCGGTCTCGGGGTAGCGCTGCTGGCTCGCTCGGCGGTCGAGCCACCCGGCCCGGAGGTGGCCGTCCGGCCGCTGCGGAACGCGCCGGCGCATCCGCCGATCGGCCTGATCCACCGGCGCGGGCGGCCGCTCGGCGCGGCGGCCCGGGCCTGCCGCCGCCAGCTCGTCGCGGCGGCCAGGTCGTGACCGCCGCCGGCTCGCGCGCGGTCAGTGTCCGTGACTGGACATCAACGTCATGGCGTCCGCGTACGAGGTGACGTAATAGGCAGCCAGGCCGGAGTTGGAGCCCATCCGCCGCATCTGCATGGCGATCAGCGGGTCGGCGACGATGTGCACGGTGGCGCCGGCCCGCTGCTCCACCACCAGACCCATCAGTCGCTCGTGGACCTTCTGCACCTCGGGGTTCTTGACCGGCCCGAGGCGGCTCATGTCCACCAGGTTCCACCAGCCCGGCCGGTTGTCGAGGAACACGTTCCGCAGCTCCGTCTCGTACGGCCGGGCGAGCTCCATGTCCCACTCGCCGAAGATCGCGAAGTGGACGAAGTTCCGGGCCCGGTCCCAGCCGAAGATCGAGTACCCGGCCTCGGCGCCGGCCTGCGGGGGTAACGTGAGCCCGCCGATGCCGGCCCGCAGGTCACCGCCGATCCGCTGCATCTCGACCACCACCTGCCGGCTGGTGTCAGCCGCCTCCGAGGTGGACCGGGCCAGCTCGGCGACCGTCGACGCGGCGCCCGCCACCCGGGAGATCTGATCGCCGATGCCGCCGGCCATCCGGTCCAACTCGGCGGTGGTCAGCGACTGCTCCTCGACCGCCGCCGCGATCGTCTGCTGAAACTCGGCGACCCGCCCGATCACGGTGCGGATCTCCTCGATCGCACCGACCGCGGTCGCCGAGTTCTCCTGGATCACCGCGACCGCGGTGGAGATCTCCTCGGTGGCCCGGGCCGTTTCCTGGGACAGATCCTTGACTTCGCCGGCGACCACCGCGAAGCCCTTACCGGCGTCTCCGGCCCGGGCCGCCTCGATGGTCGCGTTCAGCGCGAGCAGATTGGTCTGCCCGGCCAGCTGGGTGATGACACCGACCACGTCGCCGATCCGGGTCGACGACTCGCGCAGGACGCTGACCCAGGTGTTAGTGCGCTCCACGGTGGCGACCGCCTCGCCGATCAGCGCGGACGCCTGTGTCGTGGTCCGGACGATCTCCTGGATCGCCGCGCTCATCTCGCCCGCGGCGACGGTGATCGTGTCGACGCTGCTCGACACGGATGCGGCGGACGCGGCGATGGTGCCGGCCTCGGTGCTGGTGCTGCGCGCCCCGGCGACGATGGTGTCCCCGGCCCGGCCCATCTCCTCGGCGGCCACCGAGACGAGTTCGACGGCCGGCATCGCCGACGCAAGCCGAGCCGCCAGGCTGCCGACCGCCGCATCCAGCGCCCCCGCCCCACCCAGCGCCCCGGCCCCACCCAGCGCCCCGCGCAGATCGCCGCGGTCGACCGCTCGCGTGGTCTCCTCGACCGCCGCGCGCTCACGCGCCAGAAGCAGCGACGACCAGGCCTGGAGAACCAGCAGGATGATCCCGATCAGTACAAAGACCACGAGCCCCGGAATCAGACGCCTACCGACGTTGACCTCGACCGCGAGCAGGACCCCGGCGGCGAGCGCGGCGGCGACCACGAAGACGGCTCGAAAATTCCGTTCGCCCGCCATGTCGCCCCTCATCTCTCGCCCGAATTGCCCCCAAATGATAATTCTTCGCACCCTACCCCGGGCGAGGTAAACCCGGTTTCGGAACCGAAGCGGATTTGCCAGGATCGGCAGGTGATCAGCGCCAGCGGGGTACGCATCGGGTGGGCCGACCTACCCACACCGGTACGTGCCGCCGTGGAGGCGACGCTCGGCTCGCGGGTCGTCCGGGCGAGCACGCAGGCCGGCGGCTTCTCCCCCGGCACGGCCGATCGGGTGGTCACCGAGACCGGCGACCGGGCGTTCGTCAAGGCGGTCGGCACGGTGCTGAACCCGCACTCGGTCGAGTTCGCCCGCGCCGAGCTGCGGGTGAGCGCCGCCCTGCCGGACGACGCGCCGACGCCCGCGGTGCTCGGCAGCTACGACGATGGGGACTGGGTCGCGCTGATCCTCGAGGACATCGACGGCCGGCACCCCCGTACGCCATGGGTGGAGGATGAGATCGACGCGACCGTGACGGCGCTCCGCAGGCTGGCCGCGACGCTCACGCCGTCGCCCCTGCCGGACGCGCCGCGCGCGGCCGACCGACTGGCCGATGATCTCGCCGGCTGGGTGGCCATCGCCGCCGATCCGATCGCCGGCCTGGACCCCTGGGCGGCCGCGCAGCTCGACGACCTCCAAGCGTCCGCCGCGCGTGGCCTGGCCGCGCTCGCCGACGGCGACACCCTCACCCATTGCGACATCCGGGCCGACAACCTTCTGGTACGCCGGGACGGCCGGATCGTGGTCGTCGACTGGCCCTGGGGCTGCGTGGGCCCGGCCTGGCTGGACACCGTCCTGCTGGCGATCAACGTGATCGTGCACGGCGGCGACGGCGACCGGGTGCTGGCCGGCATCGACCCGCGGCACGCCACCGACGTGATCACCGGGCTGACCGGGTACTTCCTGCACCAGGGCCGGCTGCCGGATCCGCCCGGACTGCCCACCGTGCGGGCGTTCCAGCGCGCCCAGGGCGACGCGCTGCTCCCCTGGCTACGCGGACGCCACGCCCCGTAACGGTCGGTCGGTCGGTCGGCCGGCCGGTCGGTCGGTCGGTGGGTCGGTCGGTGGGAGGTGCGGCACACCGGCGCGGTCCGGGCAATCCGGCGGATTAGGCTGGACCACCGGTGAACTGGGCTCCCCACACACATGAAACGGATAGTGATGATCGACCAAGCCAAGGTCCGAGTCCTGCTGCTCGAGAGCATTCATGCCGACGCGGTGTCTCGGCTCAAGTCGGAGGGCTACCAGGTCGAATCCGTCCGTAACGCCCTCGACGAGGTCGAGCTGATCGAGCGGATCCAGGGCGTCCAACTGCTCGGTATCCGATCCAAGACGCAGGTGACGGCGAAGGTTCTCGAAGCGGCGGACAGCCTGGTCGCGGTCGGCGCGTTCTGCATCGGCACCGACCAGATCGACCTGACGGCCGCGGCACAGGCCGGCATCGCGGTCTTCAACGCGCCGTTCTCCAACACCCGGTCGGTGGTCGAACTGGCACTGGCCGAGATCATCGCGATGACCCGGCGGCTCACCGAGAAGAACGCCAAGATGCACGACGGGGTCTGGGACAAGGCCGCCGACGGCAGCCACGAGGTCCGCGGTCGGCGGCTCGGCATCGTCGGGTACGGCAACATCGGCACCCAGCTCTCGGTGCTGGCCGAGAACCTGGGCATGCACGTGTCCTTCTACGACACCGCGGACAAGCTCGCCCTGGGTAACGCCCACCGGTGCGCCAGCCTCGAGGAGCTGCTGGAGACCTCGGACGTCGTCACGCTGCACGTGGACGGCCGACCGGGCAACGCCGGCTTCTTCGGTGCCGAGCAGTTCGCCCGGATCCGACGGGGCGGCATCTTCCTCAACCTCTCCCGTGGCATCGTGGTCGACCACGTCGCGCTGCGCGAGGCGCTGACCGGCGGCCAGCTCGCCGGCGCCGCGATCGACGTCTTCCCGACCGAGCCCAAGGGCCGCGGCGACGAGTTCGTCTCCGAGCTGCGCGGCCTGCCGAACGTGATCCTCACCCCGCACATCGGCGGCTCCACCGAGGAGGCGCAGTCCGACATCGGCGACTTCGTGGCCAACAAGCTGGTCCACTTCATGCACGAGGGCAACACCACGCTGAGCGTCAACCTGCCCAGCGTCGCGCTGCCCGCGCAGTCCGGGATGAGCCGGGTGGTGCACGTGCACATCAACACGCCGGGCGTGCTCGCCCAGGTCAACAGCATCCTGGCCGAGCACCAGGTCAACATCGAGGGCCAGATGCTCAGCACCCGCGGCGAATACGGCTACCTGATCACCGACATCAGCGGTGGTTACAGCGACGCGGTGCTCGACAAGCTTCGGGGCATGACCCAGACCGTTCGCCTCCGCGTGCTGTCGTGAGCGATCTTCTCGACGTTCTCATCGGCATCGTCGGGGCGCCGCACGTGCTGGTCGACGGTGATCTGAAGGCGCAGTACGAGATCGACTGGACCCGGCGGTTCACCGGTGAGGCGCGCTGCGTAGTACGCCCGGCCGACACCGCCGAGGTCGCCGCCGTGGTCCGGGCGTGCGGCGACGCCGGCGTGCCGATCACCATCCAGGGTGGCAACACCGGCCTGGTCGGCGGCGGCATTCCGGCCGGCGGGGAGGTGCTGCTCAGCCTCGGCCGGCTCACCGGTCTCGAGCCCGTCGACACCCTCGAAGCGCAGGTCACCGTCGGCGCCGGCGTCACGCTGGAGAGCCTTCAGCAACACGCCCGGCGGTCCGGACTCGACGTGGGCGTCGACCTGGCCGCGCGGTCGGCCGCGACGATCGGTGGGCTGGTCGCGACGAACGCCGGCGGCATCCGGGTGATCCGCTACGGCAGCATGCGCGAACAGCTCACCGGCATCGAGGCCGTCCTCGCGGACGGCAGTGTGGTGCGCCGGCTGGTCGGTCTGGCCAAGGACAACACGGGGTACGACCTGACGCAGTTGCTGGCCGGCAGCGAGGGCACGCTCGCGGTGATCACCAAGGTCCGGCTACGTCTGGTATCGCTGCCGAGCGCGCGGGCGGTGGCCCTGGTCGCGGTCGACGGCGTACCCGGGGCTCTGGATCTGCTCGCGGCCGCGCGTGCCGCGCTGCCGGCGCTCTCCGCCGCCGAGCTTTTCCTGGCCGCGGGCCTCGATCTGGTCCGGGCCCACGGCCGGCTCGCGGCGCCGTTCGCGGAAAACCATCCGGCGTACGTCGTACTGGAGTGTTCCGCCCGCACCGATCCGACCGACGACCTGCTCGAGGTGCTGGGCGAGTGTGCAGCGGTGCGGGATGCCACGGTCGCCTCCGACGTGACCGGGGTGGCCCGGCTGTGGGCGTACCGGGAGACGCACACCGAGGCGATCAGCGCCGCCGGCGTACCGGTGAAGCTGGATGTCAGCGTGCCGTTGCGAGAGCTGTCCGGGCTGGTCGACGACCTGCCCGGCACGGTGGCCGCGGTGGCGCCGGCGGCCCAGCCGATCATTTTCGGGCATCTCGGCGAGGGCAACCTGCACGTCAACGTGCTGGATGCGGAGGAGTCGGCCGAGGCGGTCACCGACGCGGTGCTGCGGCTGGTAGCCGACCGGCACGGCAGCATCAGCTCGGAACACGGAGTCGGGCGGGCGAAGGCACGCTGGCTGTCGCTGTCGCGTTCGGAGGCGGAGGTGGCCGCGATGCGGCGGATCAAGTCGGCGCTGGATCCGGCCGGGACGCTCAATCCGGGCGTGCTGCTCAGCGACTGAACAGAGGCGTGGCCGGCGAGTCACCCCTGGCCCGCCGGCCGATTCCCCTCATCCCTAACCAGCGCTGTCCACCGACAGAAGCGTCAGCCAAGCAGCGGCGTCCACGTCGTACCTGTTCGCAACCTTCCAGTCCTTGGGTGTCAAGGTCGAGCCCGGCTTCAGGTCGCGGAGTGTCACCTGGCCCGCGGCGACCGTCTTCGCGCCGCCCTGCACCTTGACCCGCACCGGGCTGTCCGCCGGCGACTGGATCGAGAGGTCCTGGATGGCGCCGGTGACGTGCACCGGCACCGTGCCGGACGCCTTGGGCAGCGACAGCTCGAAGCGGCGGCTGCCGCCGATCACGTCGATCCCGGCCACCTGTCCGCCGCTGAGGTCGACGATCTGCTCGTCGCCACCGCCGGTGAACCGCAGCGACCAGCGCACCTTCGCGGACAGCACCACGTTCACCTGGCCGCTGGAGCCCTTGCCCTCGGGGGTGAGCCGCAGCTGCACCGCCGTCTTGCTGACCGCCGGACTCGGCACCACTCCCGAGTCGTCGGCCGCGGTGATCTTGAACAGGTCCTGGCCCAGGTCGGCAGTGCTGACGTTCATCTTGGTGGTGGCCGCGACCAGCTCGAACGCGGCGGTCTTGCGGCCGTCCAGCGGTGCGGTCGCGGTCTTGCCGGTGACCTTGGCGGCGCCGAGTGCCGAGCTCCGGTCCTGCTTGTCGCCGGTGAAGAAGGCCACGCCGGCGATCGAGCCGCCGAGCAGCACGACCGCGGACAGCGCCACGGTGGCGGCGACGAGCCCGCGGGACCGCCGCGGCGATCCGGTGGGCGGTTCCTGCGACGTGCCGTCCTGCGGCGGGGTGACCAGTTCGTGAGCGCCGGTGTCGCGTACCCGGTCGTGGGCACCGGTGTTTCGCACCTGGCCGTGCGCGCCGGTGTCGTACGCCCCGGCGCTCGGCAGTCCGACGCTGTGCGCGCCGGTGGTGGTTGCCTGCGGGCCGGTGGATGGCAGGCCGGCGGATGGCAGGCCGGTGGATGGCAGGCCGGCGGATGGCAGGCCGGCGGATAGCGGGCCCGCGGATGGCAGGCCGGCGGATGGCAGGCGGGTGTCGCGAACGTGCGCGTGTGCGCCGGTGTCTCGGCTGATCTCGCGGGCCTCGCGGCGGGACGCGCGGTGCGGCCGGATCTCCCGGCCGGGGCCGGTGATCTGGCCGATGCCGGTGTCCTCGGTCGGCCCGGGCCGCCCGGCTCGGGCATCGCGGCCCGATCGAGCATCCCGAACCGGGTGTGTCGCGTGGCCCGGTACCCCGGCCGCCGGCGATGTCGGCGCGGCGGACGACTGATTGTGGTACGGCGAGATTGGGCCGGCGGTGACCCCGAACGAGATCCGGCCGGGTGACAACGGCGGCGCCGGACCGAACTCGGGCGCGGCGGGCTCGGGTCGCGGCCGCGCATCCCGGGCACCGGGATCCGGCGCCCAACCCTGCGGACCAGGGTCCGGCCGCCAGGCGCCGCCGACGCCGATGTCCCGGCCCGCAGACTCCCGACCAGCAGACTCCCGACCAGCAGACTCCCGACCAGCAAATTCCTGGCCGGCGAACTCCTGGCCCGCGAACCAGCTTGTCGACGGCACCTCGGCATCGTCGTTCGGCAGGTACGCGGACGGCGACAGCGGCTCCGGATCGTCCGCCGGGAACGAGTTCAGCGCCGGAGGCCGCCGGAACGGCGCCGATCGCCCGCCCGTCGGCCGCTTGGCGGGATCGTTGTCGCGGTTGGCCCAGTGGGCGCCCGACGTCGACGGCAGACCGGCCACGACCACATCCTCTGCGGCGGTACGTTCCACGCGACGTCCTCCATTCGGACCAGCGCTTTTCCAGGAGGCGCTTCCACCGGGTGATACGGACCGCGGACCGGATCGGATGAGTGTTGCGGCGAATTACTGTCGGTTACTGAGAGCCGATCGTCGGCTCGATCAATCCACGTCGGCGGGCCACCGCGACCGCCTCGAGCTGACTGTGCGCACCCAGCTTGGCCAGCAGCGCCTTCACGTACCCCCGGCAGGTGTGCACGCTGATGCCCAACCGCCGGGCGATCGCACGCGGATCGAGTCCGGCGGCCATCAACTCGAGGACCTCGTACTCGCGCGCGGTCAGGCCGCCGGCCCGCGGACCAACGACCGGCGAGGTGCTGCGCAGCAACCGGGCCAGGATGTCGGTGGAGACGGTCATGCCGCCGCCGTGCGCGGTGTGCACCGCGTTCAGCACGTCGCCGAGCGGCCCGTTCTTGGTCAGGAAACCGGCCGCACCCGCGGCGGTCGCCCGGCCGACCAGGGCCTGCTCGTTGCTCGCGGTGAGGATCACCACGCGGGTGTCCGGGTATCGATGCCGGATCAGCTCGGCGATCGCGATGCCGTCCGAGTCGGACAACTCCGGATCGAGCAGCACGACGTCCGGCCGCAACTCGCCGACCAGCCGGATCGCCTCGGCGCCGGTCCGGGCGTGACCCACGTACCGCAGTTCCGGCTGCCCGCGCAGCGCGACGCCGAGCAACTCGGCGAAGGTCTGATGACCGTCCACTACGAGTACCGTGATCACTGCCTCACCCATCCGCCACCTCATGTCCCACAGACGTGGAAGTCTATGTTTGCGAGCACCGTAACCCGCCCTGCAAATGGCCGGACTGGCGGAGCGTCCAGGGGCCGATCGTGCGGTACGGCCGCCGGGCGGATG
>Ga0307516_10008110_pt1 | contig 11933 bp, 13 predicted proteins | sample 19_EM_MG_FD_203310 | JGI IMG/M metagenome (GOLD analysis project Ga0307516, IMG submission 203310) | Populus trichocarpa ectomycorrhiza microbial communities from riparian zone in the Pacific Northwest, United States - 19_EM | ecosystem: Host-associated > Plants > Roots > Unclassified | place...
CATAAGAGAAGGTTGTATGAGTTGCGTGGTTATGAGCACATATGTGAGTATGAGTACATATGTGAGTTGCGCGGGTATGAGTAGGAGGACGTATGGGAGTTGCAAGAACTGTGTATATAAGGAGGGCGTCTCCCGTGTTTTCTCTTCTTCTTCTCTTCATGCAACCTCTTGTATTCTATTCGGAATATCAACCTCGTCTCCGGTTCCTCCGTTTCCTCCCTTTCCGTATCTCCGTATCGGCGACGCTCGTCTAGCGCCGCCCGTCTCTGTCCGACACGTCCGTCCAACGCTGTCCATCTCTCTGTTCGACACGTCCGTCTGACGTTGTCCGTTCCTGTCCGACACGTCCATCCGACGCTCTCCGTCTCTCTGTCCGACATGTCTGTCCGACGCTGTCCGTCTCCCTGTCCGACACGTCCATCTGATGTTGACCGTTCTTGTCCGACACGTCCATCTGACGCTGTCCGTCTCTGTCTCCCGTTCCCGTTCCCGTTTCCATTCCCTTCCCGTTCCCGTTCCCGTTCCCGTTCCCGTTCCCGTTCCCGTTCCCGTTCCCGTTCCCGTTCCTTTCCCATTCCCGTTCCATTCCCGTTCCCGTTCCCGTTCCCCCCCCCCGCTTCCGCTCCCGCTCCCACTTGCGTCACCCGAACTCACTCGAGTACCTTGGAGAACCGCCGCCGTTACACCCAATGCCGATATCGCCAGATAACAGGTACGTGCTTTGGTCGGGATTAAATATCCTTTTCGTGCCTACGAAGTTCTGCCGGTGGATAACGTTTATGGATGCAAAAATCAAACCTGGATACTTCAAGGTTCTTCCGGGGCACAAAGTCAAGGATATTGTACGGGTCGACCCACCAGTAATGATTCAGGATGCGGCATTAAAAAATCCGATATCCTGATCACTTCTTCGAGACCTTGGCTGGGAAAGCGATCTCGTCCAGGCATATATTCGGAATCTCTTTAATGCTGTGAATAACCACTCTAAAAGCTTGGAAGCGTTCATTGCCCTGCTACTGCGGCCGTCAGTGGAAGTGGCAGCACAGAATAGCTGGCTAAGTATTGTTACTGACCACATCAGACAAAAAGATAAGAATATTCTAAGGTGTTTCTTATTCCTTAGATTTTCCAGGAAGTACTTATTGTTCATCCCACTATATCAAGATTAGGGGTTATCGAGGAGCTTGTCAAATTTCAATGCAACTGGGTGTCAGTGGGTGTGACACCGGGGTTGTATCGTAACCGGGGTGGGGAGAGAATCAAAGGTAATCAGGCTACTTTCGATAATTCACAACGGAATAATCTTAGATCTTGTGTGTGGGTTTCGGTGTTGGTTTCGGTGGTAGTGTTGCTGAGGATGTTCGTGCTGATTTCTTCCCGTTGAGGCGAGAAATCTATTTTCTTTTTATCGGCGAGTGCCCGAGTGAGAAGTGGTGATCCGGACCGTTCGTTCTCACAAGGCGGCTGCACGCCTTCGGAGAGATACGGGTGAGTTGGACTTGGATTTCCCCGAGGTGTCTGTACCTCTGAGGGAACGTGGGTGGATTCATTGGTCATGGTCGGGGTGTAGATAAGATAGATGAGGTTTCGTTTGTTTCGCTGCATGCGTGATGCGGCCGAGCGGGGCGTGCAGCTGTGTTGAGAGGCTGTCTTCTCCGATCGTGCTGGAGAGTGTTTCTCCGATCGTGGTGGAGAGACGTGGTCGCCTAGCTGCGCCCGCTCGTTTGCACAAATTGTTCTTCCTCATCTCCGGAGTTCTAACTCCTTCGGCCGGTGTCTCGACCGAAGGCTAGACTCCGTTCCTTATCTCCCACCTAGACTCTTTGATCCTTTAGCCACGGCCTGAGCCTCCTTGTCCTCAGTCACTGGATCTTCTTCTATCTAGGCTACGTACTCGTGATATGACGTCCAGGTGTAACACTACCTCTCCTCCCCCTTAGCCTCGTCCCGAGTGCTAATCTTTTTTCTATCTAAGTAGCCCGTCTCTTTTCTGACCATAGGTTTCTTTCAACGCCGAAGTTCTTTTAGCGTCACGGACTGCAGTCCTCCTCCCCTGCAGCCCTCCCAGTCACCGGATCAGAGTTCTTCCCTCAGAACGTGCCTGTAATCCGTCGGTATGACTGGGCCCTCAGAGTAGGCCGGTGCGTACTCTTACTTGTCGTGTTGCATTGAGTCGTACTCGCCGCTGCGCTGCGTCAAGGTCTGACCGGCTTGGTGGGGTTCCAGGGTCGCAGTTGGCACAGGGAATCGGGAGAGGCATGGTGTCCTTCGTGCTAGTAACCTGTATGCTCGGCAGTGACCGCGCCCACGTCCTTCCGGGGGGAGACTAGTGTGCTGGGGCAGTGACAGCGCTGTCGGGGACTCGCTTCACCGCTTATGGGCCTTCTGCGCCGGTTCCGCCTGTCCAAGTCAGCCGCCGAGAGGTCGATACATCTGTTCTGAACGGTTTTCCTGACTCTCAATGGTTTTTCGGCCGCGTGCACTCCTCGCCGGGCGCCGGGTCGGCGGCTTTGTCGTGGTTGCCCGAGAAGCGGGTCCTTTTCCTTCGTTCTTGCAACTTGTTGGTCTCCCTAGGGTTCGTTATGGGTATGAGCGGGAGTATGAGTATGAGTATGAGTATTTCGGGTGAAGACGGTACGCCGGGTGTGGTCCTTCTACGTCTGTCTATCCTGCACGGTTTCTGCGCTTGATTACGTCGGACCCGTTTTTCAATGCTTTTTGTTCTAGGCTTCGGTGAGCCTGTAGTCCTTCAGCAAGTCGGGGTTTCGTCGGTGGAATTCTCGAAGTTTCTCCAGTCCTCCTTCCGAGAAGTTGTCGAAGGGTTCTTCTGTCCAGTCTTTTTGTTCCGGATAGTCGAGCCATTTGACGAGGTATAGGATTCGCTTGTTATTTCCTCGGCCGCGCTCAACTGAGGACATAACTTCTTCCACATCGTATTCCTCTGACTGCTCGATGTCGTCTGCTTCTCGTAACACCTTTGATGGGTCCGGGGGTGCTCGGTGTTCGCTGGTTCGGTAGGGTTCAAGTAGCGAAACGTGAAAAACGTTATGGATTTTCCATTTGCGGGGAAGCGTGAGTCGGACGGCTAGTGGAGAAACGATCTTCTCGATTTGGAAGGGACCGTGATTCTTGTGGTCCAGTTTCTTCGATGGACGGCGCGTTTTAATGTTGCGTCCATTGAGCATAACTAAGTCCCCTACTCGGTATGCTGGGGGTTCCTTTCGGGCTGGGTCGGCGTATCAGCGCATTCGTTCCTGTGCTGCCTCTATCCCTTTTCGGGACTCGTCGTGTATCGTCTGCATCCAGTGGGCGTACACCGTACTGGTCGGGTTCAATGGTTCTGAGGACGGTGGGTCGATCGTGGCGGGGTGGTATCCGTAATTGGCGTAAAACGGGGATACCCCGTTCCCCATCGTGACCGAATTGTTATAAGCAAACTCAGCCATAGGCAGGAGCGATACCCAATTATTTTGTTCTCGTTCAACGAAAGCCCTGAGGTATGCCTCGATTGTTTGGTTGAGGCATTCCGTTTGTCCGTCTGTTTGTAGGTGGAAGGCTGTTGACATCCGTGGCCGGATTGCTAGTAGTCCGAGAAACTCCTTCCAGGTTTCCGAGGTAAACCGTGAATCCCGGTCTGACACGATGTCAGTAGGCGATCCGTGGAATCTCCATACTTCCTGGGCGAATATCTTCGTTAGGTCTGACGCCGACTTTTCTCGGAGTGGAATGAAGTGTGCCATCTTGGTGAATCTATCGATGATTACCCAGAGTTGGTCGCATCCGTCCGACAGTGGTAACTCCGTGATGAAGTCCATGGCGATAGACTGCCACGGGGCATAGGGTAGTTCCAGGGGCGAGGATAGCCCGTACGGCTGATGTCGTGAGGACTTGTTTTGTTGACATTTCGGGCAGCTTCTGACAAAGTCAAGGATTCGTTCGTTCATTTTTGGCCGCCAGAAGTTCCGTCGAACCAGCTCGATTGTTTTGTCCTGCCCCAGGTGTCCGGCTACCTTAGTGTCATGCTCTGATCGTAGTACCTGGTCGACCAGTCCTTCCGGGACCCATAGCCTGCCTTTTCTGTAGAGCAGCCCTCCGTGGATTTCCAGTATTCCTTCCTTGCTCTTTCGGTCTTTTGGCCCTGCTTCCATGGGTGCCGCTTCCTGTTCTGTCTGATCCCAGATTTGGCTGTAAACGGAGTCGTTTGTTGCCGCTTTTCTGACATCCTCCACGAAGCCTGGGTTCCATTTTCGTACGGGGAGCGACGTTAGTCGGGCCGAGGAGCAGATAAAGGTTCGTTTCTGCCTGTCTGGTTCCGCGAAGCCTGTTTCTGCAAGGTGTCTTTTTCCTAAAACCGTCGTGATCGGCTGGTTTTCTACCCCCCTTTTCAGGGCGGTACTCCGAACGCCTAGATAGTGCGTCTGGTTTGCCGTTCTGCATTCCTGGTCTGTAATAGATTCGGAAATCTATTCCTGCTAGTTCTTGCGCCCAGCGCGCTTGTCTTCGGTTAAGTACCTTAGTTGTCGTGAAGTATTCGAGATTCTGGTGATCCGAGAATAGTTGGATTTGGTGGGTTGCTCCTTCACAGTAACGTCACCAGTGTTTGAAGGAGTCGACGATTGCCAGAAGCTCTTTGTTGTGGATCTCGTAGTTGATTTCCGCGGGTTGGAACTTCCTTGAGTGAAACGCTACTGGGTGTAGGCGCCCTTCTTCCCGTTGGGACAGGACTGCCCCCAGCGCAAAGTCCGAGGCGTCGGTTTCGATGATGACCGACTTTGTTGCGTCAAAGTGTGCTAGGATCGGTGCCGTGGTAAAACGTTGTTTTAGTTCCTGAAAGGTCTTTTCCGCTTCTGGGCTCCAGGTCCATCCCTTTGGTTGCTCCTTTTTTGTCAATTCTGTGAGTGGTCGGGCTACTCGGGAGTAGTCCTGGATGAACCGTCTGTAGAAGTTGGCGAAACCTAGGAACGACTGGACTTCTGTCAGCGACTTCGGCGTTTTCCAGTTCAGTACTGTGTCCACTTTTTCTGTTGACATTTTGATCTCGCTCCGTCCGATGAGGTAACCCAGAAACTCGACTTCCTGAGCTCTCCAGACGCATTTTTCCGGGGAGACTGCTAATCCGTTATTTTGCAGTCTCTGTAGGACTTCTGATACAATCCGATCGTGTTTTTCCCGGGTCTCTGCATAGATCAGGATATCGTCCATGTAGGCCAGTACCCCGAGGTCGAGCAAGTCCGAAAAGATGTCATTCATCATGTCTTGGAATGTCGATGGTGCGTTGGTCAGCCCAAAGGGCATGACTTGGAACTCATATAGCCCATAGCGAGTGCGGAAGGCGGTTTTCCATTCGTCTCCTTCCTTCATCCGAATTAAGTGGAATCCGTTTTTTAAGTCCATCTTGGTAAACCATTGAGCTCCTTGGACTCGGTCCTGCAGTTCTTGCATTAGGGGCAGCGGATACTGGTTGGGAATCGTGATGCGGTTTAGGGCCCGGTAGTCTACGCATAGGCGGAGTCCGCGTCCATGGGGTTTTGGTACGAAGAGGATTGGCGATCCTGCCGATGATGTGGAACGCTTGATTTTCCCCGTCCGTTCCATCTCTTTCAGCCACTCCCTGAGAGTCTGGAGCTCAGTTTCTGATAACGGGTATATGGGTCCCCACGGCGCGGTGCTTCCTTCCTGGAGGTCGATTCTGCAGTCGTACGAGCGGTGCTCAGGTAGCGCATCTGCTGCCTCTTTACCCATTATTCCTAAGTATTGGCGGAATTCCGCTGGTACCGTTTTTAGCGGGTCTTCGTTTGTCACCGCCGAGGCATATCCTATGAGCTGGGCCGTCGGGTCTAGGCATACTACCTCGTCCCATGTCAGTGGGAACTCTGCTTCTTCAAACTTGGTGCATCGTTCCAGGCATCCGGTGCTGTTAAACCGTATTTCCTGGCTTGTCCAGGCGCCCTGTGGCGGGTGTTTGGATATCCAATCGAAGGGTAAGAATATGTCTATTTCTGGGTCCATCGGGGATAGTTCGAAACTTTCTGTGGTGTAGTGCCTTCGGTGCTGCATTCGGAGGGGCTTCGTATAGAATTGACCTGCACCTTAGACCGCTTCGCCCGTGTAGTTTTCGATGCTGTGGGGTTTTCGATGTTTTAGTCGTTCCAGGCCGAGTTTTTTCGCCGTTTTTTCGTTGATTAGCGCTACCGAGCATCCTGTGTCTAGCAACGCTTTGACCTGGTGTCTTTCTTGGTCGTGGTGTAGTACCATGTCGATCACAGGTCGGGTGCCATGGATGGGCTCCTTCAGTTTCTTTTGTTTCCGAGTGAGCCCGCATATTATTGCCAAGGTCCTGGGCTGCGGCTGTTCCCGACCTCTTAAAAATCCGAGTCGGATTCTTCCCATAGCGGGGCGACAGTGTCGGTGTTTGTGGTTTCGACCGCTGCCACCTTTTGCTGTTTGCTGGGGGGGTGGTTCTCCTCGGGTTCTTCTGAGCGCCTTCGTTTTTCTTGCGCCACGGCCGATACCTTCCACGGAGCTGGTGGCAGGGCTGTGCCGTTTTTTGTGTTAAACGAAAAGCATTCATACGTTCGGTGGCCGGGCCTTCCACACCTCTAGCAGTCGTCCCAGTTGCGGAAGTATTCCTCTCGTTCTCGGGCGGGGACGCCCGCGAGTGCGGCGTCCTTGGTGGCCCATCTTCCCGCCTTGCCGTACTGGCTTCTTGGGTCGGTGGTTTTTCCGTCCCGGGTGGCCTCTGTCCTCACTTCCTTCCCTTTTTGGGCGGTGTCCGAGCTTCCCTTGCTCGGTCCATTCCCTCGTTTGTCGTCTTTTTGTCTGTCCTCTTTTGGCGCTGGTGCCGCAGAGCGCATGGTTTCTTTGGCTTGTTTGAGCGCCTTCTTCTTCTCCACCTGTACTCCCGCCCGGTAGGTAGCTTGGAGGAAGCCTTCGTCGTCGACGGGGTCCTCCTCGTTCTGATTGAACCTCATGTCTAGTATGCTATCGGGCATAGCCATGTCGATTTTTTCCCTGAGTCCCTCCCCGGTTGCCCGAGCGAAGTTGTTGAGGGCCTGGAATTCCGTCATGTATGCACGGATGGACCCTTGGTACCTTAGCTGACCTAACTTTAGCTGGGCATCGGCCGCCTCTCTCTCGTTTCGGTATTCGGCTCGGATGGCCGCCACGTAATTTACCCAGGTGTCGGTGTTACCTAGGTCTCGATACCGGTTGAGGTGCCATGCTTTGGCCGTATCTGTCAGGAGTGTTCCCAACCACGCGATTTTCTGGCGGTCGTTCGTTTCGGGGTAGAATCCCAGGAACTTGGTGACGGCTTCCCACCACTGATTGAAGGAGGTCGATCCCTTCCCGTCGAAGGTTTCTGGGTTTTTCATTTTTAACCTGGCAATATTGCCTTGTTCGGGTCGGGCCGGTCAGTCCTGTCGAGCCCGTTCCACTCCTTCCGCCACCAGCCGTACGAGGTCTTGCGTGGTAATCGTAGGTGCAGGATTCCTAGGCGGCGAAGGGGAGCGGGAGTACCTGGAGGGTGGTCGAGGCGGTTCGGATGGCGGGCCCGAAGGGGGTCCTGCTGACAATCCAGGTGGGGTTGAGGGGGGGTTCCCTCCTTGTCCTGCCGTGGACTCGGGCGCTGGTGGCCTCGGGGATATGTGGCCCCTGAGTTGCTCCAATCGCTGCCTCATCTCGGGTGTGGTGGGTAGCGCCGGGGGTCTCTGCCGTCGGGGCCTCGTTTCCGGATTCAGACGTAGCGGGCTTCCCACCACTGGTAGTGAGTGGGCTGATGGGGCACTGGTGCTGGTCTGCCGGATGGGGCTTCTCCATGCGGTTGGTCCTACTGGCCCTGGTGGCATCGTAGGTAGGGGGATTCTGGTCGCGATACGTTGGATATCCGCCCTTGCTTCCCCGAGTTGGTTTTCCAGGGCGGCTACTCGGTTCTGGTGTGAGGCTGCCCATAGTTCTACGTTTCCCTGAAAGTTGGCCAGGTGTTGGTTTCGGGCCGTGTTGGCTTCCGCCAGAAAGGACAGGGCGTCATTGACCCGGGTCAGCTGAGTGGCCTGACACATCTGTCGCTCGTTGGCCTCGTTGGTTCGCTCGATGATGGCCTACCAGACGTGTCTGGCGAGAGATTGATATACGTTCGCCGCCTTCGACAGCTCGCTACGTATCCATTCTTCTGCGATTTTCTCATTAGCGTTGACTCGGTCATATACGTACCTAGTGCCTTCCGCCAAGGTTTGATAGGCTTGTTCAATCTCCCGCGTTCGACGGTCGGTTCTGTCATAGGCGTCACCGCACAGCTCCGTGAGCCGTTGTATGTCGTTCTCGGCTTGCTGTTGCTGGTTTACCAGGGTCCTGAGCCAGACTGTGGGGTTGGCTATTTCCACCACTTGTTCTAGCCTTGGTGTTCCGTCGGTGATCTGAAGCAGGTCACGAGGGGCCTCGAGCCGGAGCATGTTAAAGTCCGAGGAGGTCGTCATGGTTCAATACTCGTCGAGGAAATCTCCGGTGTGGATGGTTTCGTCGTCGGTGAAGTACTAGTCGCACAGGTTTCGGAGCACGTCTTCCGTGAATTCGGCGTTCTGGTGGCTGTGGGCACAGTTGGACCAATATTGCGTATACCAGTTCCAGGGTTCGTGGTCGCCTTTTTGGTAGGGAGTAGGGATTGGTCCGTCGCTGAATTCTTCCCACTGTTCGTATTTTGCGACTTCTTCGTCGATCGACTGAAAGCTGTAGTCAAACGAGTATTGAGATTTAGGCTCCAGGAAGGTGGACAGCTCGAGTAGATAGAGGTGGTCTTCGAAGTGGGTAACGTCGACGTAAGTCATGAAAGTAGGGTGATCTTGAGATCAAGATTATAGTGTGACACCGGGGTTGTATCGTAACCGGAGTGGGGAGAGAATCAAAGGTAATTAGGCTACTTTCGATAATTCACAACGGAATAATCTTAGATCTTGTGTGTGGGTTTCGGTGTTGGTTTCGGTGGTAGTGTTGGTGAGGATGTTCGTGCTGATTTCTTCCCGTTGAGGTGAGAAATATCTTTTCTTTTTATCGGCGAGCACCCGAGTGAGAAGTGGTGATCCCGACCGTGCGTTCGCTCGAGGCGGCTGCGCGCCTTCGGAGAGATACGGGTGAGTCGGACTTGGATTTCCCCGAGGTGTCTGTACCTCTGAGGGAACGTGGGTGGATTCATTGGTCATGGTCGGGGTGTAGATAAGATAGATGAGGTTCTGTTTGTTTCACTGCATGCGTGATGCGGCCGAGCGGGGCGTGCAGCTGTGTTGAGAGGCTGTCTTCTCCGATCGTGGTGGAGAGTGTTTCTCCGATCGTGGTGGAGAGACGTGGTCGCCTAGCTGCGCCCGCTCGTTTGCACAAATTGTTCTTCCTCATCTCCGGAGTTCTAACTCCTTCGGCCGGTGTCTCGACCGAAGGCTAGACTCCGTTCCTTATCTCCCACCTAGACTCTTTGATCCTTTAGCCACGGCCTGAGCCTCCTTGTCCTCAGTCACTGGATCTTCTTCTATCTAGGCTACGTACTCGTGATATGACGTCCAGGTGTAACAGTGGGGAAATAGGCGGTGGACAAGGAATTTTAGCAATAGCAGAATGGGAGAAGGAGGCTGGCTTCGGATCTGGAGAGGGACAATGCGGCAGTGTCAAGATCCTACCTCGACTTCTCTGTTCTGGCTCGACAGGCAACGTAGGCTTGGGTCTGCGGAGCGAGCGCTCCTACTCACACTTCTGGCGTACTCACACTTCCAGTGTAGTCACACGTCTGGCGTGGGCTCGTTGTTCTCGCGGTATCCATCATGCCCGGCGTGGTCTCTTCGCGGCTATTCTCACACGCCTTGCGTGGGCTCGTTGTTCTCGCGGTATCTGTCACACCCGGCGTGGTCTCTTCGCAGCTCTTCTCACACGCCTTGCGTGGGCTCGTTGTTCTCACGGTATCCATCACGCCTGGCGTGGTCTCCGCGCGGCTCTTCTCACATGCCTTGCATGGGCTCGTTGTTCTCGCGGTATCCGTCACACCCAGCATGGTCTCTTCGCGGCTCTTCTCACATGCCTTGCGTGGGCTCGTTGTTCTCGCGGTATCCGTCACGCCCGGCATGGTCTCTTCGCGGCTCTTCTCAGACACCTTGCGTGGGCTCGTTGTTCTTGCGGTATCTGTCACGCCCGGCGTGGTCTCTTCGCGGCTCTTCTCACACGCCTTGCGTGGGCTCATTGTTCTTGCAGTATCCATCACACCCGGCGTGGTCTCTTCACGGCTGTTCTCACACGCCTTGCATGGGCTCGTCATTCTCGCGGTATCTGTCACGCCCAGCGTGGTCTCTTCGCGGCTCTTCTCACATGCCTTGCGTGGGCTCGTTGTTCTCGCGGTATCCGTCACGCCCGGCGTGGTCTCTTCGCGGCTCTTCTCACACGCCTTGCGTGGGCTCGTTGTTCTTGCGGTATCCGTCACGCCCGGCGTGGTCTCTTCGCGGCTTTTCTCACACGCCTTGCGTGGGCTCGTTGTTCTGGGGAGGGATGGTCGCAGCACCGGTCACGGGGATAGAGAGGTAGGTCTGTGGAGAGAGATAACAGATTGCGTGGAGAAGAATCTCCAGACTAGCTACCGCGCCCTTCCTTATACTTTTCCTTCCCTCTGTGGAATCACAGCTTGCCCGCAAGACTGACACAGTTCCTCCGTCTAACATTATGACTCGATCGCCGCGCCCAAGGAAAACACAGGATCGCACTCGGCCGCCGCGCGGCCAACACTCTACTTGCAGCAACAGGAGAAAGGACGCGTAAGCAGTAACAGTAAAGGAAAGGAAGACTGACGTACAACTTAATCAAGGGAAAACAATACTCGTAACGAACATGGGAGAAGGACGTGCAAGTAACATAACAGAGACGAAGGAGTGAGGTCTAGACCGGCCAGCAGTCGGGGATATCACTACCAGAGCGATATGGCGAAGATCGGTCGAGGCGCCTAAGCACGGAGGATGACCGCGGCTGCAGCAGCGGAAACGAGGACGAGCCACAGGGCGACAAGGGTGAGAGTGGCACCGGCGCCGGTGCCAAGGAGCCTGTCGCGCCGGGTTCGTGACAGTACGTCCCCTGTCCAGACCGATGCTCTGGCGAGGTCATGTCGGGTCGTCAGGGTCCGGCGGCGGATGGGGGTGCGGTAGATGCGGACAGGCTGGCTAGCCTGCTGCCGGGCTTGGAGTTGTTCGTTCATTCGCTGTTGTTCGGTGATGATGGCTCCCAGGGTGTTGGTCATCTGCTCGAGTTGCTGTTGGTCCGCGTAGTGGAACTCGTTCATCCGCTGGGTGAGCGTCCGGTGTACGACGTGATTGCGGCGGGCGTCCCGGGTGGTTGTTTGATGTATCATGGTGACGATTTCCCCCAGGAGGGCGAGTTGCTCGTCCTGTAGTGCCGCAGTCACGGCCGTGGGGTTTATGTTTTCCTGATCTTCCTGTGGTGGCGTGATGTCCGCCAAGGTTTCACATGGGGCTGCAGCGCTGCAGCGGAGGTGGTGGTTTTCCATGTTCACAAGGAACCGGCATTCGGGGCAGACCCGCTTTCCTCGGTACCAGTCCGTACATGCTTTGTCGGGGTTGAGGCGTCGTTCGCGGGTTACTTCGAGTAGTTCATTAGGGTGTGGGAGCGGTCAGTCGCAGTTTGTCGCTCGGCGGTGGCGGCTTCGGCGCGGGTAGTAGTTATTGTCCTTGCTCTGGCGGTGGGTGTTACAGTAGTCATCGTAGGAGGCTGTCACGGCGCCCGAATCACATGCCGCCGGACCACGCCGGATCACATGCCGAACCACATATCGCCGCGCCGGACCACGGAGGTGGGGGAACGTAACGCCACGGAAGGATTCGGGAATGCAGGATCGCGTAAGCGGGATCGCATGAAGGACGGAGTGCGGGAATGCGGGATCGCATGAAGGACGGAGT
>Ga0307516_10008111_pt1 | contig 11933 bp, 13 predicted proteins | sample 19_EM_MG_FD_203310 | JGI IMG/M metagenome (GOLD analysis project Ga0307516, IMG submission 203310) | Populus trichocarpa ectomycorrhiza microbial communities from riparian zone in the Pacific Northwest, United States - 19_EM | ecosystem: Host-associated > Plants > Roots > Unclassified | place...
TATTCTAAGTTCTTGGAGGCTCGTAAGAGCAGAAAGGTAACGCAGGATACGTCTGCTGAGCCGGCCGGAATAGAATTGGGAATATCGAGAGATACGCAGGACCTGGAATTGTTTGACAAGTGGAAGCAGCCCAAGTTCGTAAGGTTTTTTGAGTGGCCTAAGCCACTGGTACCTCGTGGCAGTGTATCCCAGGAGGCATTCGTCGTCGGTTGTGAGGGAGAGGTGGAGATAGGAGACGGCAACCGTGTACCACGAATAACGGTCATGGAACACGCGAGGAGACTGCATTTGTCGTGAGCGAGGTGGGAGATGATTATTTCCACGAGTTCTTGAGGGAGCTTGGTGATTGGGGACGGACGTGCGATGGACGGCCCCAGGGAACCACCATCATAGAAAAACAACTCGATTTTGGCTTTGGTTCGGTACCACAGTCGGTTAGCGAGGAGTTTACTCGTTATCGTAGTGTTGACACAACGCGACTGCTGGGTGGAGTGTCGAATCACCTGTCAAGGAGGACGTAGGTGTTTTCACCGACATTGTGGTTTCTGTCAGACACTGCGGGGGCGATCGGCCTCTCTTGCTGCGGGAGGTCGTCATTTCTGTGACTAGCTGGCCACTCGTGGACTTGCCGAGCAGCGCTTCACCCGGACGACATTTGTTTTCATCTGAGATTGCCGGGTAATGCTCATTGCAGGTCCCAGGCACGCGCTACACGCAAGAGCTTCACTTGCGAGACCGCCTGGAACCGACGGTGTCGTCGATCACCTCCGTTGCCATCAGGACCGAGTAAACGTCGGACGTGGCCGAACGGGTTGACCTTATCCCCCCATCTGCAACATGCTCCTCACGTTACCCCAGGAGACGGTCAACGAAGTCATCGCTCACCTCCACTCGGAAGAGCGTGCCTTACAATCCCTCTCGGTGGTCGCCAAACGATTAACGGAGGAATGCCGTCGCTACCTCTTCGCGTCAATCCACATCGATTCCGAAACGAAAATCGATCGTTGGTGCCGCACGATATCTCCAGGGGAGGACGGATTGTCCAGATACGTGCGCATGTTGGACTTTGATGCGTGGTCGGATGGATTGTCGTGTCTGTCCGCCCTCCTGCGCGACTACCCGGCGCACCTCCATTCGTTCACTCAAGTGGAGAAACTCAAAATCTGCCCATTGGACCTTCGCAAACACCGGACCGCGAAGTTAGTGGAGTTTCTCGGCCACCTCCCCTCGACCGTACGATCGATCTACATCCGACCGGCGGGAAATTACTTGGCCACCCTTGATTTCCTAACCCTATTTCCCCACCTGGAAACCACGCTTATAACCTCCCCCATCATCCATCACGAATCGGGGCTTTGGGACCTTCCTGACCTCGTGCGTCGTGGAGACCTTATCCTCAAGGTCTGTAGGATCGATGCTGGCGCGAATGTCCTCTCGTGCCTTACGCGTCCTACGACGTGTTATCGGAGGGTGGGATTGGGACTCGTGAAGGTGGATAATCCCGCCCCGCTGGAAAGATTTTTCGAGGCTTGCAGTGGATCCTTGGAGTCTGTCGAGTTCATCTCCTGCTTCTTTGGTGAGTATTAAGTACCGCCCCTCGTAGCATCCTGTTAATGCCAACGCTTTGTAGGCCCCTTGGTCCATTGCCCCACCAGTCTACTCTCCTCATTAACAGAACTGCGGGAGGTTAAACTATCCCTACGATTTTACAACGACTACTTTGACGTCCTCACGATCCTCTCATCCATCACTTCGACCAAAATCAACTCCGTAACTCTTTTCGTCTGGGAATGCCCTTCCCCAGATGACCTCGACTATTCCCCTTTGAAATGGTTAGGGATCGAGAACGTATTGTGCAGGTTGTGGGAGCTGAAGAAGGGGACAGAATCTGAGGGTGTGGTCGTGGTGGATGTGTATTTTGATCGTGAGGGGTTCGGAGATGAGTTTTTGAAGTTGTCGAGGAGGGGGGAGTTCATGTCTCGGTTCCAGGAGGGAGGGGTGGTGAATGTCAGGATGCAGCCCATCGATTTGAATCGTGCAATGGCCAGTATCACGCCGGAAGGCTTCAGATGAGGATTTAGGTGGCGGTTAGTGCGCATGTACATATACCTGCTTGTAAATTGTATTTCTTGCCACACGCTTCGAGCCTCTACCGCACCAGGGCGGCCCGGAGTTTGCCGATACGGCTTGGCTAATTTTGCATGTCTGGGGTTGGCGTCACCCGTCCCTCCCACTCTTCATGTCTGCAACCCCCGGACGTTATCCCCCGCGATCTCCGTATGAACAATCCCCACTTGGTCGTTTGCCAGTAGAGGTGAGCCGAATCCTCGTTGCAAAAACTTCTCGATCGCTCACATCCCTGTCTGCCCCGCCAAAGTAGCTAATCTACGACACACAACTTTCCGCCCTATCGGAACACTTTCCATACGTCTGCAAGTATCTTTACGAAGCGTTCAAGCAGTCTCCACCCTCCTTTCGCGCTCAATATATCCTCGGGAGACTCGATCGGGTCACAACCCAAAATCAGAATCGGAACGGGTTCACCGCTGCACTCTTATATCCGATATGCACCCAGGAAACTATAGAGGCTTTGTTCCGACTACCTGGGTTCCTCACGTACGGAAAGTCCGAGACTGGTGATCCGAACCCTGGGGTACCCGCTGCTCCTGATCTCCCGGGACGGCTGTTCAGGAACCTCCGACCTAGGGTGCGACGTGGGAAATCGATTCCTTGGTCTGATGAAGACAAACCCCTTCCCTTCCTCCGATACCTGTTTGACTTGCACGAAACGAGAGGTATGATCGCGGGTCCCCCAAAGTGCGACGCCCATGATGGCTATGCCCTCACGAAGGCTGTTGTGGCGGGGTTCATGCCTCTCGTCAGGTTTTTGCTGGGGAATGGGGGAGACCCAGGAGCGAAGGGTGCTATCGCGGTCATGGTTGCCATTCAGAAGAAGGACATCCAGATGGTGAAGTTACTCGTCGGGGGAGATCTAGCTGGCTCTGGTGGTGCGAAGAGGAGGAGGGTTCCGGATAGGGTTACGTGTACGAGGGCGATGTTGCGGAGGGCGGTGAGTGTTGAAGCTCAGGATATTGTACAATACCTTCTCGAGAGGGGGGTGACGCCTGATATGCAGACGTTGTTGTTACACTCGAACGGGGTATGAACGACCCGTAAGGTCGGATCGTTCTCGTGTTGTTGTTTCGGCAGTAGTACATGGATTGTAATTATTGGTGGCTTCGCCATCGTTATTCACGTCTCGGCTGGGGTCGGCTCCTCTTCTTTCAGCTCCTCTTCTTGAGGGAAGTAGTAAGGGATAAGATCCCTGCAAAGATGATGGGCAAGCGACGAGGACGAATGGTAAACGATTTACAGACCTGTAAACATCTCTATCTCTGTCGCTCCAAACGACGAAAATAACACGGTCCAGCTAGCAGAGTAGGTCAACACCAGATACTGTAGCCCGAGGTAAACCCCTCTACCTTGTCTCCGTCAGGAGTATCCAGGAAAAGTCGTGTCGTATCGAGTGCGATGTGGGTGGCGTCCTCGATAGGATAGCCAAAGATGCCAGTGGATAAGGAAGGGAATGCCTGTGGTGTGTTCCAGTTTAGTGTCGTAAATGTACCTGTCACAAGGGAACGTACGGTGTGCTTCAGGTCATTCTGAACAGCGATTTCCAGGCTGACCTGGTAGCAAGATAGTAGTTGGGCGGCGTTCGTCTCCACGTTTCTTGGGGAGTAGATGGGACCGACGGCGTGGATTACGTGCTTCCTAAACCCAGTTGAGGACTGAAAGGGCCACATCCGTCATGGGAGGTATAACTCACGCAGGGAGGTCGTAACCTTTGGTGATCTTGGCGAGACCAGTTTCACAGCCGTCCAGGGTTAGGCCTACCGAGTCAGGGAAGTGAGGGATGAATGGGATTTTGCAGGCCACGGTCCATCTTTGTGCTCACATTCTTCGAGCAGTTCCGGACCTGCTGCTGCTTGGATCGCTCCGTTTACTGATAGACAGGGTTAGCGAAGTCATGGGTTCGGTTTGGTTGCGGGTTCACCTCCTGCGCCCCCTGATCCGTCACCTCAGTAAGGTTATTTGAGATAAGACGGAATCAAGCCACACCTCCAAGACGGCTGTTCGCGGCGTTCACGATGGAATCGATTTCGAGATTGGTGATATCGCCTTGCCTGTAAAAGTCCGTAGTCAGACTCCAATCTAGACTTGTTTGCAGACGCGACCGACCACAACGATACGCGATCCAAGAGGGCGGCCTTGAGGGGATACTTGGGTGATTCTACGGCCCTGAGGACACCCGCCTTGTAGGATTCCCGGAGGGTTTTGATGGAAGCGAGCCTGAGGGCCATCTCCTGTTCAGAATCAGACATCTCTACGCAGGTGTTAGCAGTCGTGAGAATCGCGCCCTGAGAGATGCGAGGAAGGCGGTGGCGGGGATTGCCGTTTAGGACAGCGGCTCCTTCGCTTTGGTGAGCCAAACACCGAGCCCGCCCACCGCCCTCCTTCCCCTCTCCCCCCCGGCGCAGTCCCCCCAAAATGAAATTTACCACAGCTGTCACTGCTTTGGCTTTGGCCGTCGTGGCTAACGCGGCCTCGACCTACACTGTGCGTCGAATGCGAGCCTTGGAGTTGACGCGTCGGCCCGGGGTTTATATTGTCCTTTTTTGCGCGCTAGGTGACTGTAGGGATTCGGGAGACGGACGGCCAGCCGGGTCTTGGCTTTGACCCCTCGGTGATTGTTCCCCAAGGTGTGTGCTCAGCGGCACGCGACCTCCGTTTTTCCTGACCGAAAATTGCGCAGCTGGCGATACCATTGAATTCACCTTCCAGCTTCCGGGTTACGTTAAGAACGGCACCGATGCCCAGCACTCCGCCACTCAATCAACCTATGAGGCGCCTTGCACCCCCAAGGAAGGGGGCTTTGACACTGGCTTGCAGACCACGACCATGACCGGTGGCAAGAGTTTCACTCTTCTCGTGCGTACTATTTTTAGCTCTACGCTCGTCTTTTATTTGAATGTCACCCTCAGATCAATGATACCCAACCCTTATGGTACGTCCGAACCCGCCCGCGCCGATTTGTTTGCGGGGGATTGAAGCCGCTCTCTCATAGGTTTTATTCCTACGCCAACAACGATTGCAATGCCCCCATGGTTTTGGCTGTCAACCCACCCCTTTCAGGTCAGACATCTGCCTCTTTCCAGGAAGCCGCCAAGAACGCGAAGATAAACCACCCTGCTCCACCTTCGTCGTCGTCGTCTTCCTCCTCAAAACCGAGCAGCACCGCCACTGGATCTGGCTCGGGACCTACCGGTAGCGGTGGTAACGGTGGAGAATCTACGACCACTGGAATTAACAGTGTTCTCGCGTTCGGTGCTTTCCTTCTTACCTTGATGTGAAATGGGTTTCGGACATGAATCGGTTGCTTCGTTATTTGCCTCAGGAGTTTTCCTCGTCACTCGTTTGCCTACTTACGCGTAGTAATATTTATCAGTAATGCTCTGGTATCGGACTCTGGGACTGGGCAAGCGCCGTGGTCTGAACAGTGAAAGCCATTTCCAGGCACGTGAGGAAGGACGGATAATCATTCTGACGTCTGCATCATCGGTTAAATATGTCGTTCACCTGGGGACAACCTTCATCCACGAACTCGACCCATGGATATCGAGGAGCAGACCGGTTTGCTAGCGCCCACGCCAGAGTATCTTGAGACCGTCAGGGTGTTTCCGCTCATTCCCCACCTCCGCAAAGATGCGATGGTATGTGCGGTTTTGAATCCGGAGCTTGTGGGCTCGCGCTAAACCTTCCCAACAGGAGTCCATAGGTTCGTAGGACGAATTCCTCTCAAGTTTTGGTACTGATGGGTGAATTGTGTGTGTGGTGTAGACTCTGCGTTGAGCTGGGAGTGAGTATTTCACACAAGCGGATGCCCCCCCACGAGGTTACGAGCTCACGGCGTTACCCCGAATTGACCCTCGGATTCTAGACAACTCACGGCTGCAGACATCAACTTTGCTATCATCCGTCCCCTCGTTTTCAAATACGCCCAACTCAAGAACCTAGCCACAGTCTACGCATGTCTCGTCGTCCGATCGCATTTCCTGTCATTGGCCGGGGACGACCTGGCTTATACCGGTGTCATGCTCGCTCGCGCGGACATGTGCGAGATCTTGGCTACGAAACTTCTGAGCCGATTTTCCTCAAGTAAAATCCAACTTGCTTCCGCGTTGATGACCAGTTGGGATCCCATGGCTGGCGCGCCGGAGCATGTGTCTGAGGAGGTCAGGATGTTGATGGGTGGCGACGATGAGATGCACAACCCCCAATGCGCACTCGAGGTCAGTCTTCTCGTTCCTTCTCGACATTCCTTGAGGGCCGGGCACGTACTCACGCGTATATCAGATGGCGATCGGGACGCAGGCCAAACGTTTTGTGGCATCCCCCCTCGTCCAAACCGTCGTGAACGACGTGTACTCGGGGAACGTCGTCTTTTCAAGCGCGGCTACACCCCGTTCCATGCTCGCGGATAACTACAAACCCAGAGCGATCGAGGTTTACGATTACCGAACCGCCCCCTTCTTGGACCACTATCGGTAAGCGGCACTAAACCGGAACGCAGTTGCCGGTTCGAGCTCAAGTATCATAGGTTGAGAGTTCCGAAGTACGGAGCTATCCTGGAGTTCCTCAACTTTGCCGTTCTGCTTGTCGTGTTCGTGCTCTGCGTATCGAGTGAGTCTCCTTTGGTTTCCAGTTTGTCTTCCATGATGGGTTATACTAATGGGATACGCAGATGCGGAGGCGGGCCGCATGACAGCTTATGAAGTCTTTTTTATCATCTTCGCGGTTGCTTTTTCACTGGAGGAGTACACGGCCTCCCAAGAACATGGATGGGACGGTAAGTCCCGTCACTCCTGCGACACGACATTGTCGGAATTTACAACGTCACCCAATATAGTATACCTTGCTAACGTTCGTCGTTACCCGAATTATCGAAGTGTACTAAGCTCAGCGTATGACAGATGTGGAATGTTTTTGACACTTCTTTCATTATTATCTTCTTGCTTTACATCATGCTGAGGATCAAAGGCCTCGCCACCGGTGACGGTGAGTCTCGAACCCCGATATCGATAGGAAGTTTCCTAGGACTGAAACGGCGTTTCCTCCAGAGGCGGCGTCTGCCCTGGGTTTTGATATTCTTGCTTGTGGAGCATGCATATTGTTCCCCAGGTAATCTCACATACCCTAGCAGACTCAATGGCCAACTCGAGGGCTAACCGTTATCCAGGCTTGCATTTTTTGCTGTGAAGAACAACGTCGTGGTTTTGTACGTTTCCACTGCCTTCTACGAATGCCCTTGAGATTTAAATGTGCGGGCTAGGGCTCTGCGTGCCATGATGGCGGAGTTCGCATTCTTCATCTGTATCGCAGCCATCTGTTTCTCTGGGTTGCTATTCACTCTACACACATTATCTGCCGGCGGCCCGGCGCCATGGACTTGGAAATCCATTGCCTGGCTGATGGTCCAAGTTTGGTTCGGAAACACGTACCTGTCGTTCGCTCAGGCGGCCAGTTTCCACCCCATCTTTGGCCCATTCTTGATGACAGGTTTTGCCGCGTTGTCGAATACCTTGTTGTTGACGAGTAAGTTTGAATGGCGCGGGAGTGTGTATTCGGATGCCACAAGACAACTGACGGCCCTTTCAGTATTGATCTCAATACTCTCGAACACGTTTGCTAGGATCGATGCGGTACGTGCTTTGATTTTACTGAATTTGGTGGGTCCTCTTGACCCCATGATCCCCATAGAACGCCAACAGGGAGGTGGGTGATTCACGACGTGTGGACGTGCGCCCCCATTCACTAACAAGGTTTCCGCCACCAGTATCTGTTCCAGTTCGCCATGACCACCATTGAAGGGTGAGTCCCGAGGGTCAAGAGCCAAGCCATTGTACCTTTTCCGAACTCAAACCCTAATACACGCCAGGTCGAAGTCGGACGCGCTTTTTAGTTACCAGCCTCCGTTCAACCTGACGGCATTCCTCGTTCTATGGCCGCTGAGCTGTGTGGTCTCACCTCGGAAGTTACATTCGGCAAATGTGTTCATGATTAAGTTGACGGTAAGCGTACCCGACCACTTTCTATTCGATCTTTCCAGGCTCACCCATCAGCGCTCATTCAACGTTCAATTCAATACCAACGGACGCCTTTCATTGACGGTGACGGCAATTGGAAATAGTCTTTCCCAACTCTTGTGGTAATTGGGTTGTACGAAAGAGGGTTCTCAACAGGGCAACCTACGGGAGGGACCCGGGAGCGGACAAACTCCATCTATAACAGTATCAGGAATATGCCGCTCCTGGACGCCATTGTGGGGGTGAGCTCAAGCGATCTATACGATGCGATCTTCGATGTGGAGGCGACACCAGAGGAGGATTTGTTCGGCAATCTCGAAGAGGATGAACGGCCTGCGCTCCGGTCCGTCGCTTCGAGCTCCAGGCCGAGAGGGAACAGGAGTCGAGGGAGGACGCCTGTCCCGTCGACAAATGTCCAGAGCCCACCAATGTCTCCGACAAAGGCGAGAGGGACTCCTGACGCCTCTCCTATGAGGGGGCTGGTGTCGCTCTCCACGACCAATCTCGAACCGGGAGAAGCGCAACCCCTCGGGAAGCTGAGCCCTCTGGCCCGATTGTTCACCCCCGGGGACAGCCCGATCAGAGGGCGCACGACGAGCATAGTTGGTGGCGTCGGTCTCAAGAAAGTCGAAACGCTGTTGGAGGAGATCAAACAACTACCAGTCAACAAGTTTACCGAGGAAATGCGGGAGTTGCAGGTAACGTTTATTTTCTTGTTGCTATTGTTCCTCGACGTCCCTCCCCGCCTTTGGGTGGTGGGATTTGCATTCAGTCGTTACCCTTTGAGGATACGCCCACCGGACTTTGTACGCGCAACCCATGGCCTCGCGTCACCGACCTTCTTCCCCTTCTGACCCGCCTTACTTCTGCAACAACATCTGATGAGACTGATGCGTTGTCGTCTGTTTTCCAGGATCGTCAAGCGCGAATTGAGAACCTTTTGTTGACGCTTACGAGAGGGATGAGGAACGATGGGGTTCCTTCTCGTCACGGTAGCGTGTAGGAAGCCTGCGTATAACGTTTGGTTCTGGACTGCGAAAAGAGGCGAGGGGGTCTGGCGCCTTCAAGATTATTACACGTAGCGAGCCTTTGAGGGTGGGAAAGCCGGGAGATGAGAGACCCCGGGGACCGGCGTGATCGAGGTATACGGGGTTCCGGGGTCTTTGTCGGGGGAGAACAATTAGGTTGTGTTGAGGCGATAGCCCGATTAGTTGTGCCCTTGTCTATGCCTTGAGCTGATTTACTTATATCATTCAAACATTCTCTACGCTCTTTACGCTCCTTATCCCCTTCCTCCTCACCGCCGTGTCCCACTCCCTCCCCACCCTCACCCACCTCCAAGCGGCGGATGAAATATGGGCTCTTGTCTCTCCACTCCTGTAGATTTTGAAGGCGAAGTTAGCTTGTTTCACTTTGATCTCCACCGGGTGGTCGGAAAGGGTGCTTTTGGGAAGGTGAGTGTCTCTTCAAGCCCTCTCGGGTTTTTTGCATCTGCGTCCTGCCGGGTTGGCTTGTAGCCGTAAGGCGCGCCATGCTGTGTGGGTGCGGGAGTACGTGTTCGCTTGCCTTTGTTCCTCAAGCGTCGTGTGCTTGTTTTGCCCCCCGCTCTGCCGACTTCTGGTCTATTGCCTTCGATTCCATCGAATCCGATTTTCTTGGACGTTCGGCCTCCGGTGACAGTTTTCTGAGCGGATTAACTAAAAAAGTCACATTGTGGGTGCAGGTCCGCGTGGTGGAACACAGGAGGTCAAAGAAGCTGTTCGCATTGAAGTACATTGACAAGGCGCAATGCTCGAAACAGCGGGCTGTCGCCAATGTCATCCAGGAACGAAGGTTACTTGAAGAGGTCAGGCTTCTGGGTCTCGGTTCCGGATCTCATGTAACTGACGCTTTTGGTTCCGGGTTACTTGGTTTTCCGGTTCTACCGGTTCTACCGAACTAGGTCGACCACCCTTTCATCGTGAACATGCGTTATGCGTTTCAAGACGACGACAACTGTTTCTTCGTTTTGGACCTCATGCTCGGAGGCGACCTGAGGTGTGAGTGCCATCTGCCTTTGTTCCTTTAACGGATCGCGCGAACTCGTCCCTGATTTGGTATAATGGGTCGGGATCTATCCCCCGTTCTCACACGCATACAGTCCATATGGAACGCAAGGGAGAGATCAACGAACGGTGTGTCCGCTTCTGGACCGCTGAACTGGCGTCGGCATGCAACTATCTCCACCGTCAGAAGATCATTCACCGGTGAGTTTCCGGGAACCCCCACCCCAGTACCCCAAGTGGTTATTAAACGATTAATTGGCGCGCTTGCAGTGATATCAAGCCGGATAATATCCTATTGGATGCTCACGGACATGTTCACCTCACCGATTTCAACGTTGCGATACATTACTCGGAACGCCGACTGCATACCAGTGTGGCTGGTAGTATGGCGTATATGGCGCCTGAGATACTCGCCCGTACGTTTGCCCCACCGCCTGCTGCCGCGGTTTTGATCTTGTGGTCCGGTCTAACGCCTCCCTTGATTATTTATTATCACAGGCAAAGGATACACATGGCACGTGGACTACTGGAGCTTAGGCATTTGCGTCTTTGAACTCCTCTTTGGCCGACGACCGTTTGAGAGCCGTTCGGCGGATAAGTTGACACACGCCATTACCAAGGGATCTATCAAGTTCCCGGCTGGTGGCGACGATCAGTGCAGTAAAGAGGGGCAGAACCTCGTTCTTTTGGTGGGTGTCGTTTCACTTTCCTTCCTTGATGGTGATGATTTATCTCGATCTCACACCTTGATTTCGATCACAGCTCCTGGATCGGAATCCGAGGACGAGGATAGCGTGTCGCAGTCGAGAACGCGGGATGGACGACTTTAAGAAACACCCGTGGTTCGCTGATATCGATTTCGAACGGATGATGGAAAAGGAGATCCAGCCGCCGTTCGTTCCAGACTTGGATAGGACCAACTTCGACGTGTCGCACGAGCTGGACGAGTTTTTGATGGTCGAGAAGACGCTCACCCACTCAACGCGGAAGAAGAACGTCGACGTTGACAAGATGAAACCGGAATACAGGACGCTGGAGGAGCAGTTCACCGTGTACGATTACGGGAGACAGCAGCGGACGTCGTATTATCCGCATAACCAGCCGATCGTCACGAGCAAGGGAGAGGGCCAGGGCGAGAGCTACGTGATTCCGTCGGCGACGAACACGGTGGTGCCGAACCAGACGTATTTGGAACGGTCAACGGTTCGAGCTTCGATGGCTCAGATTTCGACGGCCCAGGTATCGATCGTGGTGAACCAGTCGAAGGAGGACCTCGCACTGGGTTGAACCACATCCCCTCTCGTCCGCTTGCTGGTCTTTTCGACCCCGCCTCTCGTTTTTTATCTGTGATATATCTTGTTTACGCTCCTTCACGACCGACCAGCTCTGACCCACGTTGTTGTAAGTCCACTCGTCGGTTTTGGTGCTGCAGTGTACTGATTCTGGCTGGTCGCGCAGGTCCATCCACACCCACGCCCACGCTCCTAATATCTAACTTTATACTTTCCCTAATGGCCGCCTCTCGTCGTTTCCACCACCGCAACATGAAACTCATCCGCATTGCTACAAACTTGCTCACTTGCATGCTCTCTTCTCTCTCCCTCTCTCTTCTCCCCCATTTGTTTTTGTTCTTCCACCTCTAATGCAGGCTCATTCTTGTGTTTTGTAACCAATACCTAACCCACTTTCGCTATCTGTCTCCCGCGTATCACCACCTTAGCCACCCAGCCTGGCCCGGTACCTA
>Ga0307516_10008112_pt1 | contig 11932 bp, 14 predicted proteins | sample 19_EM_MG_FD_203310 | JGI IMG/M metagenome (GOLD analysis project Ga0307516, IMG submission 203310) | Populus trichocarpa ectomycorrhiza microbial communities from riparian zone in the Pacific Northwest, United States - 19_EM | ecosystem: Host-associated > Plants > Roots > Unclassified | place...
ACGTCGGCTGGACTGGAGTCTGGATGTAAGTATTATCTCTGCTGACAGTGAAATGTGTGCCTTGACACTGAATGCATGGAAGGTGCTGAAATATTGAATATATCGTTCTGCAGTGCATCTGGGCCAGTGTGACGTGATGCACGCCAGCGGTGCGTACTCTCGAGGCTCATCCTCTTATGTCCACTCACTGCTTTCGTGATTGCTTAGATCTATCTTCATGTACCCCAACTTCAGCGCCGACGACTTAGCATTATCTGCGGCGCGTTTTGCAGCCTATCGCCCGGAAACCCCATCAAGCCTACAAATGCACACCCCTACAGGACTGGGTTCCACCGCCTACCAACCTCGGAATTAGCCCTCATAAACTTGGAATAGCCCATAACCGCCGCCATTCAGAACTGCGCTTGCTGATCATACGAGTTTCGTAAACAACTTGAATACGCCTATCCACACCTCCTCCCTGGCTTCGACCGCACCCGCACCCGCTCTTGTCAATTGAAACAAGCAGGAGAAGTCTGGGATGATAACGCCTTGTAGCCTCAGGCGACAAAAACCGCCAGGTAAACTCACAATGCAGCCTCTCGTCGCCTGGTCGCCCTGTCCACGCACTCGTGCCATCGGGCTCCTCCACGTCCGGGCGGCCGGAAGAACTGTTCACACAGACGAGTTCTTAGTGCCTCTTGTAGCTCAATAGCTCGGTATCAGAGCTGGGTTGAGGACTGAAGCACTGATCCCCCGTTCGCCGAAAGTCGCAGCTTCCTCTTGCCGAAGGAGCCACCGACCCCGGGTGACGCCAATCACCGGCGACCGCCATTAACCGCCGCCACCCTCCTCCTACCCCGCACAACCATGGGCAGAGCCTGCATTGCAATCACTATACCATCCACACCGCTTTCCAGGTGTTGATGCCCCAGCCCTGTCTTCCGGGTGTCAATACCCTATCTCCATGTTCTGCTGTTACACACTTCCACACCCCCTTGTCACCTGGACATCACGTAAGTTACGAGGCACTGTCTCCTATTTGTTTACATGGACTTACTTCACCACAAAGCGGGCATATTGAGAGTCGATGATGAGGCCCATAAGAACTCGGATCCCGTGCACAGGCGGCCCACAGCCTAATAGTATCACGGGTGCCCAGCTGTGTATTTGGGTCACCGCATGATGAGGCTATGAATGAATTGAATATCGATCTCTCAACCAAATTTTGAACCGCCCATCGTCGAAAATTGTACATGTCCTCAAATCCGAGTGCTGGTGGTTAGTACATTCTGGCAGATCCCATGGCGAGCAACCTCGACATATCGCGATTCGCGAACTTCAGACCCTCCGAGTCCTGATAAAGATCTTTCTAATATCCTCCATGAAGGAAGTGGTCATGGGTCTGCCCATGTGAACTTAAAAAAGTGACATCAACCCCGTAGTTTCCCTTTCCTGGATATGTGGATGCAGTGTACTAGTACTTGGGTTCCCTAACTTATGGAGTTACTTATTGAAGCAAGGGGAACGAATTCAACCGGGAAGATCTCATATTAGTTTGAGAACTGGTACCTAGTGAGCAAACAAGCTTGACTTCGTTTTTCCACCTCCATTCTTTAACTTTATCTGTTCAGTGTTTCCCTCTTATATACTCCTCAGGCCGCCTCCACCGCTGTTACTATCCACTCTCGGCGCCTCCGTTTCGGGGACAATGTGTTTCATTAATCATACCCAAACCTACATCATTAACTCGGACAACACGACGACCTCACGAACCTCCCAGTCACACAATAGCTCACCGATGGAGATCACGATGGGTAGATATTTCGTTTCGTAGTCACTCTCAAATATTTTCTCATCAAGAGTCGTAATAGGCGAGACAACCGCTGCTGACAGTGCGTCACTTCGCTTGTAGTTGAGATATTTTACAATCTAGCACCCCCTTGAAGACACCCAGCCCGACCCTGAAGTCCCTGATGACGAGCCTGAGTGTAATACTTCTACTCCCAGGCCCTCGCCGGCATCACCACACAGTGCTCTCACTGGCATGCAACGCTCCATCCAAGGGGAGGTCGATACCATCCTCCACTATAGCTACATCGATGCCGCAGAAAGGCGTGACAGCTTGCTCACGTTAAAAACTTTGTGCGAACTGGACGGAAAATTGGCCGAGGTTAATTCTTGGCTACGAAGCTGCCGCGAGCGTGCCGACAGCGGTTTACCGCCACTAGTGGATGACGATCAATCCAGCGAGAGGGTGTTTCTTCTTTTCAAACGAAAGCGTCCGCGCTTCAAGTTCAAAAACCCTTTTAAAAATACATTCCGCCGGTCGCTCAAACCATAGACGTTGAGCAGGTGATGCCAAGTTTCGTCTGGCTATAGAGCATACTAAGGTTGATACTAGGACTGAAGGAACAATTCTCTACATCTTCGCACTCGCGGCGCTGTAGACTAGGATACTAGAACCTCTGACATACCCCTATCATACATGTACTCTAAATGCGGTCGTCGGAGTTGTTACATGAGTTGACGATGCTTCAGTGGGGATCCTGCAGAAAGATATCTAGCTGAGATAGATCTCTAAAGGACAGATCTGGATATCCCTAGAATACAACCGTCCATGGATGTAAAAACATTACAGTGCAAGGAAGGAGACGCGTCCGAACCAAAAAGGAGGGCAAGAAAAGAAGTGGTTACTATCTCTTGTTCATGGACCTATCCGGGGGTTCCTTCGGAATAAAGACGCCAGACGGGGCTCCTTGTCTCCGATTATTTTCTCTTTCGTGCGTTGACATTGATATCGGAAATGGCGGAGGATGGTGGTCTGGATGGACAACTTCAGCTCCCGCGGTATGTTCTGGGCGTGAAGGAGACGCGGACGTGGAACTCCGCGCCCGTTTACCATTTGGCCGGGGAAGGTTACGGACGTTCTGTTTCGTGGGAGCGGGAGTGGTGCCTGTGTGTGGTCCTGCACGGGTTGATGAGGACGGGGGCGGGGATGTGGGCGTCTTCGTAGATGGGTCGGTTAAGAGGGGATGTAAGAGAAGTGGTGGTGGTGTCCCCGCAAGATGTCGACGAGGCATAGGCAAAGGAGGAGTGAGGGGAGGAGACATGGGCCGGATTCTGCTGGGTGGTGAGGAGACGTCACGGCTTTCGCGTGATGACGACGGTCGTCGGTCAGTTCTGGAGGTGTTGCGCGAGGGGCGACGTGGACTAGGCTGCGAGAGGGACTGGGGTGGAACTTGTCGTGACGACTTTGAAGGGAGAGGCGGGAGAGGGACGGCGGGAGGAGGGGAAGGAGGTGGAGTCTTCGGGGTAGGGGGTATTACGGGTCGCTGCAACGGGAATGTGAGCATATGAAATTGACTCGGAGAATGGTATGGATGACTTACGGTCCTGGGAGAGGTGGCAGGTTCGTGTGGGGCAAAGGCATCACCGTTGTCCGAAGTGGGAGTTGCTGGTATCACCTCAATGTGATCATAGTCACCAGATTCGACTGTAAAATCCATGTCGGGGTAGCGGGTGATCAAGAGCACACGATTTGCGTTCCTTTCTTCAGGTGAAATCAACGACGTCCCTTCGTGATTGTCGAGGACGATATCAGATGTTGTCATGGGAGGACGAGTGTACCGTCCAGCCCCGAGGTCAGAAGTGCTCAGTTGGGAATTCGGCGACATTGACGTGAATGCATCTATTCGGAACCTGTTCGAGGATGGGACATCCTGAGCTCGCGATTGGACAATCGGGGGCACCAGATTGGATAACCGACGGAAGGGCTGGGCAATTCTCGAGTATTTCCAAAACTTTTTGCCTGGGAGATGGCGCTCGGGTTGAGCCGTTGGAAGTCCACCCAACGGGACAACGGTTTCGGAGGACGGTAAACGATGGTGACCTTCGTGATGTCGTCCATTGTCATATGCTGTCATTGGAAATCCTTCCAAGGCCTCTGGAGGGTCGATTGTCCAGGTGCTACTGCGCTCCGTTCTCTTAATCTGGTGGACGGGGCGCTGAGGATGGAGACGGAGGGCCAACAGCGAGATGTACTTGAATCTCGAGCGCCAGATATAAAAAACAAGGAGGGCGAATCCGAGCATACCCACGGCCATCGGAAGCATGATCTGTGTCTTCGTCCATTCCCTCGGCTCCGTCGCTTTATGGAGGAACTCAGCGTTTGAGACGCCGAAAGAGTACACGGACTCACCCTGCATGGCCCCCGATACATCGAACTGCGATGTACTCGGAGGTACGTTCAGGAATGCCCACCCCGGAAGGTTCATATTTTGCCGAAATTGAGGGGGATATCCATCCTTCAACGTCAGCGAACCGTCTTGACATTGTTGTCCCCAATCACTGTACATCGGGAGAGTCGCAGTCCCGGTGGAGAGTAGACATGCACTCCAGAGATTGAAAAACACGTTATTGCTTGTATTTAAACAACATCGGCTTCTAAGAGGTGCTTCGAGTAATGAAATACGGCGCACCATGTACATGAAGATGGACTTGGGTACCAGGAATCACGCCGTGCTATCACATGTTGTTAGATTCTCAGGGGAGATGGTTCAAATGTGCGAACCTAAACAGGGTGTCATACTTTGGTTCATCATCATACAAGGTGTTTCCCCCTTGTTGCCGTTCAACTGGAATAGAGAAATCCGTCAAGAAGTATTCATCAGCCAAAGGTTCCCCAAAGGCGCACCCCATCGAGAGCATCTTTACGTCTGTACTGCTTCCAAGGACTGGTGATCAACATACCCGTGCTAGTGTAACGGGATGGCGTACCAACGGTATGGATAGAGCACGACTGTTGACCAAAGGGAGGAACGTGAAGATAAAAAGAGGAAATTTCATGACATGGATAGGTTGAGAAACGTTGGGAAAAACTGAGGAAGGACTGGGATGAGAGCAACTGTCATGAAAGGAATTTCTTGTCTCGAATCACAGCCGGTGATTAGGGATCAGGCACCGGTGTCAATATATTTTGACCGCTTGGATGGTGAACGTGAGATTCCAAGAAAGATTCGGTGCGCAACTGAGTCTGTGCGTGGAACTCAGGAGTCACAGAAGGTTTCGTGACCGAACGGCCCACCAAAGTTTTTGAAAGGGTACTCTAATGAGTATCACTGAGTGTCGACGGTTGACTGCTAACTGCCGACCCAGCCTGCCCGAGCATCGGAGTGCCATCGGAAGCAGCCAAGATGTCATATGGTCACCACATTTTTTCCCATACATTGACAGCAGCCACATGCTCAGCTGCGCGCCCTAGCTATGACCGTCGGGCTCCGCCGGGGTGCTGGGAGACAGTAGTAGTGGAAGTGTTAAGGAGTGCCACAGCCTGCAACTGCAACCAGTGCAAGACAATACATGATACACGAGTGCGTAAATGACTGTTTGTGAGCAATTGAGCATTGTATGGAGCAAGGTACGCCATCATGGCAGATGTTCGGATCATACTTACTTAGTTTGGGATGGGACTGAGATCATTCGGGTTGATGAATGGGCGCTCATCGGGCTGTGCTGGGTCACCTTATGTCGAACGGATTGGAGCCATCGTGAAGTCAGAAGGACAGCGCTCACACCGAATAGGCTGCACTTGTCCCCTTCCGACTGACGTCCAGACTTCGATGATGAGTGCGTCATTCACGTGACACAACGCGTACCACAGCCACATTGACTCCCCCATCTTTCTCATTCCTCACTCTCCCTCGCTTTCCGATCTACCTCTTCATTTAATTCCAGGTCGTGTTGGACGAAGTACCGATCGAACGAATTGGAGATCTGGCATTCGTGAGCGATGCATTTGAAGACATGACGTTTTCCGGCACTCCCTCTCCTGTCCACCCGAGAAAAATGTCCAGGAACTGGATTTAGGGAGGTTCTGGCTCTTTAGGTGTGCTTATATACGGTGAATCGAGGCATCTCTCATCATGCTGCGCAGTGTCGACACTCGATTCTGTCATTTTCGGCTCATGGGCCGATATCTACCCATCTACTGGGTTAAAAGTTGTCTTGTGACCTCCAATCCGCCCCGGTACGTACTCCGGCCTCCTCAAGGCATGAGTTATTTTACCCGATCTTCAAGCTACAAGGACCGATGTACCCTAACCCTCAACCTCGAGCCAAACGCCATATAAGTGTAATGTTTGTATGCTGGCTCCGTCATTGGGGTCTGGGGTCTGGAGCTGATGCCATCAGCATCTCGTCACCAATTGTTCCCTCTTTTCGTTCCAGTACGGAGAGGGATGGCAAATGACTGACTCTATTTATAGCGCCACAGGCTTTCACCCTTGCTCTCCCCAAGAACCCATTCAAATCCTGGTGATAGTGCGTTCATAGAGTACCTTCTGATATATCATGTGGTGGTCGTACATCTCCTCGTGTTGGAGGTGAGGGCACATTTTAGCATTGTCCACTTAACTCTGAGCTGTCCGTAAGCCCTTTTTTCCCGAGTTACTTTATCAACCAATCTCCCAAATAGCCAAGTAAACTGATTAGTTCTCGACGAACCTTCACGGCTGTTGAACTGTCGCCTCAATTAAAACACGGGGGTCTTGTGATCGGGGTGGGGGGTTACGTACATGACGCCACATGCCGCCCTGGTCTACTATACGAAGTCTTTGGCCGTCCTCGGGACTGGGCTCATGTGGGGCTTCGTGTGATTCGTATTTCGGCCGTCCTCCCGAAGTTGCCCAAGGAACATGTCAGACCGGTCAAAAATGGATTGCCCTGGCACCTGGATAGGAAACGTTTTTGGGGTGACTGGGGTGATGAGGCTGCCTGCCACCTGGGACTTATGCTGCTGGGGGAGTTCTCCATCATCGGAAGTGATTGATCACCAATCGCCATATATGGGGATACATGTAAGCGAACACGTTGCTTGAATTTGACGGTTTAGACTCAGGGTGACGGAAAATTGTTCCTCCCCTCTCACGATTCCTACTAACCCTCGGAACTCCTGTGATTACACGCCTACTCCTCGTCCGACGCTGCGGGCAGATATTTGCGAGGGATACATGCTTCATCTGCACTAATCACCATGGCACCACCACCACCTATCTGCATGCCTTTCAATCTCGGTCGCTCAAAAGGCGGACGCCGTCTCTCTTGGTCCAGTTCTGGCACTCGTAACCCTCACGAAATGATCCGGCAACCATCGCATTCGCCTACCGCCACCCTCAAGGATGATACAGACGGCCTCACCTTTCACACGGACACGGAACAATATGATGATATTCCTGACACCCTGTTCGTCAAAAACGCAACGGGGGACAACCCTAAGGCGACACGTTCGAACGCGATGACAGGGACCAAGAAGTCACTTATGTCCACCAAGTGGGGGTATGGCTGGGGTGGTGGTAGGAAGCAGAAAGAAGTGGAGGCTGAGCTCGAGGAAGAACCACCGTCTATGACCCCCCTGCCTACCTACCGACCCCCGACGTCACCGCCCACCCGGAGCAACACTATGTCCTCGCAGGGTAGCAAGGCCACCTACAAGTCACAGGATACGCACAGGTCGCAGGATACGCAGAAGTCGCAGGATACGTACAAGTCGCTGGGATCGCAGAAAACCAACTTGTCTCACCAGTTACAAGGCTCCCAGGCTACAAAAGACCTTAAGAGAAACAACTCGCAACAAAGCTATGCTAGCGCCTCGACCCAGAAAACTGCCGCAAGCGGTAGCAGCCCTAAACCTCCGCGCCCCCAGCACCGCCATTCCAACGAATCGACAAGTACCCTCATCGGATCCGCCTTGGAAAGGAAAATCAACGAGGTGGATTCCATCAAGGACGAGGGAGATACGCACGAGAAGTTGTCCGATCTACGTCGGAACATGGTCAGCCAAACGTTAAATTACTAGTGAGTGATACTATTGGCGAGCCTGGAATATTCTTACCTAAACGATCTCAGCGTCGTGCCCAGCGAGGATGCTCACGGGTCCGAATACGTAGCTGAAAGCGACCAACGTCGGCAGTACATAACTGCGTACGTCTTCGATGATCATTTTACGGAAGCATAGGGTTTAACCTTTTTCTAGATTCTTCGGCAGTGTGGGCACGGCCATTGTGACCATGAATGATGCGTACTTTTTCACCGATTCCAGATACTGGCTGCAGGCTCGGCAACAGCTGGACCAGAACTGGAGGCTCATAAAAGCCGGTGACGTCGGCCAACCTAAGGATTGGATTGAATGGTTGATCGTGAGTGACGGAATGACTTGTATTTGCTGACCACTTACCGTATTCTTCGGTCAGGTTCGTGCCAAGGATGCTAGGATCGGGATCGATGCCCGTATGATCTCGCACGAGAAAGCCACTCTACTGAACGCTGAGATCGCACACTCGAGTTCAAAACTGGTCTATCCTCCTCAAAACCTGGTCGACCTCATCTGGAAAGATAAACCTCTCAAGTCCAAGGCTCCGATATTCTTGCAACCTATCGATTTCACAGGTGGGTTCACGTCAACGACAAGGATTAATGGCTTATTCCGTCCTAGGTGTAAGCGCTGCAACTAAGATCTTGAAATTGCGGGAATGGGTTAAACACCAACCCCCATCTGTACCGTCGTACGCCAAGGGGCCTGCCACGCCCGCTCAGATGCAAGTAGGGACGCTTATTACCCATCTGGCTTCCATAGGTCAGTTATGTGACCTGCGTGATCGATGAGTGGATGCTGATGGCTACCTACTCTCAAAAGCTTATCTGCTTAATCTCCGCGGATCAGATATCCCGCATAATCCGCTCTTCCACGCCTTTCTCTGGGTTGGTCTAGAAAACGCTACCATCTTCTTGGATGCCAGCAAGGTGAATGAAGAGACATCGACTTATCTGAAATCATTAGGAGTGGAGAGGCGAGAGTACACGGATTTGTGGACGTTTTTGCGACGGAGGGAGTGGGGCGAAGGAAAGGTGAGGGCCCTCGTTACCAATGGCTTGTCCTATATCAATCGTATCTCTCCAGGTTCTGATATCCCCTCAAACGTCCTATGCCATTTCATTGATGCTCACCCACTACCGTTACACCGTCGCACCATCTTGGGTAGAGAACACGATGGCAGTCAAGAATGAAACTGAGATAGAGGGTTTGAGGCAGGCATACCTGCGGGATGGTGTTTCTTTTGTGCGTTGCTCTCATTATCACCATTGGCGACCGTAACCCAACCGTAACAGGTCCGGTTCCTAGCTTGGCTCGAAGCCAAGCTCGCGGACGGCTACGACATCACAGAGTATGAGGCTGCCTCGCGCCTCACAGAATTCCGGCGGTACAACAAGCATTTCATGGGGATCGCGTACAAATCAATCTCTGCGACGGGCTCCAATGCTGCTCTTCCTCATTATACGCCGAGAAAATCGACGGCCAAGATGATCGAGCGGGATTCACCATATCTCAAGTAGGTCACTTCCCTTATCGTGGCTCCCACGTTTACTCAAGAAAACTTTCATCTGTAGTGATTCCGGCGGTCAGTACCGGGACGGGACATGTGATACCACGCGGACGGTGCATTTTGGTAGGCCCACACAGGAGCAATGTGAAGCCTATACCCGGGTCCTTCAAGGCCACGTACGTTATCCCTACCATGCTCCGACCGTACCTCCATTCATGACCCCTATTCCACCTACTAGATCGCCATTGACAGCGCGGTCTTTCCCGAAGGCACTTCTGGGAATCAACTGGATGTCCTTGCACGCAAAGCCCTCTGGAGAGACGGGTTGAACTACATGGTGCGTGTCCCTCTGCACCCCTATACTCCCGATATTGATGTTGCCCTCGTTCCTGCCTTGCGGTTGCAGCATGGCACAGGACACGGCTTTGGTTCCTTTTTGACTGTACATGAAGGTCCGCAGAGCTTTGCAAGCAGCGTTGCGCTGGTGCCTGGCCACGTTATCACCAACGAGCCTGGGTTCTGTAAGTACTTCCCTTGAACGTTTTCTGGCGAGATCCGTTGATTGTTTGTTGTTGTAGATCTTGAAGGCAAATGGGGAATGCGGATTGAATCCGCCCTCGCGGTGAAGCGTGTCAAGGTTGGAGATTATTGTTTACCCGTCCGCAAGGCTGGATTGATGGACCATGGTTCTGTTCTTCTATAGACGAGAGGGGAATTTAACGGAAACGTTTGGCTTGGATTTGAACGACTCACCTGTGTGCCTATCCAAACCCGCATGGTCAAAGAGACCATGCTCACCAAGGAGGAAAGGTCATGGCTGAAGGTTTGTTTTGTGGTTGTTTGTACTTTCATTGCTGAATCTGATGGGCGTATTTCAGGAACACAACCAGCGCTGTTACGAACGGCTTGTCCCTCATCTTAGAGATGACAAGCGGGCTATGAAGTGGCTGAAACGAGAAGCGGAACGAGGCATAGGTCTCGCGAGTGGCCCTGGTGGCGTTCACATTGATTGGGACTGATTTTAGCTTTCTATGAGATACCTATTTATATACTTTGTCTCTTTTCATCTCTTTCGACTCCGGTGACACCCTAACCCCCCCCCCCTCCTCCTCTCGTCTTTCATTGTTCTCCTTGCTAGATGCTCGACCTCGGATCATCTCTGTGGATCGCTGATGCTGTTTGATGTACTTTTTTACGTAGCCTTTGATCGTCTATCTGGATATCTCGTCTTGAATATATTAGTTTACGGTTTACACCTCATTGAGGATGTTCCATGTTTTTAGTCGATATGTTAATGCGTTGCCCCGAAATTCATCATTTGACTTACGACCAGGGACGGTGCTATAGTTATTTAGACTCTAGAAGAGGTTCTCATAATGATTCTTCTGAGGCTTAGACTTTGGTAAATCATGCCTGCTGAAATAAAGTCCAATGTTACATTGCTGACGATGACACAACACGCCAGTTTTATGCGTAACAATTTCATCCAGGTAGATCAGATTGAAGAGACGGAATTCAGAGGTTCGGGTTGACTAACGCGTTGCATTCTATTAGTACTACTATTACACTGATCGACCCCCCTGAATCATCCAGTTCAGGGGACCGATTGGCGAGCAAGCGTGTATGAACTGTCAAAAGAGAGTAGCGAATTGGGTCGTATTTCGAGGCTGAGATGTCAGGGAAAGTGACATCCACGCCGTACAGGATATGACATCTCTCAAATTCTACCACGACTTTATTTAAATGAACAGAAAGGCGCGTGAGCTCATGCGCACCTTTATCCATTTAATTACGCACTTCGCCTCATTGCTAAAGTGACGTCGAAGTCGCGGAGTCCAGACAAGGGTCTTTGTTCGCAGAGAGTCGATTTAGAAAGATATTGATTCTTAATGGATGGTCTTCGAGATAAGTTGAAAATAGTTCTAGTCGGGTACTGTTCTTTGTCGCACTCTCAAGCTGACGTTGCGCTGTTTTAGCGGATGAGCAGGCAGTAGTCGGAAATAAAGTGACCAGTCCTGTGTGATGCGGGTAACGATGCAGAGTATCTCGGCGCCGCCTCGGGTCAGGTCGGATCGTTCTGGAATATTGTGAGGCTCCGCTGCTGCTGCTGGGAAATGTTTCGCAAACCATCACGTATCGGTGTGCATGGCGAAGGACGTTCTTGATGTGTGTAGCGAATCTAGCGATGTTGAACCGCGTTGAAAGGGTGCTAGTATGAGAACATGACACACGGAAGTAGAATGGAGGAGAAGTCCCTCACATGCGCAACCCTAAGAAAAATTACTTCAGTAAAGGGCCGGGGGAACAGATGTAAAAGCAATACATTCCAGCTGTGTCCATGACGAGCCTTGAGTCTTGACAATGAGAATCAAACACCACCGCGTCGCGGGCCGGGAGTCACGTGTCAATATCATCGCTTTTCTTCGTTGAACTTACACTGGATGCACAGAACAATACTTAGTGGTGAAGTATTGAAAAAATATTCAAAAAATAGTCCAAATTTTTTCAAGATTTTTTTTGCATCTTTTTTTCAGAAAAATGCATGAAGTATCAAAATCACTTTTCTGAATACT
>Ga0307516_10008113_pt1 | contig 11932 bp, 7 predicted proteins | sample 19_EM_MG_FD_203310 | JGI IMG/M metagenome (GOLD analysis project Ga0307516, IMG submission 203310) | Populus trichocarpa ectomycorrhiza microbial communities from riparian zone in the Pacific Northwest, United States - 19_EM | ecosystem: Host-associated > Plants > Roots > Unclassified | place...
CACTTAAAATTTTTCTAAGTACGAGCTCCACCTTCCATGGGTTCCCCCCTCAATCTTTTAGATTTTTTTTTAAAGTGTAGGCTCATCCTCAGCCTCTTTAAAAAAAATTCTAAGTATATATTCACTCTCTATGGGTTCCTCTAACCACTTAGAAATTTTTCTATGTACAAACTCTTCCTTCGTAGATTTCTTCACTTATTAGAAAAATTCTCTAAGTATGGATTTTTCTCTATGGTTTCACCGTACCTTCCCGATTTTTTTTTAAAATATGGGTTCCTTCATGGAGGGACTTAGAAATTTTTTAATTATAAGCTCACCCTCCTTAGGTTCCTCCTAACTACTTAAAAATTTTCTAAGTATGAGCTCTATTTTTCATGAGTTCTCCTCAATCTTTTAGAAAAATTTTCTAAGTATAGGCTTACCTTTTTTGGATTCCCCTCAACCTCTTAGAAAAAATTTATAAGTATAAGTTCACTCTCTTTGGGTTCTTATAGTCACTTAAATTTTTTTGTATCAGATCAAAGAATGGGTCCAGGCGATGCCTAGACCTAACATCCATGGGCCTTGGGCAATAAACTTGGGCCCATTCTTCGCCTTTAAAGGGCTTAGACAACTTGCATAAGCTTAACACTCTCTTGGTGAATTTTTTAGACATCTATATGAGTTCCTCAATATTTTATATTGATCTAATATATATTATTTTGAATGGAGTACAATTCAAAACATCACATGGATGAAATAGCTCTTCAGCCCCTCCTCACCACAAAAAGACAAGACTCATAGGCTATAAATACCTCATGAATCTTTCAAGCTTTAGGCTTACAATTTCTTCATTCTCAATATTTTTAGCATACATATTTTCAAAGTCTATATCTCTAAAATATCATTACAGTTTCTCTTTCTAAAAAGGTATTTGAGCATCAGAGAGTTTTCATATCTACCAAAGAAAACTTTTTACAGATACTAGTCATCAACTGTCTTGGCTTATCAGACACTATGTACAAGCTCAATCACATTAGTTAGAAAGAATATATCAAATTGCAAGAACCAAAAGATTAATTGATTATCCAACATATAAGCCTTATTTTTAAACTACTTGAATTTCTTGGGACCTCATCATTTATATATTTTGGTCCTTAGTAAGACCATTTTCACCACTAAACTTACAAAATTGTTTATGAACTTGATATTAGTAAGCGATTATGGTGTTAGGTCTAGCACAATTGCAACTCTTAGAATTTAGTTTGAATATTATTTCAGAAAAACACAACAATGATACATAATAATTTTTTTATATATAATTCTCAAGCAAGATTGCATAACAATTAAGATTATTTTTCTCATTGGATAAACTTGATGCATCTCCCACATCATCCTAATGTATTTAATTTTTTATTATTAAATCTCCTAAATGTTGAACTCAATATTTTAACATGAAAATTCAAAAAAAAGTTCTTGAGCCAGCTTTGCAATATTTAACTAGTTACTATAAAGATAACCTTTTTAGTACCAAGTTAAAAAGAAGAAGAAGAAGAAAGTATACAAGAATAAGTTTTCAAGGGTATAAGATTTAGTGTTTTTTTTTTTTTTACAATGTTTGGCATATTGATAAATTGAAAGATTAATTGTTACTGGAAAAGGAGATAAAATAATGAAATTACTAATGATGAATGTTAAAGGGAAATAAGTTTTTTGAAATAAAGAGCAATATATATACATATATATATACATATATATAATTTAAAAATTCAAAAAAATAATTAAAACAATTTATTTATTTATCACTTGAACTATTATTATTATTTTTTGATTTTTTTATGTTGAAAAATTATTTTAGTTTATTTTTAAAAGTCAAAATAAGGATTATTATTTTTTCTTAATTTTTTATATACACTAACTTTTTTTTTGGAATTTTTTTTCTGGGTATTTTCATATTTTATTTTAAAAAAATCATAGAAAAACATGAGGAAACAAATTATGTAAAAAATAAAAAAAGTCAAACATATTGAACTTTATTATTTTGCTATTTTGTCCTTGCACTTTATATTTGCATGGATTTATTTGCAGGATTCGCTTTTATTAGTGTTCTATTGTATGTGCAAGGTCTCTATGAGTGTTATGCCAGTTAGTTAAACTTCAATTTCATGAAAAAAAGTTTTAATTTGTTGTTGGGAAAAAACCTATAAAAACAAGAACAAGGATTAATTTTTTATATATATAAAAAAATAGGTATTTGCAAAAAACTTTAGCTTGATCCCTAAAGTTTTAATTTTTTTATATATATTTGACTCCTATTATTTGACTCCCAAGTATCAGGAAGGAAGAGAAAATCATCAGAAAAAAATATATATATATACGATTAGCCATGTCTTGACCATGAAAAAGATTAATTTTAATATCAATATTTATTTTGAAGAAAATTAATTATGAATAAAATAATAAAGAAGATCTTTAAAATTATAGTTTTGTCATAATTTGCTATTAAAATTATAGTTTTTATAATAATATTAACAAATGCTTTATAATTATCATATATGATTTTAATATGCAAAATTTATAAATCAAATATGCCTACGAATATTAATAGAGAATAAAACATGTATTTTATTATTTTTTAATATAGTTTTTTTACATAATTTTAGATTAATTAATCTTGTATTTTTTTTAACAAATTATCAAGCATGTTTTATTTTTCTTTTATTATTAAACCGATCATGGTAATTCTCTATTTAAAAAGTAATAATTCTTATAATTTTTTTTATTTTTGGCAAAACAAAAAAGAAATAAATGAAAAAGGAAATGATATTTTGATTGAAGAGATATTTTTTTCCTCCTTAATTCAAGTAGTTGAGATTTTTTATCATTTTATTGGCCTTTTGTTTTTTTTTATTCAAAAAGACATGTTACTAATAAAAAAGACCAGTTTTTGTAACAACAAAAAAACACATTAATATGAAAATGAAAAACACCTTTTATGGATTGATTAATTTCTGTAATTTGAAAAAAAAAATCATTTCTTTATTTCCCTGAAATATATTGCTTTTGTATTTTGTAATTTGCCATTGAAATTACACATTACAGCATTCTAACTCAGGAGGCAACAAAAACCAGAGCCAGAGCTAGTGTGCCACGACCACCTTGTAATTAAAACAACTCGAAGGACGATGGGAAAATAATATAAAAAATACATTTTCCCATGCTATAAACTCAAGAAGAAAGGTATTCCAAGTCACAGAATCTTGGCATCTAATACAGCACATGATTAGAAATCTAAAGAAATAAAAGTTTTACAAACTTTATCAAAATCGATACTGCTGATAATGCAGTGTTAAGTTCATGCACCAGTAACCTGATAAGGGCAACCTCTGATGATATCACCGACGCTTGTACAAACAAGGTTTCAACTCAGGCCATTCAATTCCTTTTCTTGTCGAAGTTTCTTTTTCCTATAAACAATGGTGAACAGATTAGTCATGCAAATGAACTATTATACTGCTTCTCAAGCAGACAAGTCAAGTGCACAAAAATCAGACTGACATAATCAATCCAGGTTGCGACTGACCTTTTTCTGGAAATATAGCAAAACAAACATTTTGTTTGAGAAATCCTGCACATAATTTGCATCAGTAAGCATTCTACTAAAGAAATCCATTTATAAAAGTAGATGGAGGAACATATAAAGACCTTTAACGTTGAGGTAAATCCTAGATCAGATATGGACTTTGAAAACATTTTTGGGTCTGCTCCTCCAGTGTTTGGATCCAATCTGCTTTTTACTTCTGCTATCAAAAGCCACCCACTAAAAGAGCAGATGTAAGTTGCACCATTAGTTTATAAGAGAAGAAAACGACAAACAGACGATAATCCAGAAGCTTCAAACAAGCATCGAGGGCAGACCTGGGCTTCAGAACTCTGTGCGCTTCCTCAAGGTAACTTGGAAAGTTAGTCCCCATCAATGAGAGGCAAAAGACAGCAACGTCTATGGATGAAGCATCAAGGGGTGTCTGCCAATAAGCACATTAAACAAACCAATCATAAGGGTTGTTGCAAATAGATATTCTAAGACAAAAGAGTTTAATCCCATGGAATAATTTTGAACCCAATTTCAAAATTCAAAGGCAACTTAAATACCACACATACATTTGACATATCACAAGCAATTACTGAAGGATCATTGGACACAAGATCGAAAGAGAAAACTTTATTCTTCACATTTTTTGCAAGGCGTGCATCCCCTACAACAAATGGAGCAACATTACATTGTCAAACCAACCAAAGAAACAAATCAGTGAACCGCAGATATATGTTGACAAAATGAGTATGGTAACCTAGCAATAGAAAGTGGACAGGGTAAAACCTCACCGCAGCCAAAATCAGCAACAACTAAAGAAGAGCTGCGAGCTTTTAGCCACTGTATGATTATGTTCACTGGCTGCTCGGGCCAATGTGACATCTGTTCTTGATATCCGGTATGATACTGCTCAAGAACATAAAATACAGTCAAGACAATTTCTGATATGAGAGTTAGAACATCCAAATAATTATGATTCCACTTCCGTTTACTTCCCTAGACTTGCATGTATGAGTGCAAGTACATAAATGTAAGACATTTGCATGGTGATATTAAAAAGACAGAAAAGATAAGGCATATAAAAACTATCCATGTATGAATTGCAAACTTCGAGATTAACATGTCCATGAAGCTTGATCTATTTGCAACGTTACACTATCAGGCATCTATCAGATGGACATTCTACACTGTTTTGTTCAAAAGTAGATTGAGTTATTACAAGGACTTCCATAATAACTCATTGTGACTGGCATCGAGAATAGTCACAGATAGCCAGCAACAAGCATTGTGAATTTTTGACAGAAAACAGACATGTAGAGTTTGTTTAAATTTTTTGCTTTCATCATGCTATTTTCATTCTCTCTCTTATTTTTTCCTTCTGTCTTAGTTTTCTTGAATTTATTTCCTCCTACATATATATTTAGGATTTTCATAAAAACAATAAACATATCTTGATCAATTCAACAGACCATTCAGCACTGTTTTATTCAAATCAAGAGGACTTCCACGATAACTTCGGCGTCAAGAATTATCATGAATATCCAAGAACAAGCAATTTGAACTTCAGACAGAAAAAAAAGACATGCAGTGTTTTTCAAATATTTGCTTTTGTCATACTATTTTCTTTCTCTTCTCATCCCATCTCATGTTTCTTGAATTTGCTTCCCAGAAGAGAAAGCCTACAGTGCTCTCTAGTTTCTACTAAATTCTACTCTCAAGGTTGGAAGGGGAAAAACTCATTATGCGCTTCTGATGTAGAGAAATTCATAGAGTTAAACCTATTCAATGGAGATGCATGTTATGCGTTCAGTTGAAAAATCAAAGTTGAGACCTTGAAATGATTGAATATGGTAAAATTAATGTACTAATAAATGTGAATTTCTCCAAAACTATAAGATATAGTAGTTGGACAACGAAAAAGAGAAACCAACAAACAAGAACAGAAACTAGATAGATGGAGGGTTGATTTTGGAACAAACAAAGGCTACCATATCAAACAACGATGGGTCTTCTTTAAAATAGTCGATAGCTTCATCTCCACTGAGAAAAGTGAAAAAAAAAAAGAAGAAGAAACCATCAGCAAACATCAAAAAATTGTTTAAAATAAAAAGAAAAACCCCAATTACTAGATGAAAAAAAAAATTACGTGCAAGTGTAGAGCTTTTCATTAATCATCCTGAAGTGGCCACCTGATAATCTTGCTCGCATCTGCTTTTATACAGCACAATCCATTCTATCAGAATTGAGATTTCCATACAACACACTTAGATAAAGAAAGAAGAAGAGGGAAAGAGAGGGACCTTGTCGAGAAAATTAGAGGATGACTTTGATATTTTCGAGGAGGCAGAAGCCATATTTTGAGGTTTTCCATGTTTTTCTCTCTTGCGTTTTGTGCTCCTTGTTTCCTTCATTGCTTTGCTGTTGGTCTTCTTCTAAAACCCTTTCAAGCTCACACCTTCAGACGGACCTTGTTATTTCTTTCTCAGAGGTAGAGAAGGGAAAGGAGAGCTACAGGGGTCCTCCTGACCTGGCTGTAAGAAGCCCATTATAGATTCCACTAGTGATATTAATTTCGGCCCACTAGATTGTCCAGGCCCAGGTTGTCTTATGGAACCTTTCGATTTTTTCTATTATTATTTCAGTGTTCGTACTTTTAATTTTATTATTTGAATGTTTAAATTATTACTTTTATTAATTAATTAATCCTATTAGATTTTGTTATATACAAATTGTTAGTATAATTATAAAATAATTAGTTAAGTTATTGAGTGATAAAATAAATCGTTACGATATAATAAATAAAAATAATTAATTATTCATTACTTTGAAGAGACTGTTGTAATTGTAATATCTTCAAATAATTATAAAAATTCTCATGTTTTGATACAAAAAGATAAATATCTATTTACTCTTTTTAATTTTCCATATATATATATATATATATATATATATATATATGCTATATATTTTATAATATTTGATCAAATAAACTATTCTTCAATTAACTTTCTATAAAAGAATTCACAAAATTTTATTAAATTCATATTTTCTTAATAAAATTATAATATAATCTTATAATTTAAATTCAAAGTTAGAACTACAAAACTCTAAATTCATAAAATAAAATGAACTTTTTTAAAATCCCTTTGTCTATGCTATTATAAGATTTCATTTCACATGCAGAAATTTTCTGTTTTTTCAGGACAATTTTTTTTAACACAAAGAGTTCATCCTCTCACAAAACCTATTTACCTATTATTCATAGGTGATTTTTTAGATCCCTAAAATTTATATTGGTTTACACTTTGGTCGCTAAACTTTATTTATTTTTAATTTAATCATTTGAAGTTAAGTTTTCATGGTTTTATGCACTGAAATCTTGATGCAAGACCGGAGAGTAAGAATTCTATAACCGACAACAAGATTAACAAAAATTTCTAAAAAGCTAATCAGAAAGCGAATAAAAACTATGACATAGATTATTTGAATTAGAGAAGCAAATTTTGACCCGCTGATTATAAGAATCAAGAAACATAAGTATAGAAAGAACGTCACAAAGTCAAAATTCTTTTATAAGTTCGATAAAGTTCATAGAAGAACCAAAAGTAAGAGTTTTGTTCATAAAACACACTGGTTTATTAATCACTTACTTACCGAAACTTTCAGCTCAAATTTAACTTAAATAGTCTCAAAAAGTAATCTTAATGTACCTTTTAGGTTGTAAACCAAAGGCCTAAATAAAACCCAAATCAATAAGTTACTGAAAAATAAACACAAGCTTATGGTTTATCTTGAAACAACTCAAACCAAAAATAAAATACATAAAAAACCAGATTTGGATTCTTTGAATATTTGGACTTTTTAGTCCTTGTAAAATAAGGATTCAAACCTATAAATAATAAATAAAACCCAGTTGGAACCCAAGAGTTGCCTTCTAAGCCGTCACTTGCATTTAATGGTTGAAAAACAACCTAAAATCAACCCAAACTGAATTGCCCAATGTGTTATTATCCAGACCAAATTTGGTATGGTCCAAACCAACTTTGAACTTATTTAAACATGCTAAAGAAATAGTAACCCATAAGCCATAATGAAATTGAACCATGCCCAATCCAAATCGTAATGACTATGGACTAATGACAAATCTCTTCTTCATGATTTCCTTTATTTCCTTCTATGTTTCAACAAGCCTCTATAGATTTCTCTTCTTACTCAGAACAAGCTAATCCCACCAAATTATAGTATAATTAATGAACTAAAAACAATAAGTTTTACATTCACCACCTCTGAATATTTGTAACAATAGAAAATCAACTTCACATTTTTCTCACATTCTAAATATGCATCTGGATCATTTCTATTATAAAAAGCAGGAGTTTTCATCTTGATGCTCTTTAGGTTTCTATCCAAACCATCACAGATCCCAAAATCACACCTAACCCCTTATACATGTTTGGCCAAAACCTTTCATCATCAAAAACCCTTTTATTGCTAAAATCTTCCACCTTAGCTGAATGAAGCCTACTCAAATTTATTTGCATCTCCATTCTCATTCTCGCTAACATACTCATTTACAAATGTGGAAACCTGTCTTAACAACATTTTGTAATTAGTAACTTGTAATGGTGGTCTCTTTTTCATATTATCAATCCTTTTTTTTATTGATCTAACCAATTTGTGACCTCGCTAAACATCAACTGTATTTACTCTAACTATAGTTGCATGACCTATAACACAAAAGAATTATCGAGCTTCCCCTCCTTTTATGGTGATTAACTTTTGGATAACATATTCATATCTATAAAATAAGTTAGTAATAAGAAAAATAAAATTCCTTGCACATTTCCTTATGTTTTTACACTTAAATAAATGTCGATCTACTCAAGTTTATCTTAAATTCTTTCTTTTCAAGATAATATGCTCTCTTTTTTCACCCTTTCCCTCTCGAACTCCCCTATTTAACTTTTTAAATAACTAAACAAAATAATCAATAAAATTCAGATTGAAAAGTTCAACCTAATGTATTCAATCAATGAAAACAATCAAGGAAAATAAGATACAAACAAGTAATAACGTTATAAAATTATGAAATCAATAATAAAACATATGAAACAAACACTATGAAATCAAGAATTAGACCCAAAATCAATACTAGAATACATACCAAACTGATTGAACCCAATCTATACAAATTTTCTCAAATGTGTTTCAAATAAATACTCATTAAACTATTACCAAAATAACAAAATTTTCTAACAAACCAAGAGTGTATATAATTAATCTAATTTGCTCGAAACTTTTAGATACTTATCAATCCAAAACCAAATAAAAAATTTAATGTCAAACCTAATTTAGTTTTAGAATTCTTCTAACAACCCAAATTTACCATAAGAAATTCTTAAATACCTAATTTAGACAATTTCTTAACAATCTAATTCTAACAGCCTACTTTTATGATTTTCATTTAAAAAAAAAAATTCTTAATAAAAAAATTTGAACATAAATAACCCTTTCTTTTTTTTTATATATATATATATATATATTAGAACCAAACATAAATCAAACAACAAAGAAAATTAAACAAACAACTTGACAAAAAACCAATTGAACTAAAACAATATGGACACTAAACATTTATAAGAAATTAAGACTAAACACAAAAGATTGATAACACTTGATTTTAAAGCATTACTTTGATACCAAATGATGAGAACCCGGAGGGTAATAACCCTTGAAGCCATATCAAAATTAACAACAATTCCTGAAAAGCTAAAATCATATTTCAAATAAAAACTTTGACTCAAAGATTACCCGAATAAAAAAACTAAAAGTATTGGATGGATTTTTGTCCTATTGATTATAAGAATTAAGAATAAGAAGTATAGGAAAAGCGCCACAAAGTAAAAATTCTTTGATAAGTTCGATAAAGTTCACGGAAGAACCAAAATCAAGAGTTTCGCTCATAAAAACACACTGGTTTATTAATCACTCCACTACAAAACATTTAAGCTCAAATTTAACTTAAATAGTCCCATAAAGCAACCATAATAGACCTTTTGGGTTGTAAACCAAAGGCCCAAATAAAACCCAAATTATTAATAAGTTGCTTAAAAATAAATACATGTCTATGGTTTTTCTTAAAACAAACCAAACAAAAAATAAAATACATAAATAACTAGATCTAAATCCTTTGGATATTTGAACTTCCTAATCCTTGTAAAATAAGGATTCAAACCCATAAATAGAAAAGAAAACCTAGTTGAAACCCAAGAGTTTCTGCCTAAATTTCTACTTGTATTTGATGGCCTCAATCAACCTAAAATCAGCCCAATCAAACTGCCTAAGCTGCAATTGTCCAGACCAAATTTGGTCTCGTCCAAACTAACTCTGAATTGATTTAAACAAGATGGAAAAACATTAGCCTATAAGCCACAACAAAACCAACCCATGCTCAATCCAAACTGAACCAAAAACCTTATAAATAAGTTGAAGTCCCGTGAGTCACTATGAAGCTTAACCTAAACCAAATCTCTAAGAAATTTTGGTTTGATGTGCACTTTCATTGGACACTATGGAAGCATATTTGGATCACATCAAATCCATTTTGATGTTTTTCTATTGCTTACTTGATTTGTCATTAAATGTTTTGATGTTAAATGAATGACCCTTATTTTATGAAAATGAATTTTAACTTATTGTTAAAAAAATTAAGATATGAAGAACCAAAATTGACATTAAAAAAGAAACAAAGCCTTGTTCCATAAAACAAGGGCACAAAAGTTCCCTTTAATACCTCAAGTTTCAATTTTATTTTTTTCATATTTTATCCTTGTTCTTGTAGGTTGTTATGTTTTGACCCCAAACTTCATTTTATAATGTTTGAGTCCATGAAGGTTGAGAGAGTAAAGAAAAATCATTGACAAAGTTAAGGAGATAGAAAAATACTGGATGATTGAATTATGACCACCAATAATTTTGATTTTGTTATTTATAGATTTTGTTTTAAGAGAGGAACTCAAAGAATGTGGTTTTAAACTTTGATAATGCAAGAAAAAATACATCATCCTTAATTTTTTTAAAAAAGTTTTGATTTCATTTTAAGTTTTAGGCTGATTAAAATGTATTTTGTAATTGAGAATAGGGTTTTAGAGGTCCATATAATGTTCTTGGGTGAAAAAAAGGTTGAAATTAGGATTTTTTTGTGGTCCAAAATCTTGTATCCTGATTTTTAGTAACTGACACATCTAGTGACTAGAAAATGTTATAAGTAAATGACGAGTTATCTGCTATCTTAAAAAAAAACTAACTTGGACTCTAAAGCCAAAATGTGTGGGCCTACGTTACACACTTAAGCAGGCTTGCAATACAAGCTCCAACATGCATGAGCTTTAATGCTTCATGGGTTGATTCTCTAAGCCCTTCTCTTTTGTTTTTTTACATATTAAAGTAAAACCATAATTAGATAATTAATTGCAATGATATTTGAAAATTAATCAATTATTTCATATTTTTATATGATACTTTATTTTTTTATGGTTATATATAAAACTTATATACACAGGTTTTATAAAAAAAACTAGCTCATAAATAATCAATGAGATTTTTTTGTATCAATTTTACCCTCAAACTTTCAGAAATTATCATTAAGAAAATTCATTCAATTTTAAGGTTTTCTATATATATTTCTCTCTAAATTGTATTTTTTTTTTAAGAAAACCACATCATTTTGTAGGGACTTGATGTATATTTTTGCTAAGTGATTCTAATCGAAGTCCTTAATTAAGAAATCAAAATAGCTTTGTAGTAAAATTAATATAAAAAATAGTTTAGGTGCAAAGATGATAATACCCTAATAGTTTGATGGTATATTTGATGTTTGCAAAAAAAAAGTTATCCATCTTTGACTCTATGAGCCTGAAGGATAGAGAGAGATTACCTGCAGTATATATTGCCATAGCGTGTAAATTGTCCGAACTCTACAAAGAAAGATCACTCCAAGATGAGAAATTGAGCAATTCAAAGTTTCTTTCTATCCTGCAGTGCAATGGCATTGACTATCAGACATACCTTTCAGTTTCGGACAAGCACCACCATTGTCGAAAAACATAAGTTCTTGATGTGTGTGAATCACACATATATAGATTTTGTAGCCTGTCCAAAATATCTATATATGTGAGTCGAAAAACATAAGTCATAGGGTCCTGGGTGCAGCTTCAGATGACATAAGCTAACTACGGGTTCTGTGATTGAGATTTCTCGACTTCCAGAATATATTCTTCAAACAAAAGGTGCAAATACTGAAATATTTTTCAACTACATATTATATATGTCCACTAGATTTAAGATGCTGATGCTTCAGTT
>Ga0307516_10008114_pt1 | contig 11932 bp, 7 predicted proteins | sample 19_EM_MG_FD_203310 | JGI IMG/M metagenome (GOLD analysis project Ga0307516, IMG submission 203310) | Populus trichocarpa ectomycorrhiza microbial communities from riparian zone in the Pacific Northwest, United States - 19_EM | ecosystem: Host-associated > Plants > Roots > Unclassified | place...
AAATTTACCGGTTTATTCACCAACGCCAGAGTCGGGAGTAAAATACTAGTTTAAGTTTATATTATTTTTATTCGTTATATTTTATTTTATTTAGCTAGAAAATAAAAAATATGTGCATGCGTAAAAATCAATTTATTTTTATTTTTTTATTCACTGGCGCTAGAGTCAGGAATATTATAAGTAAATTATCACAGCATAAACTAATAAACATTTAGCAATTTAAGACAAAACCAGCAATGCAATTTGCCTTAGGCAGAACGTTTAAGGGGTGATAATATCTTCCTTTTTACGTAATCAATCCCGAGCCATAGAATCTCTGTTGACCAGTAAGGGTTCCTAGTGACCATAATACTAGGTGGCGACTCCTCAAACAAGACCTTTTCCCCTTAAAGAACCAGATGCCAGAAATCTGTTCTTTTTCCATAATCTGAGATTATTTTTTAGGGCTGCCGCGATGTCGGGTGCGACAATGTTCATTAACAAATACACAATATCTTCCAATATGGTTTTTCATTTTATCAAAACAAAAATAATTAATAATATATGGCATGATACCACGCCCTAATAGATACCTAAAAAGTTGCAGAAAAAATCTTGCACAATATGAAATCATTATTTGTTGTCACTAGCTCTAAAATGCTTATGACATTTTATATGTGTTTCATGGGATCTATAAGGTCATCATAATAATCCAAGATGGCTTTCATGGTGATACATTCTTTGAAAAGATGAGTGTTTAATACTCTGTAATAAAACGGAAAATCTCTCAACTAGTGTGATTAGTGTTTATTCTTAGAAGTTAGTATCGTCTTGTGTCTAGGTCTTTTCATCAGGGAGCATGCGAGTAAGAGTCAGAGAAGGGTTGATGGAAACAATCATGATTGTGGCTAGGATCCGTAGAGGAGTGCTTTTTATGGTGAGAACAGATCCTTCGAAGAGTGGGAGTATCATGCATACTTTACATGCTATTTTGTTCATTTCCTTTATGAAATTGAAGCTATCTTTATACGTCTGGTGCACGTAATGGATATGTGTTGAATTTCTTGCTTGTAGAATGAAAGAGGTTAAGTTATTCTTGTATGACCAAAACATCATTGTTGTGCATTTGCACTTGATGGGTGAGTTGTTGGAGATCTAAGAAAACTAGAATCCATATGGTAGGGAGATCAATTATTCTCTCTTGTCATGAAGTTTCGTCAGCCATGAAAAGAGTTTTCATGGAAGGTGAAAAGTGTGAAACGAAAATGAAATAGCTTTTCGTTTAGTTTTCCATAAACAACACCATGAAAAAACCTTCACATGAAATTTGGGCTTTTCACAAGTTATGATCCTGGGCTAGGATGTATTGGCTTGAATATGAACTTGATTATACCTTATTGAATTAGTCATTCGTGGAACAATGAATTCTCTTATATTTAAGTCAGTAAATAAAAGAAAAAAATAAAAAATTTAGAACAAGAATGAAATATTGAGTCTGAGAAAAATCATGACTTGTGAGAACCTGTCATGTTTACCTGATGAACCAAAATATTTATAAACATCGGTCATGTCAGCTGCCCTCTAAAAATGGAGAGATGAATAAAAGAATTGTTTGGTGATTGAAGGATATATTAGTTAAAAATAACCATTGATTATTAAGAAATGAGATGATTAATTTGCATTGAATATCGTGCGTGTTTGCAATGGCTAAAAAAATAGCACCAACCTTGTATAAAAATATTTACTTGCGAAAATTATATCAAAGAATACGTCAATTAAAGTGCAGGGTGAGAGAGTGAAAGGAGTGAGTTAAAATTGTGCAAAGGTGAAGAAAAAGGGTGCATTTTGCGCTGAGAATGGGAGAAGGGTGTCTTTTATTCCAGTCTCTATTGCACTCAGTTTGGGCTGTGGCCCAAATAGAGTGGCTTCTTCTTCCACCCCGTCTGGGCTGTGGCCCAAATAGAGTGGCTTTTAACTCAGTCCGTTTGGTCGTGTGCTTGGACCGATATTTTGTTTTCCTTGCTCAATCAATAATAGGCTGCTACCTGAGATAATTTATGGCTTGGATTTAATATGATTTGGATTTTATTTTTATTTTTATTTTTAAGGTTTTAAACCAAACGAAACTCATCCATTTTTTTTGGAATTTGCAATTGACTTTAACCAATAATATAATTACAAAATCATTTAGTTCAATTTGTTCCACGTTAGTCTTACGTCATTATTAATTCAGTTTCAAACTTTTTTATTTTATCAATTTTACTCCAAATATAATCGATACCTAACAATATCATCCCTTCATCGACCAATCATTCCATCGCCAAACATTAGGTGCTCGTCAATTTATCCTGAAGGATAATCTTAGCGTTGAATCATAATAAATCCCTTCATCGACCTTTAATGTAAGTATCTCACAGTTAGATGCGAATTGGATGAGATTTTTAAATTTCACTAATAGTGAAGGATGAAGGGACCTTGTCTAACGTCCATGACAATATTTGGAACCAAATCGATAAAGTCAGGAAGTGTTTGATTCCATTGGTAATAATTTTATATTGGGGGACTAAATTGAGGTTTTTCCATTTCGAGACCGCTTCTGTCTTCCTCAACCGCCCCACAAACCCGCGCCACTGCCCATAACGGCATCAGCTTCGCGATTTGAGGCTGCCGCTATCTCAGATCACCAGAGACGACCACTGCACCATCGGACGCTAGTGATCACCAAAGCACCGCCATACTTGAGCACGGACAACGCTGACGCTACCCTCGCTAGCACCACCATACTAGCCACTGTCAACGGCAGCTGCAACCTGAGGGTTCAGGGAGATAGGAGTGATATTTTAAAGCGATAGGAGGTCATCGGAGATAAAAGGGTTCAAATCGCTTGACTAATCAAACGTCTCGAAGGTATCATTTCTTTCCTTGATCCTTTATTTGTTTGCTAAATGTCCATGCTTTACTGGTTGGAAGCTTGAAAATGCTAATTCATGAGTCCTATTACCGGTACCTAATAGAGATTATTTTATATCTTTGAGGGTTCATACCCATCAAAAAAAGAACGAGAAAACTTTGCTTGAGGTTTGACATACAGAAGTGAGTTCTGCAAAGGTTTAAGGCTAATTGCGAATCGGTGTGAGGGTCTTGTGTTGAATGATCGAGTTTTTGGGTCCAAATACTTAAGTTAAAGCTTGAAACTTAGAGTTTAGAATAATTTAGGCTAGAAATTGTTGTTTTGTTTCTGTCCACATGCCACCTGGTTTTGAGGTGGAGATGTGAAACATGCTTGTTTGTGTGTTCGGTTTATTTCTTTTCTTTTTTTGTGTTGTTCTGGTGAAAATCTTGAGGGGAAATTGATGTTGGCCTAAAATGATGCCAAATTAGAGCTGAGAAAAAACTTCAATTGCTTGCTTCCGTGTTTTACTTCATGGATTGGTGTGGTTTTAATTTGATTATCTGTGCTGAATTTTTTAGCAATCGGGATGTGGATCATGGATAATTAAGATTTCATCTCTAGTGATAATATTGCATGGTTTTGAGAGTTTTTGTGATGTGATATGGGTTTTCTCAAAGGCCCAAGACTGAGACCAACATTGATATCTCCAATGACGAGTTCACGCATGTATTGATTTGTTTGTGGATACAAAAACAGGTGCTTTGCTTGTGTTTTCATGATTCTGATGATTTTCAGCTAAAGATTTGCTTTTTGATTGATTTTTGGATGAGATTGGTGTTGCCACTGTTTTCTTTTGATAAAAAAATCGCATGTTTTGGCTTGAAAACCTGCCCTGATTTTTGAAAATAGTAGTGGAATGTTGATTCGTGATTTTTCGAGGTTTGAATAATGAAAATGAAGTTTGCATACCACTACTTTTCTGGTTCATAAAAATGCGAACATGAAATGTAAGGTCACAATACAAGGGCTCAGGGAGAAAGGAGTGAGATTACTAGTAGATAACGATCCACATAGTCCATCTGTCAAGTTACCATTCTCCAAATTAAGAATCTCTTAATTATCATAGCATGACATTTTCCATTAGAAATGTACCACGACTCCTATATATATCTCGCAAAAAAAATTGCAGTGGAATATATTTAGGCAAGTCTTGGGCTGGAACCTCAAATACCAATCCCTAGCCTGGTTGAAATGTGTGGTGCTTTAGCTTGTGCTATTCATTGGATATTAATGATGATTGAGCGTTGTTCCGAAAAGCATTGTTTATTTCCAAGTTGAAGCAGATTCATGATAAAGGAAACCTGTTAAACTTTCCTCTAAACTTCTCGCTGTAATGGTGTTCAAAACCAATCTCATGTGTAGCAGGAATATTTCAAATGGAGACACAGAAAACTCAACCAGAAAAACAGCAATCACCTGCTGTCACCTCATGTCGACGGAAAAAGAAGGATGATGCCACTTTTTTGGTGGATGTGAAGGATCACATTGATGAGTTCATCCATGCATCTATGGATGAGCACAAGGATTGTTTCAAGAAGACTATCAAGAAGGTTAATTCCAACTTCTAAGTTCAATTGTCAAGTGGCAACTGACAAATGTATCATGTAATCTGTGAGTGCGTGTGAATCAGTAGCTGGCCTAACACTTTGGTTCATTTTCAGATGTTTGGAATGTCGAAGATTGTTGCTGAGAGGAGTGCTGATGCTAAGGAAGTCGAGAGTGCTCTTCCTCTCCGAACCACAGTGGCAGAGTAGAATGTCTTCACCCGTGTTCTAATGGGCTCATAATGCCAGTTTTAGTCATGTTTTGGTTTGTGGTTAAAGAATTACGACATTTAGTGCAGTTTGCTAATATCACATTACTCTGTTCTGTTTTGAGTTGAATAAATGAATAAAGTTCGAATTCTTTGAGGACTCCATCCTGGTGTTCTTTTCTTCTGAAGGGGGCGATCCCAACTCCTCGAAAAGGCTATATTGCTCAACAGCCGAATAATGCTCCTCCATTAGGACTGCGCCCTTGTGGATTTCTCAGTTTCCATTCAAAGCAAATTAATTCCTTGTCTGAGTGCTAGTTTACTACCTTTTCATGCTTTTTCTCTGGTTACTGATTTGATCTATCACCATTTTTTCTCTCCCCTCTAAATCCATGAAAGTTTTACTCTGCAGTTCTGGGCGCCTAACCTGAAATTAGAACCCTGATGGTCCAGCTAGATCTTTTCCCCTTAACCATGACCATGAAGGTAAACGTTAACGTCCTCTAATTGATCCGGGCCTGTAATTCGGGCTGCTAAGAATTTAAACTTTCTCCGAATTCTCAACAGCCGAATCATGGAGCCCATTTACAACTAAGCAAAACAGATGCTACCAAAATGGAACAAATCAGGCAAAGATTGGAGGGACATATTTAGTGAAATCAAATGCTCAACGAGAACAGTTGTTAAAACTGGGGAGCAACATTGCAGACTTGTCAGAAATGTGCATCCAGCATGGAGAATGGGATCGTTTATTGTTCTCTTGTGCTGCTGTTAAGAACATCTGGGGCCCTATTTTGCAGCTTTTTGGCATTGATAGACCGGTAGGAAATTGGTGGGCAGAATTTAATTGGACTAGGAGGAATATTGCCAACAAAAAAATGGATTTCAGGCTATGTGCTAAGATGGGCTCGGCGATCTTAAACTTTTTAACACATGGAAGGAGAGGAATATGAGGATAAACAAGGCAACGAAATCTTCATATGGTGAAATTGCGAGGAAGATTATTCATTCAGTCTGTTCGGTTGGGTTAACCGGCACCTAAATCCTCCAGGAAGCAAAGGACAGTGCCAGGTTTTCTGAGTTCTGTGAAAAAGGTGGAATTTATAGATAGACACAAAAATTGTATTGCATTGTAGGGATGATGGATGAATCTATTCCTTCGTCAAAGAAAAAAGTTAAAAACTTGAAACCAGAAACCAAAGCAAAAATGAAAAGATTCAATTGCCACTTTCTTACAATTCGATAAAACCATGAATTAATATGAAGATTTTCGACAACATAAGATCTCGAATTGGAAAGAACAACTAAAATAACCAAGATTGTCGAACCTTCAGATCTGTAATCATCATAAGGCTCCAAAGGAGTCGGCATGCAGTAACTGCGGTGAGAGAGGGAGAATGAAGAACAAAGACGAGCAGTAAACGAGTTTCAATTCAGATTGAAAACTAATATAAAATTAAAAAGGACATCATGATTATCCCCTCAGGTTTTCGTTTCCACATGCTTCTCTTTCTGCCGCTTCCAGTCTTTCTCTTGCATATCCTCTCCCTCACACACCCTCACACACAGCACTGCTCTCGCTCCCCTTCATATCAGCTAAACGGAAGAGCACCTCTTCTTTATATCTTGGGGTTTTGGAATTTCAGTTTACTCTTTTTTTCTCTTTTCTTTATTATTATTATTATTATTATTTACCCTATTCTTTCAGGGACGGTAAAAGTTTCATCTTTGACCCTACGGGTTGCTTCTGTGCTATTTCAACGGCGGAGAAAACAATACGAGGGTATAAAAAAAAAACTGGCAAAGATTCCAAAATCTTAGCATCGTTAATCCAATGGACCAATACTAATATCCATTACCGATGTACATCACAAGCAGTTCCCGGCTGCTGACATTACTGCCAAGCCTCGAGCATTTCTTTATCAGTTTGATCGTTCAGCCTCCCAATACAAACCAAGGATGGTGACGGTGTGTAAACAGTGATTCAGGTTTAAGAACTACATGGCTTTCGCAGTACATCAATTGCAAGCCAAAAACAGATTGCAAAGAGACAAAACCACCAGTCTACCACCAAGCATCAGAAAGAAACAACTGACTTGGCTTGTGTTGAAGCTTGCAAACGAGATAGAGCAGTGTCACTTTCCTCGCATTCGTCAAAAACTATGGGTCTCCCGCTGATAGGCTTCCTGTGGATCAGACAAATAATTTATTAGAACTTGTATGAAAGGGATACATGCTCTAAAATTTCAAATTACAATCAACAAAGTATTAACAATAGCTGTTGCAAGTCTTAAAAAACAGCATGTGACTGTCTCGTCGTTTGATTAACCCAATAGACTGCTAGTTTTTCAGTCTGATCTTACTACCCTGATTCCTACCCTGGTTTAAGTTTCAATTGGGAAGGTACAAACACCATCATTACTCAACTGCAATAACATTGGCCGGGGGAGAGGTACTCGCAGATCTTACTAAATTTACAAGACAAACAAATTACGGGACTCCATATGCTAAACTAAATCAGGTTAAAAGATGCGCCGCCAATCAGACAGTTGCCAAATCATTGTTCTTCTGGGGAAGAAGATGTTTTCGGAGGAGACAGAAAGTTAGATCGTAATAAAACTGGGCAGACACAGTTTTTTTTTTGGTGAAAGGCAGTTTAACTCCAATAGCCAACAAATAGTCAATAACACAGGCAGGAACCACAAGGCTCAGAAAATAAAAATACCTTTGTGAGATGAAACTCTCTTCAGACAATGCCTTCTCTAACCTCTCCTCAAATGGTGTTGCATGCCAACTTACCTTCTGATCCTGAAAACAAAAGACGGTTACTGGTATGCAGCTGCTAATAGTGCACGCAGTGAGAGAAGAATAAATATAGTTTACCTCTTTATATTTGTTTGTCGAATTTGGAATTCCATTTCCATCCCACCACTTCGGGGAGATTCGAGAAGCTTCATTCTCATTCCAGTGAGCAGCAACCATTCCAATTATAGGCCTGTCCCCAGGAGTTCTACCAGAACTAAAATTTTTGCCAGCAGCAGTGCCAATATTTGGATTATCTTCACCAGTTGTGGATTGTGGTGGTTTGACCCAAGAAGACAAGCTCGCTTCCACCTTCAAATCTTTCCCAGAGGATGTTTCTTTTACTCCCCATTCTGGTTTAGGAGTTGCACTTTCAGACTGCTCAAGAGAGAACAGCTCACCTGACTGTTCATGTGAGTTAGAATCATCTTCCCTCAGTAACTTCCATTGAGAGGCATTTTCAACAGGGTTCAAGACCGAATAAACATATTGGGACCTGATCCTAGTCTTTCCATTTGCTAGAGTTTCCAAGTTTGCAGGAAAAACAGTACCGGGAGTTTGCATGTCGTCTGAAATTTTTAACGGGGTCGGTCTAGGAGAAGGCTTTGAAACACTCAAATTCCCTGGAGATTCATATTTCCTAGGAACTTGGCAACCATTTTCAGACGACCCTTTAGAGGAAGATGTATCAAAATCACATTCAAAGCGAACAGACCTGTTCCTGCTCTGAACTTTTGTAGCTGAAAGCCAAGGAGCACCAGTAGCAACGTTATCAATCTCATCTGGTTGAACCTTGATCATTCTTTTATGACTCCCTGACTCACTATCTTCTCTGGATTGTACATTTGTCATGCAGCTACAGAAAAGAAGACATGAAATATTAGCCGTTCTAAAACTTTCATGGATGAGTTCCAAGTATTGCAAACAATAAAGGAACATATTGCATGACCGGATGAGCCTCTAATGGATCTCATCAAGCCAGGAAAAAAAATGCAATTATTAGATGCAGATCCTTCAACAGGCCATGTTACTCCTCAAGACCATCATAAAAGAGTCAATGAATAAGATTTACAAACAGTTTTCAAACTGATTGCAAAGCAATTCTTAAGCTTGAAAAATGAGACAAATTTAGTTTCCAGGTCCCATGTGCACAGAGAGAAGTTAAATACATGTGAATCATTTGACTACTCACAGAAGTAATTAGAAGTTCAACCTGCTAGGTGTCTGCTCAGAAGAAAATGAACCCTTCCCCAATTCTTCCCAAAGTTTAACCGGAGTACGGGAGTCTTCATTTTGATTATCCAACTGAAGTTTCTCCATCGATGTGTTGGGAAGCCATGAATGGAACTTTGAAGATTCTGAATATTTGTCAAGCCCTGGTGAACCTTTAAACTTATCGCAAGCTTTCCGAATTTCAGTTGGAGTCTCTGGCAAAGTACCACAAGCTTTAAGAAATTTAGCCTGCAGAGAGAAGTCACGACCAAAATAATTAAATTAATTAACGAACTCTCTCATTAGAAAGTTTAAGGTAGATTATGTTATTGAAGAGCTTACAACTGAAAGATAAATCCAGAAAAACAAATAGATGAAGAGTTCAACTGTCCTTCATAAATATGAACACTAATTATAGTATTTCGGGATGTTATATATTGATGTAAACTGTATAATCATCTTATAATAGGATCTACCATGGGATGCCCAACTATCATCTTCTAAAAGGTCCGACCATCTACAAACAATAGACATCATCATAAATCATTCTCGCATTTAAATGGCTTTGTGCATTTTATTTGTAATAGAAGTAAAACATTGAGAATGATAATTCGGAAGCCATAAGGGTGCCGTTTTAGAAAAGGTAAACAGATTCTGATTGAAGATCAAGCAACAATTGTTAAGTCCCGATTCAAAAAAATTAATTCAAATTTTCTAACAATTGTAAGCGACTTTAATTTATAGTTCAACGGATGAATACATTCTGACCTATCCCAATGGGAGGATGAGGCCCTGCAGCAGAGCTAATACTAGATAAAAAGCTCTTAACGCTACTGCTTTTCAACCCTATTCCTGGTTTGATCCTTTTCTTCATAACCACTACCCAGAGCTAAAAAGAAAGCCCCATGATTGAACGCATCTTTCGGTCTCAAAAACGTAATGTAGAAACCAATCATCACAAATAAATGTTTAAAACTACAGCTTGAAAGTAGCAAGAATAGCACAAACAAATTCTCATTGATAGATACAACAGTACACACCTCATCCCTGAGTCCCTTATTGATCTGTGGGGATCCTAAACACGGATTCTCAATATCACCACGCGGAGATTCTTCTTTCTCTATCAAAGAGGAAACAAATGCAATTAAAAACAAATCAGAAACCAAAAAAAGAAAAAATCAGAGTGAAAACATGATTAAAGATATTAAACAGCTATTTACCTTCAGATAAAAATAGAGATGATAAACGATTTTTAAGCACCCCAGCTTCCTGCTTCCCACTCACCAAAAAAAAGAAGTTGTGAATATCTTATCATTCAATAATCACCTGTTTAATCTCTAGCAAACATTACACCAAAAAATTAAACACTTATTTTCTATCCAACCAAAACAGATATTAAACAAAAACAAAAATCCTATAAAATATTAGACTAAAGAAATCGCTTGTTTTTCTAAAATTCAGCTTCCAATCAAACAAAAAAATTCCCAGCAACCAAACAGAAAGATTGAGATGCTAAACGATTTTTAGATACCATGGTTTCCTGCTTCCCATTCTCAACTCAGCCAGGAAAGAAATGACGACGACGGTAAATATCATATAATTCGATAATTCTCTGTTTTACTTTTATCTCATAAAAAACACCGATATCAAGGAATTAAACGCTCAGTAATCGATTCGCAGCCATTTCAGCCAACACGTCTCGAACAAAAAAAAACTAATAGAAATCCTAGAGAATCCTAAAAACCAACTAAGAACAAGATTACAATTACCTAAAATTCAGTTTCAAGAAACAGAGAAAAGAAACGCTTCTTTCCAGCTTTAAGAAATATATATTTACGGGGAACAAAACAGAAAGTGGAAGAAAAGAAAAGAAAGATTACAAGAGTAGGTTTGGATCGAAGAGAATCGGAGGAGATGGCGTGCGGTCGAGACCGATTAGAGCGATCGTCTTTGGTTCGGAAGCAGGTAAAGAAACAACCCATAGCTCTTAAAAACGATCTAAAAAGAAACCGCAACACCTTTCCCAAAATCAATCCAATTTCACGCTTCAACGATGCACATATCATGTTACTGTCATCTATCTATTTTCTTTTTCTTCTTTTTTTTTTCTTTCGTTCTTGTGGGGTTTATAATCAGGGTGTGAGAGGGGGGGGGGGAGATAGCTGTTGGGTTGTTTTTGAAATTTGAAACCAACCAAACGAGGGAAAGATTTCTGGTCTCCGAAATGAAAACGTTTTTGAGTGTTTCCCGTACTTGATGGGTAGGCAAATGATGGTGCTACTCGCTTCATGATCATGACACGTTGGTGGGTTGTGATTTTTTGTTTTTGGAATTTACGGGATTATCCCTGTGATGAAAGAGCGAGTGTTTCTCTATTATGGACGTCACAGGGTGTGAGGTGTGTTATTGCAAATTTTCCTTTCGAGGAATAACTTCTAAATTAGTCTTTTAAGTGCTTATTTGGTATTTTAGTGAAGTTTATTTTTAAAAAATATTTTTTTAAAAAAAATATATTAAAATTGTTTTATTTTAATTTTCTATATCCAATACATTAAAATCACTTAAAAATACTATAAAAGTTATCAATTTGATTTTTTTCATTTAATTTTTTCCAAAAAAAAATGCATTCTTAAAAGCTTTTAAAAGCGTTTACGCATTTAAAAGCAGAAGCTAATAAACTTTGAGTTTAATATATTTGGCATAACACTGACTTTTGCAATTACGCTTAAAAAATATAAGTTTTAAAAAAATATTTTTAGTTGTGGTTTTTAAAAAGTAGATTTTGAAAAATATATGTTTGATTTAAAATATTGTAAGATAGATTTTTGCATGTAAAATAAATTAAAAAACATGTTTTTATAAATAAAATATATATTATTTTAGCTTCTATAATATCAAAATTTAAAATATAATTAGTACGAGATCTAGTAAAAAAACAAAAATTATTTAACTTATTATAACAAGTTTTTCTTCATGATTGAATAAAAAAATAAAAAAAATCACAATCCCAAATATTCTCTCATCATTTATCTCGGTTTTTATTATTTTTTATTTTTTTTTCTATTCCATATTGATATGCTATGCCATTGTTTTCAAGAAAGCAAGGCAAAGAACAATTTTGTGCATCCACCCTCATATAGTCATATGTCCTTTACTATTGTTTGGAACTTTGGGTGGGCTTCTGCGATTCTGCTCCCGTAGGCCTGTTATCAAATTTCTTTTATATTTTTTTT
>Ga0307516_10008115_pt1 | contig 11931 bp, 9 predicted proteins | sample 19_EM_MG_FD_203310 | JGI IMG/M metagenome (GOLD analysis project Ga0307516, IMG submission 203310) | Populus trichocarpa ectomycorrhiza microbial communities from riparian zone in the Pacific Northwest, United States - 19_EM | ecosystem: Host-associated > Plants > Roots > Unclassified | place...
CGCGGGACCGTGCGAATGTCCGAATAAGCATCCTGTCTCACAACAGCCTTGACCAGCAGATCCGAAGCGACGGCGCAACTTGGCTCGACCGGGAACTGGCCTCGCCCAGCCGTACCACGATTGCCAATACCGGGTTCGGCCGGGAGGTCACCGAGGCCATGGACCGCCGCAGGCAAAGCCTCGTGAACATGGGTCACGCTTTCAGGCTCGAGGACGGTCGTATCCGCGTGTCTAAAGATTTCATCGCCAATCTGGAGCGTACGGAGGTTAATCGTATCGGCAAGGCCATGGCCGCCGAACGCGGTCTGACGTTCATCGCCGCCAAGACCGGCGAATACGTCAGCGGCACACTTGTCGGCTCGACCCAGCTTGCGAGCGGCCGCTTCGCGATGATCGATGACGGCATCGGCTTCCAGCTGGTGCCGTGGCAACCCGTGCTCGACAAGCACATCGGGCAGCATATCTCCGGCACAGTGCGCGCTGCTGGCGGCATCGAATGGAGTTTCGGCCGGAAACGGGGGCTGGGGATATGAGTATCCCCAATATCGTGACCTGCGCATCGCCATGGGGCCAGACCGGTGCCATCCGGTAAAGGCTCGTGCTGTTCGCGCACCTATTAATCCCTCGGTCTCGAAGGGCAGCACTGAGGTGGAGCCGAGTTGCTCGGCCTCGGCGTTGAGCAACCGGCCGGTCCGCCGACGCAATGGGGCTGCGCGTTTGCTTCAGCGCCTTCGATTGCAGCCGCACCGATCGCTCCCGGGGCTGGAACCGGTCGACCACGCCGCGGCGCGTCAACGCATGGGTCGCATCTGGTCAGCTTGTGCGCACACCCGGCCCGGACGGTCGTTCCGCATTCACAGTGAGAACACCCGCTGTGCCACAGGCGTGCGACGCCGTGGCCTCTCTCGCTTCACCTTCAGCAAAATCTCTCGTCATTCCAACGGAGAGGCTACCTGTGCAATCCGCTGCACAGGGCGAACACCCGTTCGGGATCGTGCAACACGTCGGATCGCCCATTGCCGGAGTCCGTCACGCGTGCCGCGGGCGGTGCGGCTCTTGCGGCGCTCGCCCGGTTCGGAATCCGGATCAATGCCTGGTATGGCGGCACGCTCGGGCCGGCTTCGATCCCTCACGAGGGGAGCGGCCGGTCCACGGCTTGCGTGTTCTCGTCGTCACCACGAAACGGCAAGGATAGGCCAGCACTTTCGCACACCGCTTCGATCAAGAGACGAACGGCCCGAGCATCCCAATCGATCTTATCGATCGGCGCATCCCAGTATTCCGATACCACGTAGGCTGCATGGCGAGCTTTTACACCCAAACTTGCGCCTGTCCGCGCCGATGTTGCCATAATAGCTTGCGAGGCTCGAAAAGGGACTTGTGGATTCTCGGATCAGTACGGTGCAGGCGGGTCAAAAGGCGCTGGTCAAGGCAGGCATAGAATTCCTCGATGCCGACCAAAAAGGCGAAGGGGTGAGGCTCAAGAGCCCGAAGTCCTGACCAACCTCTGAGAGTCTAAGCGGTACGGGGTGACGTGCCACTGTTGTGAGACCAAGGCGAGCATACCGCTCGAAGCTGTTTGGCGTCCGCGCGATGCGCAGATCTGGAGACTTGAGGCAGGGCTATAAGGCCGGTCATGCGGAACACGGCGTTACAGACCGCCGGTGCACATGGTGAAGCTCACGACGGCAGCGCCTGACTGCGCGCCTGGTTCGTGCGAAGAACCGCGTCGATCCGGCGATGGTCCGGCAGATCGGCCGCATCCCGCAGCAAAACCAGCGTACCGCTACGCCTTCGACGACTGGGCCGCCCTCTCGTAGGGCTACGATGGTGACCCGTGTCCCCACCTGCTTGTCGCCATGGAGCCGGACCGGCGTCATCCGGTAAAGGCTCGCGCTGTTCGCGCGCCCGGCTCCGCCGGCTTGCGGCCTTGACCGGATGACGCCGGCCCGGCAGGGGGCAGGTAAGGCAGACGTGCCTCGCCGCCCGCAAGCATTTCTACGCCGCAACTCGATGACTCGAATTTCTAACTTTCGTCGCGGAATTCCTGGCTGCTTTCATCCGATGGACCCTGACGAGGGAGGGTTGGCACGGCAGAGTGTGAATACGCACCAAAGCGGGACCCCAGCTCGAATGATCGCAATACTCTGATGTCGCATGAAGATATTCATTCGCTATGCGATCCGAATCTGCGCCGATCGAGACCCCGAGCGTCCTAAAAATTCACAAATTAAATTAATCGGATGGCCCTCATCTAAAGGGGTTCCACTTCTGTGCTTGTTCACACGAACGAATTTTTGAATCCTCGCAACCTGTTTCAACAATGGCGGCTCTTGGCGCGAATCACGTCCTTGCGCGGAGCTCGGCTACAATTCCAACCGGTCCGAAGTACGAGATCTGGAGAAAAACCGTCGACTTCGGATCGCAACAGGTAGAGAGTTATTTATCACCGCTCGGATTGGCTTCTGCATGACCGCGCTCTGGTGGCAAGCGGGTGTGATCTATCAGATCTACCCACGTTCCTTTCAGGACACCAACGACGACGGCATCGGCGATCTCACGGGGATCGGGCGACGGCTCGAATATCTTGTCAGCCTTGGGGTCGACGCGATCTGGATCTCCCCCGTCTACCCGTCGCCGATGGTTGATTTCGGCTATGACGTCGCCGACCATTGCGACGTCGATCCACGCTTCGGCACGCTGGCAGACTTCGACGATCTGCTCATGCAAGCCCATCGGCGGGGCCTTAAGGTTTTGCTCGACTTCGTGCCCAACCACACATCCGACCAGCACCCGTGGTTTGTCGAGAGCCGCTCTTCGCGAGAAAGTCAGAAAAGAAACTGGTACATCTGGCGCGATCCTGCCGCTGACGGCGGACCACCCAACAACTGGATCAGCGATTTCGGCGGCTCAGCCTGGGAATGGGACAAGGTAACCAGACAATATTACTACCACGCCTTTCTGAAGGAGCAGCCAGACCTCAACTGGCGTCATCCAGGCGTGCAAGCGGCGATGTACGATGTGATGCGTTTTTGGTTCGACCGCGGCGTCGATGGCTTCCGTATCGACGTGCTGTGGCACATGCTCAAGGCGGCAGACTTCCCGGACAATCCACCCAACCCGGCCTATCGGTCCGAAATGGGCGAAATGCACCGCCTGCTTCAACTTCACTCGACAGACCAGCCCGAGGTGCACCGGATCGCCGCCGATATGCGTGAAATCGCCGACAGCTATGGCGCCAGGGGACAGAGCGAGCGAGTCCTGATTGGTGAGGTCTACCTGCCAGTCGATCGGCTCATGCAATATTATGGTGATACGCGCCCAGAGGTGCACCTGCCGTTCAATTTCCAGCTCATTGATACGCAGTGGGGGGCGCGCTCCCTTGCGGCATTGATCGCCAACTATGAGGCGGCGCTACCGTCCGGTGGCTGGCCAAACTGGGTGCTCGGCAACCATGACCGGCCGCGCGTTGCCGCCAAGCGCGGTCAGGCCCAGGCCCGCGTCGCAGCGGTGCTGTTGCTGACGCTCCGCGGCACACCCACGCTCTACTATGGCGACGAACTCGGTTTGAGTGATGTCGGGATCGAACCATCCCAGGTCCGGGACCCGCGCGAGTTGCGCGAGCCCGGTTTGGCGTTGGGCCGCGACCCCGTGCGCACGCCGATGCCATGGGATGAGAGCGAAAATGCCGGTTTCACTACGGTTAAGCCGTGGCTGCCGCTCAATGCGGACTGGCCCACGCGCAACGTGGCGCGCATGACGGAAGATTCTCAATCAATCTTGACACTTTATCGTCGGCTAATTGCGCTCAGGCGGAATTGCTTGGCGTTGTCGACCGGTGATTTCGTACTGTTGAGTGGGGAAGGCGAGATACTTGCTTACGAGCGCCGACACGACGCGGAGCGGCTGATTGTGGCGCTCAACTTCGGAGGGAGGCCGCACCGACTGCAGTTGCCGGATTGGGCGCGTGGGGGTCGGTTGCTGTTGTCCACTGTCGACGATGCGACGCTGGTGGAAGGCGGGGCCATCCTGCTACGGTCGAATGAAGGCGTAGTGCTCAGGGCCGGATAGCACCAAGTAGGGAAGGAGGGTTGCTTGCGTATCGCCATGCTGGCGCCGATCTCTTGGCGTACACCGCCGCGCCATTACGGTCCCTGGGAGCAGGTCACGAGTCTCTTGACCGAGGCGCTGGTGGCGCGCGGTGTTGATGTCACCCTGTTCGCCACAAAGGATAGCAGAACCGCGGCCAGGCTCGATGGCATTTGCCCGGCGCCCTATTCCGAGGACCCCGCGATCGACGCCAAAGTGTGGGAGATGCTCCACGTCGCCCATGTCTTTGAACAGGCCGGTGAGTTCGATCTTATTCACAACCATGCCGATTTCGTCCCGCTTGCCTTCTCGCGGCTGGTCGGGACCCCGATGGTGACAACGATCCACGGTTTCTCGTCAGAGCGCATTCTGCCCGCCTTCAAGCAATACGAAAATCGCGTCCACTATGTCGCGATCAGCCAGGCCGACCGACATCCGGACCTGCGCTATGCTGCAACGATCCATCATGGCATCCCGCTGCAGGACTTTCGCTTCGACCCGCATGGCAGCGAAGATCTGCTTTTCTTCGGCCGCATTCATCCGGACAAGGGGGCTGCTGAAGCGATCACGGCAGCCCACCGATCCAGACGGAAATTGATCATGGCCGGCATCGTCCAGGACCAGAATTATCACAACGAGCAGGTCGCGCCCGCACTCGACGGCCGGTCCGTCGTCTACCTTGGCGCGGTCGGCGGCGCGGCGCGCGCAAGGACTCTCGGCTCCGCGCGCGCGCTGCTCCACCTCATCAATTTCGACGAGCCGTTTGGCCTGTCGGTGGTGGAAGCACTCGCCTGCGGAACGCCAGTGATTGCCTGCAACCGCGGATCGATGCCCGAACTGATCGAGGATGGCGTAACCGGCTTCCTGGTCGACAGCCTCGATGCGGCGGTAGATGCGATCAATCGTATCGGCGAAATCGATCGCGCCGCGTGCCGTGCGGCGGTATCTGCGCGCTTCACGGTAGATCTCATGGCCGATCGATATTTGGGCCTGTACCGATCGATCCTTGGCTGAGAACCGATGGTTGCAAGAAGTCTACGGCCAAAAATGACAAGCGCATAGACCCGGTTCGATGCGTACTGCGTGGCCGAGCGCAGTCTTTCGTCAGCTTTAGCTCTCGCGCGCGGGATGGTCGCAAATGATCACCATTAGCGCAAAGCGGACCCGCACGTTCGCCGTCAAAGACCGTTGTCGGTTCTTGCAGTGGCCCTTACGCAGAGAGTTCAGCTAAGCCTCGTTCAAAGCCTGCGCGATGTCCGCGATCAGATCGGACGGGTGTTCGATGCCGATCGACAGCCGGATCGTGGAGTCGAGGACGCCTATTTTCTGACGGATGTCAGCCGGAACGCCAGAGTGGGTCATGCTTGCAGGTAGGCTGGCAAGCGACTCGGTTCCGCCCAGGCTCACCGCCAGCTTAAAGATTTGCAGCGCGTTCAAGAATTTGAATGCGGCGGCTTGACCGCCGACAACGTCGAACGAGAATGTGGAGCCCGCGCCGGTGCATTGCCTCGCGAACAGGCGGCCGGCGAGGGAAGCCACATCGTGGTGAGCAAGGTAATGGACCTTCGCGACCTTGGTGTGGTCGAGCAGATAATCCGCCACGAGCCGTGCGTTTCTGTCAGCTTTTTCCATGCGGATGCTCAGCGTTTCGAGCGACCGGCTGATCATCCAGCAGGAATGGGGATCCAGTTGGGTGCCGATGGCACCTCGCAACGCTTTGACGTCTTTCATGAGGGCTCTTGAGCCAAGCGCAGCGCCGGCGATCAGGTCTGAATGACCGCCGATATATTTGGTTAGCGAGTACAACGAAAGATCCGCGCCGTGTTCGATCGGCCGCTGAAACACCGGCCCGAGCAGCGTATTGTCGCAGGCGACGATCGGCGTATGCCCCTGAGTCTGGCCGATCATCTGGGCGACGCGGCGGACCATCGCGATATCGACTAGGCCGTTGGTGGGATTTGCCGGCGTTTCGATGAAAATCATCGCAACCCGGCCTCTGCGCATGGCGTCCTCTGCGGCCAACCGGACTGCGGCTTCGTCGATGCCGTCGGCAAAGCCCACCGCTCCGATGGAGAGGCCCGCAAGCGTCTTTGCAAACAGGGTTTCCGTTCCGCCATAGAGTGGTTGGGAGTGCAGAATCACATCGCCAGGGCGGACGAACGCGAGGATTGTGGTCGCAATCGCCGCCATGCCGGACGAGAACAGCGCGCATTTCTCGGTGCGCTCGAAGACAGAGAGCCTGTCCTCGACGATCTCGCTGTTCGGGTGATTGAACCGCGAATAAACCAGGCCCGCACCCATCCCCTCGGGAGGCTCGCGCCGACCCGAGACAAAATCGAAGAAGTCCTGTCCGTCTTCGGCGGTCCTGAAGACAAAGGTCGAAGTTAGAAAGACTGGTGGTTTGACGGCTCCTTCCGACAGTTGCGGATCGTAGCCGTAGTTCAGCATGAGCGTTTCGGGGTGCAGCATGTGGTTGCCAATGTGGGTCTTCGACGGAAACGGTTTCACCATGGGCCTGCCTCGCTATCTAGATTCGGAACGTTGCCACGCGTTGAGGGTTTTCCGCAATGATGATGCGGTCAGGAGCGTGGATGCGAAGGCATAGGCGAATGTCGGCGGGCCGAGTGCCGTAAACGTCAAGCGCGTTGAGACGGTGGAGCGAATGGATATTCGGGCGAGCGTCTATCCCTTCTGTAACTTGCGAGGGTTTTAGTTCCGGTTCGAAGAGCGCGCCGGGTCCTGGCATCCAGGGGCCAAAGCAACAACCGAACCTCATTAGAAGCGGGAGAACTAAAGGAGCTGGTCACGTCCCCCTGCGTAGACTGATCGGCATTCATCGACGGGAATGTGAGGAGCAGGAAAGCCTCGCAACGTGCGCTGCGCTTGAACAGTAATTATTCGTCACCTCTCACCTCCCGAAAGGGCAATGGCGTGCGGGCGAAGTAGCAGATTGCCTCCACTAGCAGACCTACCGCCCGCGCATCCCAATCGATTCGATCGAGAGGCGCCTCTGGAGGTCGCGGCGTCGAGCTGCTCGAGGCCCCAGTCGTCGAGGATGAGGAGATCGACGCGACCGAGCGCGCGCAGCACACGGGGTGGCGGCCATCGCCGCGTGCCAAAGCGAGATCGGCGAACAGCCGCAGGACGCGCTGGTAGAGCACGGAGCGATTGTCACGGCAGGGCCTAGTTGCCGATCGCCGAGGCGAGCCAGCTCTTGCCGACGCCGGATAGTCCAGTGACATACTGCGCAAGGTTCGTGGCCAAAATTCCAGAAAAATCGGGCGAGCGTTTAGCGCCAAGAACTGCCGCGATCCCCGCAGATTCTGCGCCAACGCTGGATTATTTTTGGTGAGTTTGTGGTGAGTTTTACTCTCACTCACATCAGCGCGATTCGGCTAAGTCATTGATTTAATGGCGCACCCGACACGATTCGAACGTGTGACCTTTGCCTTCGGAGGGCAAAGGTCGGCCACTCTCGGTGGTGATTCTGCTCTCGCCCTCAAAGATTCATGCAGCGCGGGTGTCGTTCATTGTGGAAAGCGCGGCGTCCGTGAATTCGCGCGAAAGGCGCGGGGCGCAGAATTCCGCCCAATCGTCCATCAGCTTGCGCCGCTTCTCGAGCTTGGCTCCACGTTGATAGGCGGCGACCGTCTCGTTCTTGTACTTGTGTGCGAGAGCAGCCTCGCGAACGCCGTCTGGATAATCAGTGCATTCTTCAGCCCAGGTCGCAAACGTGGCACGGAAGCCGTGCACGGTCACATGCCCGTAACCCAAGCGATCGAGAACGGCGAGCATTGCCATGTTTGAAAACGGCTCGTCACCGACGCTCGGAAAGATCAACTCGCTTTGGCTGCCATCACGCATCTTGTCCAAAATCGCCAGCGCCGGACCCGAAAGCGGCACGCTGTGATTCTCGTCCATCTTCATGCGCTCGCCAGGAATCTTCCAGATTGCGCGTGGCCGATCAATTTCGGTCCACCTAGCTCCAAGCACTTCGTTCGTTCGACAAACTGTGAAAATCAGAAAGCGAAGTGCCTGCGCCGCGCAGCCATCGGCGCCGGCCAACTCAGGCATGAATTGGGGTGTTTCGGCGTAGGGCAGGGCGGGGTGATGACGAGGCTTACGCTTCGGCCGCTTCGGAAGCTTTTCCCGAAGCTGCTTGGTCAGTTCGGCAGGATTGCGAAACCCTTTGTCGTTGATGTCGACATTCTTCGCGATTATCGTTTCGATGCGCCCGCGGACGCGGTTCGACGTCTCGCGCTTCTCGATCCAAATCGGCTTGAGCAGCTCGAAAATGTGGCTCGGCAATATCTCCGCGATGCGCAAATCGCCGATCGTCGGGTAGGCGTACTGTTTGAGCGATGACGGCCATTGTGCGGCGTGCTTTTTGCTCCACTTGGCCTCATTGTCTTTGATGTACCTTTCCGCGCACTCCTTGAACGTAGACGCTGCGGCGACGGCCGCTTCGGCTCTTTCGCCCTCTCTGGCCAATCGTTTCGTTTGAACGATGTCGCCCCCGGCACGCACTTCCTGGCGCGCCGCGTCGCGCTTGATCCGGGCGTCCTTGAGCGACAGGTCCTGCAAGGAGCCCAGGCCGTGCCAGCGTTCTTTGCCCTTGATCCAATACCGATAGGACCAGGTCCTCGATGTCGGGCCGGCCACGATGAGGTAGAGACCATCCCCGTCCGGGTATTTCCCGGGGGTGACCTGTCGAGCGACTTCCAAGGGTTTGAGCTTCCCAGCCATGTTTGTTCTCTGATAAAACCGTCCGCCAAACCCACGGAAAAAACTACGGTCAACGCTCTCAATTCTGGCGAACGCCGGTGAACAAGTAAATACACTCAGCCAGATAATGCATTGATTTTATTGAGTCTTCCGAACAGTGGCGAACAAGGGAGAACAACATACTGGCGGAAGATCGAACTGCTGCGGCGGTTTCGGCCCTATGTGAACGGCACGCCCTCGCATGATCATCTCGGCGATATCTTCGCCACGCTCGACGCCCGCGCCTTCCAGCTTTGCTTTGTCGCCTGGGTCGCGGCACTGACCAACACGCCGGCCGAGGTCATCGCAATCGATGGCAAGACCTCGCGGCGCTCGTATCAGACCAAGGGCTCGAAGGAGGCGATCCACATGGTTTCTGCCTTCGCAGCGCGGCAACGCCTCGTGCTCGGCCAAGTCAAGGTGAACGAGAAGTCGAACGAGATCGTCGCCATCCCGGCGCTGCTCGACATGATGTCGATCGAGGGCGCTGTGGTGACGATCGATGCGATGGGCTGCCAGCGCGACATCGCATCCAAAATCATCGAGAAAAAGGCCGATTACATCTTGGCGCTTAAAGGCAATCAGGGAACCCTGCGCGAGGACGTCGAGATCTTCGTCGATGAGCAGAAAGCCCTGAAATACAAGGATAGCACAATCAGCACGCACCAAACCGTCGATGCCGATCACGGCCGGATCGAGACCCGAAACTACACCGTGATCCGCGATGCCGACTGGCTCCAGGCGCGCCACCAATGGCCGGGTCTCAAGTCCGTTGTCGTGGTCGAAAGCCGGCGTGAAATCAACGGCAAGACCACCGATGAGACGCGCTTCTACATCACCTCGCTGGTGCTGCTGGCCGAAGCGATCGGCCCGATGATCCGCGCCCACTGGGCCATCGAGAACTCCTTGCACTGGGTGATGGACATGGTCTTTCGCGACGATGAATGCCGCGTCAGAACCGACAACGCCCCAGCCAACTTCGTCACCTGCCGGCACATCGCCTACAATCTCACCCGAAAGGCGCCCGGGAAAGATTCCATCCGCCTCCGGCGCAAAACCGCAGGCTGGGACGACGAATATCTCGCCAGCCTCATCGCTGCCTGATTTCCTTCGCCCGATTCCCCTGACGGTGCGGGCGAGGGGACCGTAGCTTCGACAACCCTTTATTCGCGTGATTCTATGCCGCCCTCGATCGCACGGTTGGGGGGCAGTGGGATGGACAATTGCGAGCCGGTGGCACCGGAAAACAAGCCGCCGATGCGGCTGCGCCAAGCGGTCGCGCTCCCGGTCTACTCGGTCGCGCTGATCATGGACTACTCGGCCGCCGCGCTAGGCAAGATCGCTGGTGACGACTGGCCGGGATAGCCCCTTTGCCGAGTCTAGGAAGGTCCGTGGTGGGATTTCCCGCCGCGGGCTCAGAGGGCCCGGAACCTGGAAACGAATCCGGGCCACCGCAGGCCTCGATAGTGGGTCAGTTTTGATTGTGGCAGGGTTCCGGGCTGGAATCGTACCGATTCCGGGCGCATATTTCGGGAATGGCGGCAATTGTTCAATGCAATTGCGGCGCTGAGTATAGACGCACCGAAGAGAAGTTCTTGGCACCGCATACGGGTGACGCGGTCTGCACGGTCTGCGGAGCTGCGCTAGAATCGTGGCTGGAAAGCACCCATGTTCCCTCATACGAACTTATTGAACGTCCTGAACGTCCAGACAGAAAGCCGGTATGACTAGCCACCCCAAACGCCCTAGTGGCGCCAAGCAGTGCATGACGAAAGAGGAACGGCAATCACTGCAGGTTATCGCCGCGGCATTTGCGAACCGGGCAACGGCGGTGAGTCCGGATTGTGCGGGAAGGCCCATCAGGTGAATGGCGGCGTGGCTTAAACGAATTGGGGCAGCCCGGCACGATTGCGGCCCCAAAAGCCGGTGGCTGAATGCGAGTCTAGGACGGCCGCCCATGCGCCCGGCTTCCCGCCGCTGCCTTGTCCCGGGCGATCGGCGCCAGCGCACGGGCGAGTCCGGCGCCCAAGCAAAACGGCCTCAGCGCGGGGGGGCATCTGAGGCCGCTTGAGACCTCCCGGCGGGCATTGGTCAAAATGTTGACCGGTCGGTGGCTTGGCTTGCGGAGATCGATCTCCGATCGCTGGGGACCAAGAACCCACAAGATGAATCGTTCCGTCCGAATTTGAAATATTGTGTGCCGGCCGTGGACCGGCCTCGCCGTGCCCCTAGGAACGCCGCCGGTGCGCGTTCCGGCCGCGGGCTCAGAGTTGCGGGTCGACGTCCGCCGTCGAACGGGCAGCCCGGCGCTGAGTCCCCGGGCGCCGATTGAACCTTGAAGGGTTGGTTCCAGTGTTTACCTGTGGAAGGGGATTCGCGTTCAACTGGAGATGCGTCATGATGAAGGACTCGACCCTAATCTCGTCCATGGACCCGCGTTACACCGGCCACCGCGATACTGAGGAGCGTCGTCGTCAGACGCGTGAATGGCTGGCTAAGCGGGAGCGCGAGCTGGGCTTCATGACTGACGCGCCGCCGGTGGCGCCGGAAGACGTCGAGCCGCAAAAAGCGTCGGGCGCCCCTACGCTTTCACCGCATTAGGCCTATTCCTCGGGTTCTCTAACGACTGCCGGCTCGTCGTCCTCATCATCCTCATCATCCTCGTCATCATCATCATCATCGTCGTCGTTGGGATCTCGCGGCGGCATCGTGTTGCCCGTGACGAGGCTCCAGTCGACCAACCATGTTGAAAAGTTCTCGGGGGTGCACGGGGTCATGTCAGCTCCTGTTCCAGGCCGTGTGAAAACGCGAAGGCGATCAATCGCGATAGAAGAAGTTACTCGTTTAAGACCTTTTCATGTGCCCACATCGCAAGCGCATTCAATTTTGAAATCGAAATCAAGAATATCATTCTCGTCGCGCTTCGAACTTTTGAGTTTTCGCACGGCCTGGTTCGTTCGCGAACGTATGTTAGCGCGCGCGCTGCGGGGCCGGCAAAGCGTCTGCATTGCTGTCCGATCGGGGGTGCCGCTGCGACGAGGCGTGAGGCTGTTGACGCCCCTCGGGCCCGACGCGGCG
>Ga0307516_10008116_pt1 | contig 11929 bp, 10 predicted proteins | sample 19_EM_MG_FD_203310 | JGI IMG/M metagenome (GOLD analysis project Ga0307516, IMG submission 203310) | Populus trichocarpa ectomycorrhiza microbial communities from riparian zone in the Pacific Northwest, United States - 19_EM | ecosystem: Host-associated > Plants > Roots > Unclassified | place...
AGGGACGAAACACGGGATGTTTGCACCTCTCAGAATGGCCATCGTATCCGCAAGAGGGAGATATCCTCCCCGACACCTCTTCTCCAAGGCGACTCCGCGTACCTCGACCGCAACACAAAATTCCTATCCTTACATCCCCCGCCGCCCTATATGGGTTCAGTCCAGCCGCATTCACCCACTGTAGCCCTCATTTCCTTGCAGGAGGCTCAAGCAAGGGAAAGATCGCGGAGCACAACATATCATGCTACGGCCGTACACTCGGGTAATGTGGACTCCACGTCACGTGTGTATTCCCCAGATCCGGATGATAGAGTCAGTATCCTAGAGAGTAGGAATGGCCCTGACTCCAACATACGTTCGTCAAGGTCGAGAACAATGTCAATCAGCGTTGGGTCTCGGGCGAAAACGACACTCCACTCCCTAGTAGGGGGTGTCCTTCCCCAACCCGAACGGAGGAGCTCGGAGGCTTCCGTTTCAAGCGCTATGCCTGCACGTCGTGTCCTCAAGCACAAGAAAAGTGGCTTTATGCGACTATTCAGTGCCCGTGGAGAGGGGGATAAATCTCCGCTGCCGCCAGTGCCTTCGCTATCTGATACACATCTGGGTCAGCACTTCCAAACGAGGTCGTCTGTGGCATCGTCTAAAGTTTCGCTGTCGACGAACTCAGTAACCAGAACATCACTCCCTGGGCTTGAGGACTCCACCACTAACAGCGCCACCTTAACCAGTGACATGGACGCATCCAGCGAGGAGGATCAAGATTTGACATTCGACCCGAAGAGTCCTGCCGGTCCTCGCAAGCGACTTCCGCCACCTCTTTACATCGCCACTGGTTCGTCAAGCTCTTTATCCCCTTTTCCTAGTCCTGAGCGACAGATCTTCTCTTGGACACCTGCAGCCAATCCACGCTTAGCATCGCTGTCCCCAGCCAATGTGCCACAAAGTGCCCCTCCCGCTGGGTCAGACTTCCAAGGCCTGAAGCTTCGTCCGGTATCTGCGTTGTTTAGTGCCCAATTTGCAGATTTCGTTGCGAGCCCTGATGCAAATGAGTCTGTGGATTCATGTACAACAAGCCCTACTGTCAACTCTGGAGTCATGTTATCGCCGCTCACACCAGATTCTAGCCGGCCAAGTGATGAAGAACTGCGCCCTGCTGTTAAGGTACTGGGAGAACAATCTCTTGCCGTACAGGCACTACAAGATCGATTTGTGGCCGCGAAGAAAGCATGGCAGACCCAGATTTCGGGGTTAGAGGGTCAAGTTAGAGATTTGCAAACGGAAATCGCGGATCTCCGAGCTGCGGACGATAAGGAGTATTGCCAAGTCTGCCGACGTGGCGACCCACTTAAAACCAATGAGTCGCGGAAGAAACTCGGTGTCCTTGACCGGCCGAGGGCTCGTACTAGCGATGCTGCGCGTTTTTCCAATGGCAACAAGGATTGACCAACCCACTTCTTGGAGATTATTTTCGTGACCCTTCTCATTTTGCAAATTGGGGATATTTCGTTCTTTTATTTCTTGGTTACTGGCTGGAGTAATGAACCAGTTTACTAACGCCCTTTATCCTAACCTATACTGCTAGGATTTACCTACCACCAGTGCTATCGTTATTCCGCCGTGTATCACCTTATTTCCTGTCTAACATGAGGTCCATTGACCTTTTACCCTCATTATCGTGTTTGCAACTCACTCTTTTAACCACTTGGCTTCAGTCACTTGGATACGTGTACCTTATAAATACCTACTTCGTCCCGTGATAAATGTAATGTCATTATTGTGGCATGTCACGAGAACTGCTCTGATACCATCAACCCTCGTCATCCGCTCCAAGAAGCCATCCTATCCCCTTCTGAAGAACACGGCTAGCCTGTGCCGAGACATCTTCGCCATCGGGTCTAAGCCCATTACTTTCCCTGCTGTCCGACCTTATCTGGCTTGCTGAGCTGCCTAACCATCCTTGCCCACCAGCTGCAAAAGGGAAATTGGAAGCAACCCGGTTGAAAGCCTTGCCCGCCAATACGGCCGCATCTTCTGCGTTTATAAAAGGGTTTCCAGGCATATGCAGGTCCCTCAGTCGTGCCTGAAGAGACGTCGTAGCATTCCAGGATGCGGAACGTCTCTGGCGTGTAGGGGACCGATGGGCTAAGTAATCACGTCGATTTTCCAAAGTATCTTTCTGAAGCCGGCGCCATGACGTAAGAACATCGCTGAGCTTGTCCGCTGGACAAAACTCAAGCGCTCGGCCTAGGAGCTCCTGCTTCTTCGCCACATCATAAAACTCGAGTTGCCTGCCCAGCTGATAACAGGCAACCCAGCATACTTCGCACGCTTCTTGAACAGTGGGATCAATAGTACCGCCGGAAGCCTCCGCGCGTAGATTAGAAACGGTCTCGATCATTCTTTTGCTCGTCTCGTATGCACGGGTAAAATCTTCAGCTTGAAGCGCGGTATCAGAAAGCATGGCAAGCGTTTTCACCTCAGCAATGACATTGTCCCTGTAGCCTAGTTTGTAAAGGAGATCTAGGATAACTTCCGTGTGTTTGTATGCATCAGCTGTGCTGGAGAGGACGCGCGATATTTGAGAAAGGCGGTCCTCGGTGAGACGAATCTCAAGGGGAGAAAGCTGTACGCCAGGCCGCGAGCTAATATTAAACGAGGAGAGCCTTGAAGTGGCCTCTATAAAGTCACGCTCCCTAGTGAGGGGCTCCGACGGTGGTGGGACGGCGAGGCTGAAATGAACTTAAGTTTTGAGTTGGCAGATACTGATGTGAAGGCTGACCAGTCATAGGCTAATTTCATGTCACCAGTCTTGTAATTCCCTGAACTAGCGTTGTCATAAAACTCCCGCGATACAGACAGGCAAATACTCTCCACATTGGCAGCTGACAGATGCAATTTGCTAGGTTGAAGCAGAATTGCATGGGCGATATCAAACACTGTTGAGATGAATGAGTTGTGCATCAAGATCTTGAACACATGCCAAACTCACGACCTGAACTAAGTAATCCGCTAAGAAATATGGATGAAACCTCCTCGTCTGAAATCAAATTGAACGCGCCCTTGATCCCAGTCTCGCTGATGGCACGAAGCTTCTGCATGTCCTCCAATAGCCGTTCCCAGTCACTTCTACGTCTCATCTCATCGGACGAGCATCCAGTGCGTCGCGCCATCCGATTCGCCCGTGCACGTTGCTCAGTAGCGTCATTTGCACTTTGAAGGAACCAATGAAGAGGAACAGATACATTCCATCGTGAAAGTATCTCGCCGCACTCTAGATGGACGTCCAAGACATCCAATGCACGAGAGAGAGCGACAAGGGACAACGGCTTGAAGAACAGGAATAAATCAGCGGCTGGACAATGGGGCTGCATAGTGGAGGGAGTGACGAAAGCACCCAGAGAGGTGACGGTGGCGTGCGCTTCGTCAACTTCGTGATCTGTTCCAGGCGGGATATCCCATGCAGGAAGACATTCGAATATAACGCCCATTGTTGACCACTCATCACGACTATCGCTGCCATAGAGACAGGCAAGGGCTAGTCTTGCGATATCCTCATCATTACGAACGATCCTCTGAGAAACGGGAAGAGTAGGCTTCGACGCCTCAAAGATAGCAGCAACGACGGGCAAAGGAGCATTGAGAACATACTCGTAAAGAAAACGGGTGGCCAGGTTGGGATCAGGTTGGCCAGCTCGTTCAACGCGGGCTTCTAGCACGAAAAGATAGGGCATAACAAGGTGTAATATGTCCGCTGCAATTGTTTCTGAGGTTGAATATGCGAGATAAGCCTGGATAACCTGTGCAGGATCCATCGACTTCCAACGACCAAGAGTCCAATCTTCCGCGTTGTGGGGTTCCTTCGGCTGGGAAGTATGGTAGACTAACCGAGTGAGAAGACTGAGGTCTTCACCCAGTTCGTCCAAATCCGGCACTCCCAGTGAAGCGCCGTGCTGGACGGTAGCAAGCGCGATGTCGAGCATACCCGTGGAGGATATAATGTCGTCTACACGTCGCCGATACCACGCCGACAACTCCTGTGGTCCCAGACATCCCGACATTGGTTCAGACATTGTGTGAGGGGTACCTTCCACATCAGGGAGTGCTTGTGCATCCTGAAGGGCTTCGCTGACTTCTGGAGACTCAACCCAGTCATTGACAGTCCTCCAATTCATCAGGGATTGACTTCGCTCCGCATCCCGATCGATGTCATAAGCCGGAAGAAGATCGGAATATTCAGAAGGGATAGAATGAGTCGGGATACTGTTTAGTATGGTGAAACGAAATGGCCACAGAGCTGGGGAGTGATGGGTCATGAGAGTGCGTACTGCAGGGTAAAGTTCGTGTGAGGCGAGAAAGCAGGTTACATCTACCAGGTCCTTGATCAGGAATTCGGAAAGAGGGATCTGCAAATCGGCAGATAGATTGTCGGGCTTGACTGACGGAGCATTGTCCAGGTCGTTGGCCCACGGATCATCCTCCCATTCATCGGCAATGTCGTTCGAGTCGTCTTCCTGCACCTGTACGGCTTTATACACCTCCACGAAGGAAGACAACCTATCCAATCGTTCAAGGAGGATGGCACGTATTTGGCAGAGCTGAGCGTCCTCGGGGACCTGGCTAAAGTACATACTGAGAGTTTCTCTGGTCAAAGAAATACCAGCGGATTCCGGATGCTGAAGAAGAGATGCCTTAGCCCTGTCAACAGCAGAGGAAGTGCGACTGATTCCGAGCTCTAAGAGGGCGCGCTGTGCAACAACATCGTCGACAAGCCTGTCAGCACATGCCGCTGCTACCCACAAATCATTGTCAACTGCGGCCAGTACGTTGCGTACGAGGTCCACAGTGAGTTCGTGGTCCTCTATCTTCAGCCAGAGAATGTATAGTTGGCTCGTTGACATGGCAGGGACGTGAGCTACTCAGAAGCGTGTCATTAATGAGGTACTGTACACAAAAGGCACGTGATGTGGGACCAGTCGTCGACGTCATCGCTGGAAAGGCTAGTGGTACCAGCGATACTACAGCCAATTGACACCCAAGCTGAATTTTTGCTGCAAGTATCATAAACTAATGCAAAGATTCATAGTGATCCCTACTAATAGTAATGTCCTTGATGATAGGTACCCCATCAGTTGGATTATAGACCCGTAGAAGAAGGATAACTGAACATGGCAATGAAATCTGGCTCTTGATAAAGTCACGCATGAAGTTTCTCATTCCACCTATAATCATGACTCATACACAATGTATTGAGGACATGCGGGGCACGCCAAGTAACCCACCTTTGCTAGCTAGAAGGATGTAGGCACTAGAACAGCGTCTCCTGTGCCGAGTCAGCATGGCTTGCGGCGCGATCGAAGAAAAACGTCTGACCTCATCTCGAAGGTACTCTCCGACGTCGCTAATTAGGATTTTGAGATACTGTAAAGGTTTCGACGGAGGCAGCCACACTCACGCCTGATGAAATACAATGATGGCAGTGGGGTCGAGTTTTCTAGTATCCACTGTTGACCTAGCGGTTACACCAAATCCCTACAGGATGTTAGTTCATGAAAATATAACGAGAAGAGACCCATACCAATGGCATATCATTCATGTTGAACACCACAACACCTTGATGTTCGGGAGTGTCTTCTGTTATTCGGCCTAAATGGGCTTTGAGGACGTGATTGCCGTAGAGGAACGGCATTTCGCCATTCGGCTTAATCCAAACCTACGTTTCCTGTCGTTGAAGCGCAGATCGATGCAAAGAACGGCACTGACTTTGTACTTTGCGTACTGAGCAAGATAATCGAGAGCAGTGATATGCAACTTAAACTTGCCACCTTTTGTGAATTTGCCAAAGCAGGTGCCTAGGCTGACGAGATTCGGTCGTGCAACGGATATGCTCAAACGCATGTTCGTCTCTGAGACATAGTAGACTTTATCCTTGTGCATTCTAAAGCAATATGGCTGGTCATGACGGTCAATGAGGTGAACCAGGTTTTTCCCCTGGGAACAGTGTCAGTATGAACGGCTGCGTGAGAAATGCCCGACAGTACGATGTAATTGGCAAGCTTTGTGAAGACGGTCTTGCTCTCCTCCTCTGTGAGGGGACGCATCCTGGCGGTATTTTGCAGAACTGAATCCGGCCCGAGACACGGAGCTTGAAATGGAACTGCCTCCGGAAGCCCCGTCGCCCTCGTGTGAAGCGCCAAACAGCGGAACGGTGTTATGGAGGCAACCCGTCGTGGCCATCGCCATCAGTAGTCCTCGACACTTCAGTTAGCCACTCCTCGAGAGCTCAGTAGATAACTCGACACGATGTCCACCCCATCGTTCTCATCCTTCACCCCATCCTTTTCTTCGTTTCAAGAGGCTAATCCGGGTCCCAGCAAGCGGACGAAATCCCCTGACCAAAGCGGCGCCACTAGTGTACATCGAGACCATTCAGACGAGCCTCGTCAAAAGAGCAAGAAAGACAAGGGTGAACGACAGAGCCACAGACCAGACAAAGAAAAGAAAGCTAAACGAGAAGCGCACACGCCGTATCTCGAGCCTGACACAGCACGCTACAACACCTTCTGGATCAACGAAAAAGTTCTCCATGATGAACGGCACAAACAGGACGACGATCGCCGACTTCCCATCCAGGAACACAGTCATTGGGAATCGCGTCCCAATTTCTTTTCAGATCGTAAAGGGGACCCTCTCAACATCACTTATGGCAGCATACACGCAGGCGACCTTCCCAAATATCGCACGGTGAACCGTATGTGCCTTCCTTGTGCTTAACAGAACAACTGATGATTTCCAAGAGGGCAGGAACATCCTTGGTCTCGTCGGGGATTGGTCAATTTCCCGTAAATCCGGAAAAGGCATAGAAATTGCTCTAGGAGGGCAACGTAAAGTACGACGACATTGCTCTAGTTCTTCATTTAAGCTGATTTATACAACCGTCTCTAGCAGCCAGGTTTGACTGATTCTGGCGCCAGGGCGCTTCTAAATTCTTCACCCCGGCGCTTGATCACCTCCGGAAATAGTTACAAATACGAAGAGATCAGTGGGTTTCTCCGCCTTCCGTCCCGCGGTCACAGAACGGAAGAGGACTTCCGAGCCATCTCCCAGACTGGGGTTGATTCAGATTCGGAATCATCGGAGGGAGAAAATGACGGCTCCGATGACGACGATGGGCAACTCACTTTACCCTCAGATCAGCTTGCTATTAAGAATCTAGAACAGAAAATAACTCAAGAACCCTCATCGGTGGACATGTGGTTATCACTGGTGGCCCGTTCGCTGTCCACTGTCCCTCCAACTTCCAAGAATGCTTCCACGGTTCGCTCAGATATAGCAATAACAATTCTTAACCGTGCTCTAGCAGCCCATCCTTCCAATCGCACGTCGCGTCACCTTCGATTGAAATACCTGCGCGTAGGTGAACAAGCATGGTATGAAAGTAAACTCAAAGTTGAATGGGAGGAGGCACTCAAATTGGGTGGTATCGAAATCTGGATGGAGTGGTTGGAATGGCGTATCCGCAAATCGGCGGAGAGCATTGAGAGCGTTGTGACAGACGCCTCACGTGCATTGCAAGCGTTGGGGAATTCAGAAGATAGTGAAGTAGATAAGCTTCGCGTAGTCTGGCGCGTGGCAGTCGCGTTCCAAGAGACAGGTCCGTCTTTTTTCCTACGTGGACTTTATTGAACTTTGTCGCTGACTACTTCCGTCGAAAGGCTTTCATGAGCGCGCAATAGCGCTGTTTCAGGCCCAAGCGGAACTGTACGTTTTATTTAATTGCCTTCATGGCGCCTCTCATGATCTCCAAGGACGTTCGAGGTACCACAATCATTGTATGGGCTTCCCGTTGAAACACAGTTAGAAGCCCTAGAAGAATTTTGGGAATCTGAAGCACCCCGAGTCGGGGAGATGAATGCCAGTGGTTGGTCAGGCTGGGCATCATCGGGACGACCGGAACCAATCCCTACCAATGAGTCATCTACTCGAATGGTTACCGATCCCGTGCCCTCGACAGATCCATTATCTTCTTGGTATACTGACGAAACGCGAGCTGATCGTCTATTCCGCACTCCAGCACGTTCGACGAGCGAACGAGCGGCATCCGACCCATACGCAACTGTGTTGTTTTCAGATATCCGGCCTCTCCTTCTGTCGCTTACGACTCAACGAGCAAAAAGCATATTCAGACTTGCGTGGTTGGCCCTGCTGGGTCTCCACATCCCCGGTTTCTCCCGCTCCCTCGCTAATGACATATGGGATGATCGGTGGTCCTTTACGCATTTAACGATCCCAGCTTGCCTATCGTCAATATTCCCCGAGAAAGGTTTTGGACGGCAAATGCTGGCAGACTCATGTGCTGGCGCTCTGATTGGAAAACAAAGGGAGTATTCGAGTGCCTTCGGTCCTGTAAAGGAATGGGGGTTAAACGTTGTTGGACCTTTGGAATGGGTCGGTAGAGAACAATGGCGGATGTGGATGCCGAGAGACGTTGAGGGTGTCAATCAAGAATTTGTGCGAGCAGTGTTTGACCAATTGAGATGCGGCACAGAGGATCACGAGTGGGACACATATGCGCTATCCTTTGAGGCTGCTGCAAGCATGAAGCGGTTAGCGATGTTTTCTTTTTTATTACTCTGCAGGGTACTAATGTTTGTTCTTAGTGCAATAAAGCTTTCACGGTCGTTTCTGTCGACTGCTCGAGACTCCCTCGCACGGTGGGCTACACACGCTCGCCTTGAACATCTACGCGGACGCCTTGACGATGCACGTAAAGTCTATCAGAATGTTCTTATCGCGGCACGTCGCCCCCCTACCCATGGCTTTGTTGGGCAATTGTGGTGGGATTGGACGGAAATGGAATGGTTGAATGGCGATGAAGACGTCGCTTTGCGGGTTGTGATGCGCGCAGGGAATGTCGATGGCTCGGGGGGGATGATGGTTCTCCGGGCAAAACGCAACCTGGAAGATATCGTCAATGCATCGCATGAGCGATGGAAGGATCGGGAGGCATGGATAAAATTAAGAGCCGTGATGGAACTTATGACCGCATCATCCGCGGCCTCTGCTCTTGCTGTTTTTGATACTCAGCCTGCAGGTGCTGGGAGATCGGTTGTCCAGCGGGAAAGCTTAATGGTTGCCTCGTTGCTGATGCTGTATCATCATTCACTGGTCCTACATAAGCCTACACCACCGGCGTTTCTCCGGGATCGGTTGCAACTTGCTTTGGAGACCTATCCAAGCAATACCATTATCCTTAGCATGTTTATTGAGGCAGAGAAGGGGTACGGGGTGTGGGGACGTGTGAGGAGCCAGATGGGTCCAGGTATGGTGGAAGGGGGAACCAAGGAAAAAGATGTCACTAGGAGGATTGCAGAAGTGTGGCTAGCTGGATGGGAGAAAGGTCGGTGGGAAAGCGAAATGGAGCGAACAAGAGGGGGATTGTCTGCAGCTACGGATAGTGAAAGGTGGGTTTACAAGCTACTTGATGGATTACCACTGATGACGTTCCCGCAGGACGAAAAACAGCCCGATTATTTGGCGTGTCGTTATTGAGTTCGAGATTCGGGCAGGCGAAATGCACCGGGCCAAGGATCTGCTTTATCGAGCGGTGAGCGAATGCCCTCTCTCAAAAGGTTGGTCCAGAATGGAGCTATCGCACGATCGCCATTAACGAACGAGTGTAGAACTATATCTATTAGCATTTGGACCGCTACGGCGGGTGTTCAAGGTACACGAGCTGCGCGGTTTCGTGGAGGTTATGGCAGACAGAGGTGTGCGGATGAGAAGAGGTCTAGATGATTATGTTGGAGCATTGGGATACCGTGATGACGGCGCAAGAGAGGATGGGGGAGAGGACGAGATTGAGCTGGAGGCCGAAGAGATGCGACGACGGATGCCATACTAAATAGGGGCATCGTGTTTGTTTTGGTGTGTTTGTGTATACAAGACGCGTTTGTGTTTGTTTTCCACGCTCCATAACATTGACACCTCCACCTCGCCCCTGCTGGGGGGTACACGATACCTGCCCATGATCACTATTCCAGCGCCAGTCGCCCCGCAACACAGGGAAGAATGGCCAGACGCCGACTTTGACCTCCCCGATGGTGACCACATTCGTTCGCTCGCAGTCGAATCCGACAAGGAAGATGAAGACGATGACATGGACTGGGATGTCGAAATGGACTTTGGAAAGACAGGTGGCGCAACAGCCAGACATCTCGGCCCTAGCTTCGCCGCCCGCAATGAGCTCCAAATGCCGAGCTCAGGCGCCATGGTCACGATTCGTCCTCCGCTTACCTCTCAGGAAGAAGAAGACGAGGAGGAGGAGGACGAAGGTGTATCTACCATCAAAGTCACGGCACTTCCCAAAGCTACCCTTGCCAAGCCCCCTCCTACAACACCCATCGACGAGGACTTCGAATCTGCTTTTGCCCTTCCTTCTAACCTTACCCAACTTTCACTCGCTCCCTTACCACTTAGCCATCGATCATCCAAGAACTCCTTCGAATGGGGCGACAAAGATCAGACCTCATCCTCACAGTCATCAGATGCCTACTCTACCCTCGGCTTCGCTGATACTTGCTCTTCAAATTCTGCTTCCTCCGTCTCTTTGCCGGGGACGGAAGACAGCGAGTGCGAACAAGATGAAAGCGAACTCGAAGGACTTGTCCTCCCTTCCGGTTTATTTGAATCCGGTCAGAGTGGAAAACACCTCAAGAAGTTGCTTGAGGTAAAGAAGAAGATCCAGGCAGCTGACCAACGGATAAACCCAGTTAGTCCTGATCCCGAGGACGACTTCGAAATGGGCCTCGTCATCGAGGACGATGACGACTTCAGCCCAAGCAGGCTCGTCGGCGCCAAGCAGACCCACCATCTCACTACCCGCAGTAAAAGCGCCCCTGCTCGCGCTCCTCCCCCTGTACGGCCGCCCTCTCGAATGAGAGCAGACCGTGCTAAATCACCAGTTAATCCCCCAATATCCTCCGCCCGCCAGCTTCAACGTATCAAGCTATCATCATCTCCTCCTCCGCAACCTCCCGTTTCTATCCGTACTTATAAGGATGTCCTTGCAATGGCGCCTTCTACCTCCACGAACACCCTTTTAGCACCTAAACCCGGTAGTCTACGAGGACAAAAGTCGCATTCAGGTCTCAAACCTCCAACACCCCCAGCACAACGCAGGGCCCTCACTCGCAAGGCTTCGCTGTCTTCGTTGATGGAAGCTAGCACATCCCAAGCGACAGGCTCTGGGATAGCTTCCTTGGCGGGTGCATCAGCTGCGATCAAATCTGCAAGATACGAGGCACCTACAGCCGCATCGCGTGCTAAATCACACACCAGTTCCACAAGCCGAATTCACGCGCTTGACTTCACTGTGCCACCCACTCGCCCGTCCACCCCTTCTTCCAATCCCGCTGCATTACGTCTCACCATGCCCACTTCAATGCGTGTGAAATCGAGACCCTCCCTGGCTTCTGTATTTCCCGGCCCTTCTGCCACTTCCGTCAACCACCCACCTGTGCACCGTGCCACTTCCCCGTTGCCTCCTCGCCCACCGTCGACAGCTTCGCTGCGAAAGGGCGTACCCCTTACCCAAATACCCTCAGTTGCCCCATCGACAGCACCCAAAGTATTACGACGTCCCAAACGGCAAAGAACGTATGGAGACGGCACGGAATTGGATGCGTTTGATGATCTACCGACCGATAGGGACAAGGAGTTCAAATTTCGTGTGCTGCCTAAGGCGACAAGTCGAAATGTCTTGAATTCTTTGTCAAAAATATCTGACAAAGAGGGGGAGAAAGGCATGCTACGAAAGAAGGGACGAAAAGATGGCCGTAGTCCAACGCCAGGTGAGTACTTCGCTCCTCAACTCGGAAGTATGATATCAAAGGTGCTTCTTATATAGACACCGCAACGGCACTCGCACAGT
>Ga0307516_10008117_pt1 | contig 11929 bp, 9 predicted proteins | sample 19_EM_MG_FD_203310 | JGI IMG/M metagenome (GOLD analysis project Ga0307516, IMG submission 203310) | Populus trichocarpa ectomycorrhiza microbial communities from riparian zone in the Pacific Northwest, United States - 19_EM | ecosystem: Host-associated > Plants > Roots > Unclassified | place...
CCGTTGAACACCCGCCGCACGACATCATCACATACGTATCGAGCGTCTCCTCGTCTTGCTGGCTGGTTTCGAATAGCACCTCATGCCTTGTCTTTTTCACGCACTCTGAGCACGGCGCTTGAATTATCTTTGGAGTGAGAGCCTTCGTCGTCATCTAGCCCGCTCCGCCTCGGTTACGCCTCAGGAATTCTTCCGGCTCAGCTTCCAAAGTTTGAGCGAACTTTCCGATCCCCTTGAGATTTAAGTGAAAAGAGCCATTCTTGATCTGGCTCACCTTCGCATTGTACAAGGCTCAAGCCTCCGCACTACGGATGCTGACCCTACCACGCAACCAAGAATAGTAAACGGCAACCCCATTTCGTCGCGGATCGGCAACCGCAGTCATGGTCGATCCAAGGCGGTCGGAGGGCCGACGGATCGCCCGGCGACCGCGGTTCGGTGCGTCAAGCCGCGTGAGCCAGGCGCGGGCGATTCTCCAATAGCATGATGCCCGATGCCGTGTTGGAGATCGGCAGGTGATAGTTGCGATGCAGTTCGACGACCTCGCCGGTCAGCGCGCCACGCATCGCGACCCAGTTCATGACCTCGACGCCCTGGCTGCCCGCCAGTTCGACCAGATCATGCGGATTGATCCGGGTGAGCTGGCTGATATCACCGGTCATCGCATCCATGCAGACCTTGTCGAAGTCCTTGTTGATGAAGCCGGCGCGTTCGCCTTCGAGCTGGTGCGACAGGCCGCCGGTGCCGATCACCACCACCTTGATGTCCTCCGGATAGCTCTCGATCGCCCGGCCGATGGCTTGACCGAGCTTGAAGCAGCGCGCCAGCGACGGCAGCGGATGCTGCACGGTGTTCACGACCACCGGCACGGCCGGAATCACATGCGCCCGGTCGCGGAAGAACAGCTCCATCGGGATGCTGAAGGCATGATCCACCAGCATTTCCTGGCACGACACCGGATCGAACTCCGCACCAACCAGGGTCTCGATGATATGCCAGGACAGCCTGGTGTCGCCCTTGAACGGGGCGAGCACGGGAATACCCCACCCCTCATCGGAATTGCGATATTCAGGCGCCGCCCCGACCGCGAACGTCGGCATCTTGTCGAGGAAGAAATTGAGCCCGTGATCGTTGTAGATCACCACCGCGGCGTCCGGCTTGACACTGTCGAGCCAGCGATGGGTCGCGGGGAAGCCGTCGAAGAACGGCGCCCAGTAGGGATCCTTCTGCAATCCCTTCGCCATTGCGCCGCCGATCGCGGGAACGTGGGACGTCGCCAAGCCGCCAACGATACATGCCATCTCAATCCCCTGTCCGCTGTTTCAGCTGTCCCGTGCGGCGAGCAGCTTCGCCTTGAACTGCTCGACCGTCATGCCGGTCTGCAACGCGCCGATGTCCTGCATGTTGAGCCCGAGGATCCCGGCAAATTTCGCCAGGTAGTAGGCATTGCCGCCGCATTCCAGCAGCTTCAGCAGATCGCGCTTGAGGATGGCCTGGGTCTGCTCGTCGGTCAGACCGAACTTGGCGCAATAGGCCGCCTCGTCCCTGACGAATTCGGCGCGGTTGGCGGCCTCATTGAAGGAAAAGCACATCTTGTTGAGCGCGTAGCCCTTCTGGGCTGCCGCCGGTCCGAAAATGGGAGTGCCGAAGATCTCGCCGGTCGAACTCCCCTGAGCGGCCACCGTCGCGGACTGGCCCATGCGGTCTTCTCCCTCAAAAAGCATTTCGATTCAGGATAAGGGAGCGGCGGGAAATTTGGTTTGACTCAAATCAACCGAGATATCCTATGAGAAAGGATCCCACGTTTTCAGGACTGCATCCCATGACTACGGACCTGGCTCGCAGCATCGCCGAGGCCTATCGGTGGCAACGCCGCCTTGGCCATAGGCAGATCGCGGCGTCGCATTGCCAGATCGTTGCCGACCCGGCGCACCCGAACGTGTGGGATTCGAACCATGCGGACAACGTCACCGCGCAGACCCCCGCCGAGATCGATTCGGTTTTCGCAGCGATGGACAGGCATCTCGCACATACGCCGTGGCGGGTGATACACACTGACTGCTTCACGCCCGACGGGTTTCTCGCCCGCCTTGCGCTGGACGATTTTGAGGCACGGCCGGTGACGATCCAGATGGCGCTGGATGGTGATTTGGCTGAGCGTGGTCCCGAAATCGAGTTGCGCCACGTCGCCGGCGATGCCGATTGGGACGCGCTGCTCCGGCTCGTCCTCGCAGACCACGCCGAGGGCCGGCGCACCAACCAGGATCTCCCATTCGACATCAGCGCGGGCATGGTCGCGGGCTATCGCGCCAAGAGCGACGCCTATCATTTCCACATGGCCATCCAGGACGGCCGGCCCGTTGCCTATGGTGCACACGCGGCGGCGCCGAATGGCGCCGGCATGATCGAGGATCTCTTCACGTTGCAATCCGCCCGGCGAGGCGGCATCGCCACCGCCATGATCGCCGCCTTCAGCGATCGCCTGCGTGCCGCCGGCTGCCACACCATCTTCCTCGGTGCGCTGGCCACCGAACACCCCAAGCACCTCTATGCGCGTCTGGGATTCCGTCCGGTCACGCTTGCCCGCGCCTGGGTGCGCCGCGCTCGAGGCGCTTCGTGAGCGAGCGCGCTGGACCGCCCCTAGAGCATGATGAAATCGGGTTGACCTGGCGCAGCACGGTAGGTGCGCTCCCTCGCCCCGCTTGCCAACTCGGGTTTACCCGAGTTGGCATCTAGATCTGTCGAAGTCGGATAAATCCGACTTCGATCGGAGAGGGTTGGGGTGAGGGCTGCTTCCACAAACACCGACTGCGCGGTGAGTCCCCCTCACCCGAAATTCGCTGCGCGAATTTCGACCTCTCCCCGCAAGCGGGGCGAGGTGGACCGAGCCAGCCGACAGCCCGATTCAAACAAAAGTCATCCCGCTCTAAAACGGCAGCCCGACATAGTTCTCGGCGAGCGAGCGTTGTGCGGCTTCGGATGAGAACAGATAGGCGATGTCGGTGTCCTGCAGCCTGTCCTCATAGGCGAGGCGGTCGGGAAAGCGGTGCAGCAGCATGGTCATCCACCACGAAAACCGCTGCGCCTTCCACACCCGCGCGAGCGCCCGCTGCGAATAGCCATCGAGCCCCGCATCGTCGGCCTTTTTGTAGTGATCGAGCATGGCGTGATAGAGGTAGTAGATGTCGGAGGCCGCGCTGTTGAGCCCGCGCGCGCCGGTCGGCGGCACGATATGGGCGGCATCTCCGGCGAGGAACAGCCGGCCATAACGCATCGGCTCGGCGACGAAGCTGCGCAACGGCGCAATGCTCTTCTCGATCGACGGGCCGGTGATCAGCCTGTTTGCGACGTCGGCCGGCAGGCGCCGCTTCAGTTCGGCCCAGAACGTATCGTCGGACCAGTCCTGGGTCGAATCCGTCAGCGGCACTTGAATGTAATACCGGCTCAGCACCTGCGAACGCAACGAGCACAGCGCAAAGCCCCGCTCGTGCTTGCTGTAGATCACTTCCGGCGAGACCGGCCTGGTGCGCGACAACACGCCGAGCCAGCCGAACGGATACACCCGCTCATACTCCCTGAGCTTGTCCTTCGGGATCGATTTGCGGCTGACGCCGTGGAAACCGTCGGCGCCGATGACGTAGTCGCAATCGACGCGGATCGTCTTGTCGCCGTCGCGATAGGTAACGAACGGCTGGTCGGACGCAATGTCGTGCGGCGTCACGTCCTCCGCGTTGTGAACGACCTTGCCGCCCATCCGGTCGCGCGCCTCATAGAGATCGCGCGTGACTTCGGTCTGGCCATAGACGACGACCGAATTGCCGCCGGAATATTTGAAGAGATCGACGTGGTCGAGCACCCCGTCATGGGCGATGTAAAAGCCCTTGTGGATCTCGCCCTCGCGGTCCATGCGATCGCCGCACCGGGCCTCCCGCATCAGCTTCGCAAAGCCATGTTCGAGCACGCCGGCGCGAATGCGCGAGAGCACATGTTCGCGGCTGGATTTTTCCAGAACGATGGTGTCGATGCCCTGCAGGTGCAGGAGCTGCGACAGCAGGAGTCCCGACGGTCCCCCGCCGATGATGCAAACCTGGACTTTCATCTGGTTTCCTCTCCCTCTGTTCTTGATAGCGCGCCACCGGTTGGACGAATCTATCAAACCTGCCGGCAAATCAAATGGATGGACCTCGCAATCTCTTGTACAATTCGAACATGACCGAACTCATCAGCCGTCGATCCATCCAAACCTACAACCTTTTCGGCGAAGCGCGCGACCTGCCCGATGTGGTGCACTGCGAAACCATCGCAGCGCGTTCGGTGCTGCACGACTGGGAATTCGCTGCCCACCGCCATGCGCGGCTGCACCAGATCCTGCTGATCGAACGCGGCAGCGGACAGGCGTCGCTGGAAGGACGGAGCTATCCGCTGCGGCCGATGCGGGTCGTCAACGTGCCGGTCGGCCACGTCCACGGCTTCTCCTTCAAGCGCGGGACGCAGGGCTTCGTGCTGACGATGGCGGCCGAAATGCTGGATGAGGTGCTGACCCCGGTCGAGGGCCTGCGGCGGGTGCTGGCGCAATCGACCGTGGTGCGGGGAACGGCGTCGATGCGCAATGCGATGGAGCAGATCTTTGCGGAATTCGCCGGACGAAACTTTGCCAGGGCTCATCTGCTGCGCGCCTTGTCGGCGGCCCTGGTCGGTCTGGTCGCGCGCGAGATGGCGAACACCGAAGGCGCGCCGGAAGGGTCGGCCAGCACCGATCTGTTCAGACGTTTCGAAGCGCTGCTCGAGCAGCATTTCCTCGCGCACTGGACGGTATCGGACTACGCAGCGGCCCTATCCATCACCCCGACGCATTTGAGCCGCATCGCCCGCACCGCGACCGGACACGCTGCCTCACAGCTGATCCTGGAGCGGATCATTCGCGAGGCGCGGCGCAATCTCGTCTACACCAACCTTCCGGTCGCGACGATTGCCTTTGCCCTCGGCTTCAACGACCCCGCCTATTTCAGTCGGTTGTTCGCAGGGGCAACGGGCCTGTCGCCGCGCCGCTTCCGCGGCAGGATTCACGAGGAGGCCTAGTGTTCCGGCTCTCATATTCGCATCATATCGCGGCGGGTTCGATTGCGAATGTTAGAACCGGGACACTCGCTCTAGGTCAACCCCTCGATCAGCATCGTGCAGACATCCCTGATCCATTCGCTGGCGTGCTCGGGAGCGAACCGGAGCCGGCTATGCAGGTACTGCGCGGTCACACCATCCATCGCCGAAAGGTACACACCGGCACGCTGCACGACGAGATCCGGAGCTATACCGGAGCCAGCAAAACCGAGCGCAAAAAACTCCACGACGTCCGCGATCGCGGCCTCCAGTTTCGGAAACTTTGTCCCGAGGCTGGGATTTGCGCCGGTCGCGAAAAGGAAGTAGTGTGGATTATCGCGCCCCCATTGAAACATGGCAACGCCGGCAGCCACGAGCATCGGTTTGCCAGGCAATATGCCTGTGGTGGCCTTGATCAAATGTTTCAGGAAGTCACGCCAGCACCGTTCCGCGGCTTCGGCCAGCAGCGTCTCCTTGTCCGGACAATGCCGGTAGATGGCGCGGTGGTTAACGCCGATGTCGCTGGCAAGGTCGCGTAGCGTGATCGAGTCCAGGCCTTGAGTCTTGATGCGCCGAAGCGCAGCATCAATCAGCTCCTCCAATACATTCCCGTGATGAAATGTGTCGCGTTTCCGCGACGGCGAACGCGCCATCTGATGAACTCCCGACCTCCGAATCTCGTGTCATGCTTCGATGCGGCGCTTCAGGTCGCACGGTCCAACTCGACCGAAGTTGCGATCTGGCTCAACCAGCCAGTGTCAGCTGGGCCCGCAGCAAATTTGTCGATCGGAAGGGATTGCTCCGTCGATCGAAGGCTCAGCCTGGGCGAATGCCAATTCGAGCCTTTTAGGGCAGAATGCTCGGGTAAGGAAAGCCAAAACGCATAGTTACGAAGAAAGTCATACCGGAGCACCGGAAACTGGCGGCAAACTCTCGGCAAGACGCGTGGTGCGAACCGGTCTGCGATGAAGCGCCTTGGGTCAAAGCCGACCACCAACGCGGCACCGTCTCGTCCGCCCTCTCGCTCTGCCTTCGACTGATCTTAGTGAATTCTTAAGCATGCAATGTTTCCGCCGGCGGCGGAATCGAAACGCTTTCAACACCGATGAAACGCTATACTTGCCGTCCACGTCACGCCTTTCCACCGGGGCAGGCCTCGATGGGTTCTGAACAGGCCGCTGGATTGGACGATGCGCGCAAACGATATCCCTGTGAGCGAAGACCCGGATGTCCTGCTCGCCGCAATTGAGCGGGCGGGCGAGGCTGTGGTGATCGTCGACCGCGATCATCACGTCAGCCATTTCAACGCGGCAGCCGAGCGTATCTGGGGACTGCACCGCGCTGACGTGCTCGGCCACCATGTCAGCCATCTGGGTCTTGCGGACCTGCCGACAGACCAGGTCGCGGCGCCGGCCGGAGGTCCGATCAATGGCGAGGACGCCATTCCGGGAGGCGCCTCCGAAATCACGATCCGGCGCCAGGACGGCAGCCGGGTCCGCGCCGCATTGTCGCTATCCCGGATCGATGCCGGCGATCGAAGCCGCACCATCGCCTTCGTTCGGGACATCACCGCCGAGGTCGACCGGCGCGAACGGATGGCCCTGCTGACACTGGTCGCCGACACCACCAACCGTGCGGTCGTCGTCACCGATCGCGATTTGAGGATTGTCTATACCAACGCAGCGTTTGCGGGATTGTTCGGGTACTCGCCCGAGGAAGCGATGGGGCAGCAGGCGCTCGAATTGCTCGTGGGTCGGTATACCGACCGCAAGGCGCTCGCAAGGTTGCGACGCCGGATCAGCGAGGAAGGCGGCGGCGAAGAAGAGATCCTCGCCTACGACAGGAACGGCGACGACATCTGGATCTCAGCCAACATCCAGACGTTTCGCAACAGTCGCGGGCGGGTCAGGCACACGTTCGCCCTGCTGACCGATATCACCGAGACCAGGCAGTTGCGGTCGCTGCAGCAGTTGATCATGACCGCGCTGGCCGACGAAATCCCGATTACGGATATTGCCGATCAGCTTTGCAGGCGAGTCGAGGAGATCGCACCCGACGTGGTCTCCTCGCTGCTGCACATCGATGACCGCGGATTGATTCGTCCCCTGGGCGGTCCCAGCCTTCCCGAAGATTATTCCCGGGCGCTGGATGGCATCGCGATCGGTCCCGATGTCGGCTCCTGCGGATCCTCGGCATTTTTCGGAAAGCCCGTTCTGGCGCAGGATCTTGACAACGATCCGCGCTGGCAGCCCTACAAGACCATGCCGCTCGAGGTTGGTCTGCGCGCCTGCTGGTCGACGCCCATCATGGCCAAGGACGGCCGCGTGATCGGAACCTTCGCCTTCTATTTCAGGGAATGCCGCCCGCCGAGTCGCTGGCATCAGCGCATCGTCGACGCCTGCGTCCATCTCGGGGCGCTTGCGATCGAGCGCAAGGAAGCGCGCGCCCAGATCGCGCGGCTCGCCTATTACGATGCTTTGACCGGCCTGCCGAACCGCGCGCGGCTGCGCGATCTGATGTCCAAGGCGATCACCGACTGTCCCGCCGGACAGCATGTTGCGCTGGCGTTTCTCGATGTTGATAATTTCAAGGACGTCAACGATACGCTGGGACATTCGGCCGGCGATGAATTGCTGGTCCAGTTTGCCCAACGCCTGCGCGCGCAGCTTCAGGCGGGTGACATGCTGGGGCGTCTGGGCGGCGACGAATTCGTGATCGTGCTGCCGAATCGCGACGGCGCCGCCGCCTCGCTCGTCGCGTCACGGATCATCGAAGCTCTCGTCATGCCGTTCCAGATCGAAACCAAGCACGTGCCGATGTCCACCAGCATGGGCATCAGCCTGTTTCCGGACAACGGCACCGACATTGATACCCTGATCCATCAGGCCGATGCGGCCATGTACCACGCCAAGCGTGCGGGCCGCTCCACCTACCGCTTCTTCAGCGCCGACATGAACAGGCTGGCCGAGCAGCGGCTGGAACATAGCGCGGCACTGCGCAGCGCGCTCGCGAATGAGGCCCTGAGATTGCACTACCAGCCGCAGATCCGTGCCAGCGACGGAGCCATCCATGGTGTCGAGGCGCTGGCGCGCTGGCACGATCCGGTGCTTGGGGAGGTTTCACCGGCGAAATTCATTCCCTTGGCCGAAGAGTGCGGACTGATCGAACAGATCGGCCTGTGGTCGCTTCGCGAGGCTTGCCGACAAATGGCCGAATGGCGTGACGCCGGGCTGGATATCCCGTGCGTATCGGTCAATCTGTCGCCCATCAATTTCCAGAACGTGAACCTGGCAACATCGGTCGCCGAGATCCTGGCGGATCACGGCCTGCCGCCTGATGTCCTCATGCTCGAGATCACCGAGGGCGTGATCCTGAACGAGCGCTCGGTCGCGATCGAGACGATGAATGCGATTCGAGCGCTCGGAGTGGGCCTCTCGCTGGACGATTTCGGCACCGGCTATTCGAGCCTCAGCCGGCTGGCGCATCTTCCCATCCGCGAATTGAAGATCGACCGCAGCTTCATGCGCGACGTCGAGCGGGATCCCAGTGCGCGGGCGATCGTGACCACCGTGGTGCGCGTCGGCCAGAGTCTGCATCTCACCGTCGTCGCCGAAGGCGTCGAAACCGTGGGCCAGTTCAATTTGCTGGCGGAACTAGGCTGCGACGTGGTTCAGGGCTTTCTGTACGCGCCCGCGCTGTCACCGCCCGCGTTCGGGCGCTGGTTGCTCGCCCACAGCGCCGAGCGCGCGCGCGAGATGCTGAGAGGCATCGAACGATCATCGTCCGACCCTCCGGCCTCGGCTCGCGTCACAGCCGTTCAGGCCTGACAGCGTCAGTCATCACCGAAGACGCCAAAGCGGGGACTTTCGTACCGACGCATGATGACTCGCTGCTGGCCATCATCATGTTGATAATCATCAGGTTGAATCTGCCGTACCGCATTGGCCGCAGAGTCAACGTCCTGGTACCTTCGCCGTTCCCGATGCCGTTCGGCGCGTCGTTCTGGTTTCTTCGGGGCCGCCTCTCTGCTCGGTTCGCTGTCTTGGGCTTTGTCCTGGGCCTTCTTCGCAGCGTCGGCTTGCGAGGTCGCATCATCCTTGGCGAAGACGGGCGCGGGCTGGGACGGAACCGCCTGGGAGACGGGTGCGGGCGTCAGCGCTACGGCGCGGTCGGGCGCCGGGGGACTGTCCGGCGTCTCGTTTCTGGCTGCTGTCGGCTGTGCTTCCGGCGCCGTCACAGTTGACGTTGATGGAACCTCGGGCGTCTGTGCTTTCGCGGTTACAGCAGATGGCGGCGCGGGTGTGCTGGCCGCCGCTCTCTCAAGCTTGTTGGGTTCGACCCTGGTCGTAGAGGTCATCATCGCTCCCCCGCCGAACCCCACCGCGATGGCGGCAAACACGGTTCCAACGCCGGCAAGGAAAGAAGTCGTGCTAAAAGCCATGTGCGTGCTCCACCTTTGCGAGCCAACGCAAATAGCGAGTCCGCGTTCCGGCCGCAGGGCCTTTTCTCCGGGGAACGAATATGAAGTCTCCCGCTTGTGATCGAGGACATCAGGGAGATCACTCATGAACGCGTTCCGCGCCGCCTGCGCGATCTCGCTGAGCCTGGTGCCAGCCGTGGCAGATGCCGGCGACACCGACTGGCGAAGCTACGTGCTCCCGAAATCCGGCGCTGCCGTCGAGGTCCCGGTCACGATTTTCAGCAAGGAAGCAGAACTGCCGGAGGGTGGTCTCGGAAGGCGCTTTACGACCGGCAACGGCCGGGCAGATCTGACCGTTCAAGCGTTTCCAAACTCTGCCAACGATTCACCGGCAATGTTCCTGGCGAAGATGCGGCCCCCGCCCGGCATCCTCTACAAGTGCGTGACGCCAAACTTCTTCGTCGTCTCCAGCGTTCGGAACGACAGGATTTGGTACAACCGCTGCAACCGCGCCACCGACGGTGGACCGGACGATTACATGAACTGCATCCTGATCAATTACCCAGCGGCGGAAAAACGGCAGTGGGATGGCATCGTGACGCGGATCAGTCACTCACTCGCAGAGCAAGCAGCCGCGGAATAGCCAGCGGCCTGACGGCCGCCGGCGATCAGGATCGTGCTCACCCCGCCGCGAGTTGCTGGTCGAGCTGGTGCAGCACCTGATAGCAGGGCAGCACCTGGGCGACGCTCGAATTCGGTTCGCGGCCCTCGCCGATCGCGGCAAAGAACTCGCGGTCCTGCAATTCGATGCCGTTCATCGACACATCGACCTTGGAGACGTCGATCTTCTCTTCCTTGCCGTTCACGAGATCGTCGTAACGGGCGATATAGGTGCCGGTATCACCGATGTAGCGGAAGAAGGTGCCGAGCGGACCGTCATTGTTGAAGGACAGGCTCAGAGTGCAGATCGCGCCGCTCGCGGCCTTGAGCTGGATCGACATGTCCATCGCGATCCCGAGATTGGGATGGATCGGGCCCTGCACGGCATTGGCCTTCACGATCGGCGAGCCGGCCTGATAGGCGAACAGGTCGACCGTGTGCGCGGCATGGTGCCACAACAGATGGTCGGTCCAGCTGCGCGGCTGGCCCAAGGCGTTCATGTTGCTGCGGCGGAAGAAGTAGGTCTGCACATCCATCTGCTGGATGCTGAACTCGCCCGCCACGATCTTCTTGTGAACCCACTGGTGACTGGGATTGAAACGGCGGGTGTGGCCGCACATCGCCACCAGTCCGGTCTGCTTCTGCAGGTCGACAACGGCCTGCGCATCGCGAAGCGAGTCGGCGAGCGGAATCTCGACCTGCACATGCTTGCCGGCCTTCATGCAGGCGATCGCCTGCCCGGCATGCATCTGCGTCGGCGTGCAGAGGATGACGGCGTCGACTTCCGGAAGCGCGAGGCTATCGGCAAGCTCGGTCGAGGCGTGCGCAATGCCATATTTGGCCGCAACCTCCCTGGTCGGCTCGAGCCTGCGGCCGACCAGCGACACCACCTCGACGCCGTCGATATTCTTGATGCCGTCGAGATGCTTGATGCCGAACGCGCCGGCACCGGCAAGAGCCACCTTGATGGTCTTGGCCATATCAATTGTTCTCCAGGATCAGATGGCCGACGGCCGTGTTGCTCGCCGGCACATGATAGAAACGGTGCCGGACGGTCGGCTTCTTGCCGCCGTCGATGTCGCTCATCGCGCCGCGCGCGATCAGCCACATCACGAGTTCGATGCCCTCGCTGCCGGCTTCGCGGACGTAGTCGATATGCGGCACCTTGGAGAGCCCGTCCGGATCGTCGATCAGGCGATCGAGGAACATCTTGTCGAACTCCTTGTTGATCAGGCCGGCGCGCGGACCCTGCAACTGGTGGCTCATGCCGCCGGTGCCCCAGATCTGCACGTTGAGCGGCTCCTCATAGGACTCGATCGCCCTGCGGATGGCCTGTCCCAGCATGAAGCAGCGGCGCCCCGAGGGCACCGGATACTGCACGACATTGACCGCGAACGGGATCACCGGGCACGGCCAGGCCTCGGGCTGGCCGCACATCACGCTGAGTGGCACGGTGAGGCCGTGATCGACGTCCATCTTGTTGACGATGGTGAGGTCGAAATCGTCCTGGATCACCGACTGTGCGATATGCGCGGCGAGCTTCGGATGCCCGATCACCTTGGGCACGGGCCGCGGTCCCCAACCTTCGTCGGCCGGATTGAATTCGGCCGCGGTGCCGATCGCGAAGGTCGGAATCATGTCGAGGCTGAACGCGGTGGCGTGGTCGTTGAACACCAGGAAGATGACGTCGGGCTTGTGCTCCTTGAGCCACTGCTTGGAGAACTCGTAGCCCTTGAACACCGGCTGCCAATA
>Ga0307516_10008118_pt1 | contig 11928 bp, 7 predicted proteins | sample 19_EM_MG_FD_203310 | JGI IMG/M metagenome (GOLD analysis project Ga0307516, IMG submission 203310) | Populus trichocarpa ectomycorrhiza microbial communities from riparian zone in the Pacific Northwest, United States - 19_EM | ecosystem: Host-associated > Plants > Roots > Unclassified | place...
ATGAATTTATGTTGATTATATGTTTGTCGAGGGAATAAATGCTTGGGCTTGCATTAATTAGGTTAATTTGTAAAAAAAAAAAAACTGAAGAAAAAGAAGAAAAGAAAAGAAGATAGAGAGGGATAAAGAGTGGTTTCCACATTGGATTTGCTATTGATCTCTTATTATGTTATGAGTAAATATGATCTTATCATGTTGATTAGTGAAATTTTATACATTGATACTTAGTTTTTATTATGTGATTATGGAACTTTTAGATAAATAGAAATGGGAATGTAATTTGTGAAGTTATGCTAGATTATTGTATGTTTTCATGAAAAAATAAAATAAAATAAAATAAAATAAATAAATGGGTTAAAGTTAATTAAGTGAAAAGTTGAAGAATTATCATGTCACCCTTTTTACTTGAATTTTCGGTAAGGGTAAAGAATTTTGAGGGGTGGGTTGAATTGATGTAATTGGAGATTTTTCATGACTTAAATAGATGAGTTGAATTTGGATGATGGATTAAAATTTAGAGTAGAAAGGAATTTATCCTCCTCTTATAAAGGTGATTTTGGCCATGGAAAAAGAAAATTTTGAAGCTTGAAAAAAATTTATGAATTGCATTTAAATAGTGAAAAAATAATAATAATAAAATGATGTGTTGATTATGCGTAAAGGAATTAAATTTCCTATAGTTATTGGGAAAGTTTTATAATAATATAAGATTGTTGCGATGTCGCGGTCGCACAAATTAATTACCCTAACTTGAAACTAAACACATAAGATAGTATAGAGCAAGTAAGGAGTCGATCCCATGAGAAAGGTTCAAGTCGGATTTTTATGCTAGATGATATGCAATTTGGGGGGGGGGGGTTGGATGTTATCTAGGCTAAAGCAAAAAAAAAAACAAAAAACTATTAAGCAAAATTAAATAAAATCAAAAAATTCGCAAGAGAACAAACCTTGGTCACAAGTAAACGTCCACCTACAAAAATCAGAACTGATAATGAAAACGAGACATCAATTTATATTCTAAATATTTATCTCTTCTTAACATTGGTTAGTTAACGGATCTGCCATATAACTAACCCTAACTATCAAACAACCACTGTGTCTGCACTAGTAATCTAATTCAATGGCATCCTTAAGAACTAAATAAATTTATTAATCAAGAAAGCATAACTGTCTGCAGTCTATGTTTGATTTGATTGAATGTTCTCCCTAAGATTAATAACATAGATCCGCCACAATTATTAAACTTAGTTGCTTTACAAGTTTATATACCACAACTCCGGTTTTGATATCAAACTTAGCAATAGATTATCTATAATAATAACTTAAAGTCTGCTCTAGCAATTAAAATAAACAATCATAGGAAAATAAGCATAGAAGAACAAACATATTCATCATATAAACTAAAAAGAAAAGGTAAAATAGATCTCACAGTTCTTGAAATCTGAAGGTTTCCGTGTCCTTGCAACCAAGAAAAAGAGTTTAGCCTTGCATGTTTGTTGAACAACTAATCAAAAATAAGAAGGAATGCATGGTTTTGGGTTTCTTAGAGGAAGGGGCGTTTTTCTCTTCTTGGCTGGCTCCCCCCATTCTCTTCCTCATTATTTTTATATTCTAGAAAACCCTAGTCTCTATTTTACAAAATAGTCCTCCCTTAAGTAGACAGTTTACATTTAAATACTTTAATAACTATTTTTCTAAAAAAGAGAAATAACCTTGCATGAAATATTCAAGCTTTGACTTAGAGGAGCTAGATTGCTGAAATAAAAACTTGGATGTCGGTTTAGATGCTTCAGAACGTAATTTGGACTCGTTTCTTCATGAAACATGTTTGCTGGCAGAATTCAGTTGTCATCTTTGAAAACTCATATCTCCCTTATATGACATCGTGTTTGGCTGAAATTTGGAGCGTTGATAGGTCTTTGAGACAAGAATCCAACAAATTAAGTTTGTATCAATTGGACATCTGTAGCTTCAGATATGCAAGTCGAAATGGGGCAGATTGCGAGATTTAACCTTGAAGGCTGCGATTTCCATAATCTTCCTTATTTTATTTTCTTGCCTTAGATTTCTAGAAAGGTATGGATGTTAGCTTTTTAATGCCACTGGAATCACTTCATTTCAACCTCTAGAGCTAACGTTCTGCACAAAACATCGACCAAAGGTTAAATCTGTCAATTACCTCCAATTTACTTTTTTTTACATCTTTCATCCAAAAGTGCCTTCAAAACATAAAACAAAGAATATCAAGGTATTTTATATAAAAAACATAGACAGAACACTAGGTAAATATGGGTGAAACTATCAAATAATATAGTTACATCAAATACACTTAACTCTTGCTCGTCCTCGAGAAAGGATAAATAAAATCAAATTAAAAATAACTATGACCAATCTCTTAATCTCCCATATATATCCAAGAATATATGCATTATAAACAACAATACAATCAAGAAGGATAAAGAGTATAAATTTTCCTGAATTTATTAACATGCAAACTTCAAAACTCAATTAATCGTCATGATTTAAATGAAATCTGTCATGCCAAAGTGATAGGTCTGCTCATTGATATACACTCCAACACTCGCGTGTTTAGGGCTTATGTGTTTAAATCTCTCAAATTCAATCAATGAATATGTTCTACCATAAGCTTGCTCTTCAATCTCATCTCCATTTCTAACATATTACAAGCAATGCATGAATCGAAATGTTTTATTTTCCGGTTGTAATGGGGCTAAGGTTAAGGTGAGGTAAAAGAGAGTAAAAGAAAAGGTTCAAACCAAAGAAAGTAGAGCATTCTGAAAAATGATATTTCAAACAAGATATTCCATCAAAGTATATAAATTTTCCATCTTTAATCACCAATGCTTAATTTCTTTTGATTTCAAGCTCTCTCAACATAAAATCTTAAGAACATAAAGGAAAACTTTCTTTTTCTTTTCTTTTTCTTTTTTTTCTTTTTCACCTTTGGCAACTTTGCCCATCTTTTCATCAAACATCATTTCTTCTTTCTTTTCACATAATTTCCAACCATAATTCCATGAAATATCACAAGTATATGCTCTACTAATCCTTGGCCAGGGGAAAAGGAAAACATATAAAAAGTTAAGGCTTATACATGGATAAAGCAAAGAAAAGATAAAAAAGCTCAAAAGGGGCTTACTAAGAATAATATGTTTTAAGTTGACTTTTTGGCTCAAGTGGTTAAAATTCCTAATGCCTTTATCATCTTCATGTATATATGTAATGCGAATGTAATCTCAATAAGATATGAAGCAAGTTCTAGAGATACATATCATTGAAAGAATGCACAATCAAATAATATAATATTGAAGGCTCAAAAGCTTGCATTGGTATAACACTATAAAGTCAACATGATATATTTTCAAAGTCAATCCCTAAACCAATTAAACACTAAAACTTGCATGCACACTCCTTCATTTGATTTATATTTTCATCTATCTCAATTAATTCTCATATATAATACTCACATTCTCATAAACCAATAGGAGTTCAAAAGATCAAACATAGAAATTTGTTTGTTTTTTTTTTGAAACAACAAAGAAAACCAAAATAAGAAAACCAACATTCTCCCAATATCCCTACACTTAAAGCACAACATTGTCCTCAATGTTGAGATAAAAGAAAATGAATATAACAGAATGATAAAAATAAAGTAAAATGCAAAAAATAAAAGATAAGGAAAAAGAAAGCAAATCTGATTTTTTTTTTCTTTTTGCTGAGTTGCCTCGCAATAAGTGCTTTTGTTTTATGTCATTGGCTCGACATGCTGCATGCTCATTCTTCATAGATTGGTTCAGCTAACTCCACAGAAGCGGTGAGTTCTGCCGTCCAACCAGGAAAAAGTTTCAAATGTGAATGATAAAGAAGAACTTTGTCTCCAACATGAAACTCTTTTCTTGTAATCATTCGGTCATGAAAACTTTTATTTTTTTCTTTGTAAATCCTTGCATTCTCATAAGCATAATTCTGAATCTTTTCCAACGTGATTCATGTCTTTTTGGGCATCAAAAGGATAAGCGCCACCCATTTACTATCTATGATAGGGTAAATGACTCCTGCATCATGGAGGACAGCTTGCAAAGCCAATGTTGATTCATGCACGTTTTGGAGAATACATATATGCCTCTCCATCTCTTCTATCTTGGTAAAATCATAGCCATAGCTCAAAGCTACACTTAATTCATCCTTGCAATCAAAATCACAAACTTGATGCGCACAATTTTCAACTTGATCATAGCATGTGATAGAATAAACATTGTTATAAGGATATTTCATTGCATCATGAAAATTAAATTCAATTTTTTCATCTCCTACCTCCATAGACAAAGTATCCTTACCACAATCAATTTTTGTATTGGTAGTTTTCAAAAATGGTCTCCCAAACAATATAGGAGTGTTGTTTGATGAATCACAAGAATCATGTTCCATATCAAGAATATAAAAGTTGCATAGAATGACCAAACTATCAATCTTGACTAGGACATCTTCTATCACAATGTTGATTCATGCACGTTTTGGAGAATACATATATGCCTCTCCATCTCTTCTATCTTGGTAAAATCATAGCCATAGCTCAAAGCTACACTTAATTCATCCTTGCAATCAAAATCACAAACTTCATGCGCACAGTTATCAACTTGGTCATAGCATGTGATAGAATAAACATTGTTATAAGGATATTTCATTGCATCATGAAAATTAAATTTAATTTTTTCATCTCCTACCTCCATAGACAAAGTATCCTTACCACAATCAATTTTTGTATTGGTAGTTTTCAAGAATGGTCTCCCAAACAATATAGGAGTGTTGTTTGATGAATCACAAGAATCATGTTCCATATCAAGATTATAAAAGTTGCATAGAATGACCAAACTATCAATCTTGACTAGGACATCTTCTATCACACTAAGTGGGTAAACAAAACTACGATTTGCAAGTTATATTATAATGCTAGTTTTATTCAAAGGTTCCAATCATAAACATGTTTAGGCATAACACTAATGGATGCACCTAAATCGCATAAAGCCCCTTTAAAACTAGCATTATCAATAACACATGGGATAGTAAACGCACCTGGGTCTTTTTGCTTCAAAGGCATATTCTTTTGAACAACAGTAGATACAACTCACCCATACTTACCATTTCATGACCTTTCAGTTTGAAAGCTCTCTTGGTAGTACACAACTCCTTCAAGAATTTGGCATACTTGGGAATTTGCTTGATAGCATCAAGCAAAGGAATGTTGAGTTCCACTTTCTTAAAAACCTCTAAAATCTCTTTCTTTATCCTTTTTCTTAGACCTAGATAAACTCACAGGAAAGGGTGAAATTGTTATAAAGCTGCAATTCATTGAGTGAGGAGTTACCTTTAGAGTGTTTGTCGTTGTTTCAGTTTGTGGAAGAGGAGGAGGGTGTTTCTTCTTTGTACTCAATTCAGTTTCTATCTCTTCTTCTTCTGCCATCTCAATTTGTTTCGACCTTTGCCTTTCTAGTTCTTTCCTACTTCGTAGCATGATCGCACTAACATTCTCTTTTGGATTTAATGTTTGGGAGGGCAATTTTCCATTCATTTGTGCTTCCAATTTCCCTACATTTAAAGCTATTTGCCCCATTTGCTTCTCTAAGTTGTGAATGCTTGACCTTGTTTCCTGTTGAAAAGACATGACATTTTGCTGCAAGGTCACAGTGTTAGAGGCCAAAGTTTTTATCATCTCACGAAGATCATCACTAGTTGACGACCCCATAACATTGGAGTTTGTGAATGGAGGGGGTTGTCTTGCTTGATAATTTTGTTGGGGCTGAAATCCATGGGGATGGAACTGTCAGCCTTGATTGCCTTGTTGAGGCGGGTTCCCATAATGTAAGTTGGGATGATCTCTCCATCCAGGATTGTACGTGTGGGAAAAAGGATCATATTTACGCGGGGGATGTCCATTGAATGCTCCATCAACTGCATTAGCTTATTTAATGTAATCTTCTTATATTATTGGGCACATATCTTAAACATGTCATTGTAAGGAGCATATGCTACAAACTTTCACCTAGTGTACATTTTCACAAGCCAAAAAACGCACAAGAGAAGTAAGATCATTAACTTTATTCTCAAGGTTAGAAATACTTACCTCATTTACTTGTTTGCTTAGGAAGTCTCCACGTGTGCCAAATTGGTTCGAGTTGGTTGCCATGTTTGAGATCAATTGGTGTGCAGCCTCGAGTGTCTTATCTACCAATGCCCCTCCACTTGCAACATCAATGACACTACGGTCAGTAGGCATCAATCCTTTATCAAAATATTAAATGAGCAGCTAATCGGGTATTTGATGATAAGAGCATTGAATGCATAGTTGCTCACATATTTCTTTCCTTATGTTGGCAACTCGAGATGCTGGGAAATATTTTTCAAGGAAGATCTTCTTCATGGCATTCCAAGTTCCAATGGAACCTAGGAGAATAGAGAAAAACCACGCATTTGCTGCCCCTTTTAAAGAGAAAGGAAAAGCTTTCAACTTAACATGTTCTTCATCAACTCTGTTTGGTTTCATGCCAACGTAAACCATATGGAAATCTTTAAGATGAGTATGAGGATCTTCTCCTGCAAGATCATTGAATGTTGGTAGCAAATGTATAAAACCATATTTGAGCTCAAAGTTTACATTATTGTCGATGTTTATGCACAATGGTTGATTTTCCATGTTAGGAGCAGCAAGCTCCTTGAGTGTTTATTGTCGTGCAACAACCATTATGTTGACGCGAGCTTCCTTTCATAACCTGCATAAAGTGTTTTCTATTTCGAGATCCACCTGCACTTGACTATGGTTAGTATAATGGGTTATGGGTATAAATTGTCAAGGAAACTTAAAAAAAACCAACCACACAAGAGATCGAAAACAATGCAAATTGTATGAAAATCCTACGCTATAAAACTAAAACTCCTAGAAAACAGCGGAATTTGGCCTCGATAGGGTGGGGCTAGTGGTGTACCACTAGTCCTATTCAGAACGTCGTTTCACTTTAGGAAACAAAAGGCCGATACCTAATTCCACCAAAAAATCTGTTTTGAACAGTACCGCTGCCGTAAATGAACGGTACCGCAGCAAGCAAAAATTCTGTCTCTTTTTTTTTAGAAAAATAAATAACAATCACAGCAAAAAAAAAATAATAGCACAAGAATTAACTAAAACTACTTCTCGGGCAACGACGCCAAAATTTGTTGTGATGTCGTAGTCGCACAAATTAATTACTCTAACTTAAAACACAACACACAAGATAGTATAGAACAAGTAAGGGGTCGATCCCATAAAAAAGGTTCAAGTTGGATTTTTATGCTAGATGATATGCAATTTGGGTGGGGGGGGGGTTGGACATTATCTAGGCTAAAGCAAAAGAAAACAGAAAACTATCAAACAAAATTAAATAAAATCAGAAAATTACTAAGAGAACAAACCTTGGTCACAAGTAAACGTCCACCTACAGAAATCAGAACTAATCATGGAAATGAGACATCAATTTATATTCTGAGTATTTATCTCTTTTTAACATTGGTTAGTTAACGGATCAGTCATATAACTAACCTTAACCATCAAATAACCATAGTGTCCGCACTAGTAATTTAATTCAATGGCAACCAGAAGAAATAGATAAATTTATTAATCAAGAAAACATAATTGTCTACAGTCTATGTTTGATTTGATTGAATGTTTTTCCTAAGATTAATAACGTAGATCCGCCACAATTATTAAACTTAGTTGCTTCACAAGTTCATATACCACAACTCTGGTTTTGATATTAAATTTAGCAATAGATTGTCTACAATAATAACTTAAAGTCTGCTCTAGCAATTAAAATAAACAATCATAGAAAAAATAAGCATAAAAGAACAAACATATTCATCATATAAATTGAAAAGAAAATGTAAAATAGATCTCACAGTTCTTGAAATCTGAAGGTTTTCGTGTCCTTGCAACCAAGAAAAAAAGTTTAGCCTTGTATGTTTACTGAACAGCTAATCAAAAAGAAGGAGGAATGCATGATTTTGGGTTTCTTAGAGGAAGGGGGTGTTTTTCTCTTCTTGGCTGCCCCCCTTCTCTTCCTTATTCTTTTTATATCCTAGGAAACCCTAGTCTCTATTTTACAAAATAGTCCTCCTTTAAGTAGACAGTTTACATTTAAATATTTCAATAACTATTTTTCTAAAAAAGAAAAATAATCTTGCATGAAATCTTCAAGCTTTGACTTAGAGGAGCTAGATTGCTGCGATTTCCATGCTCTTCCCTATTTTATTTTCTTGAATTAGATGTCTAGAAAGATATGGATGTTAGCTTTTTATTTTCACTGGAATCACTTCATTTCAACCTCTAGAGCTCATGCTCTACACAAAACATCGACTGAAAGTCAAATCTGCCAATTACCCAATTTACTTCTTTTTGCATCTTTCATCCAAAAGTGCCTTCAAAACATAAAACAAAGAATATCAAGGCATTTTATATATAAAACATAGGCAAAACACTAGGTAAATGCGAGTGAAACTATCAAATAATATGGTTACATCAAAGATTCCCTTATAATTGTGATGAAATAAAAGTTTAGGTGGATGTAACATTGTAAGAATTATTTGTGGAATTATTAAAGAACATGAAAAAAATGGTAATAATTTCGGGTATTAAAATTGTATTGATAAAAAATTTTACTATGTGAAGAAGTTTTAAGTAAATTATTGGATGATGAAGTATTGAAATCTTGTGATCTTTTAAATGAAATAGGAGAGGTTGAAGGCTCCAAACAACAACAAGGAGCTATTAGTCGAGCATTACTAGTAGGTAGGTGTCCGACATCTTAAATTTTTGTAGAGAGATTAATTGAAAAACATGTGTTAATTTTAATTAGAAATTTTTTAATTTATGTTTTGATGTCAACGGATGAACTAGCGCCTGGTAATTGGACGGGTGAACTAGTGTCCGGTAATTGGACGGATGAACTAGTGCCCCTAATGAGGTAGTAGCATCCCTGTGAAATGGCTAAGATTGGAATTAATTGGATGAATATAAAGGTGTAAGATATTAATGATTCGCAATAAAGTATATAGGAAAAATATTTTTATATGGGTGTAGTGAAATGATACATTACATTTATTAATAATTATATTGATAAAATATTAATCTTATTTTCAGGACCTTCGCAGCAGTAGAATAGATCCTACTTGAATATATGACACTTTTTGTGTATTTATATTGATCAACATGTATTTTGAGATTAATGAATCATGTAAAAGATGTTGAATGAACCTTTTTAATTGTAGAACAAAATTGTTATATGTATTTAACGTGAATGTCATACTTAAGAATATCTTTGTGTTATATAAGTTTTTGTATTTTATCATAGTTGCTTATAGGATTAGAAATGTTAGAATGATATAAAAGAAGAAGAAGAAGAAGATTTTACCCTAAATTTTTATATTTAACTAAGAAATTTTCCCGGATAAAATAGTGGGAGCGTTACATTCATAATCTAAGTTTTTATTCTTCTTCTTAGAATCAATTAATTTTGCAAGTTATGTAAACCTTAGAATTATTTATATATTTTGTTTTTATTGATTGCATCTTTATTATCGGGCAATACATGTTTATTATTTTTGTGATATATTGATTGGGAATGAGGTTCAAGATTATTGGACCATAATTATGATATGAATTGTGTCAGGAATGAAGATGTCGATAACTTGGTATGCTCCCGTTACAGGGGAAACTCAGCCGAATTTTTAGTAAAAAAAATTGCACCGAATAAAAATTAACTCTTATAAATAAATATGTTGTTTTTTTTTTTGATCATGACATGATCAGCACAAGAAAAATCAACGTACTGAATTTCTTGTGAAATGGGTAGATGGTCAGGAGGTTTCGTGGGAGAGAGACACTGACTTGTGGTAATTTGAAGATTTGGTGCAGGACGACTATCTTAGGACTGATCTGACGAGGGCGTTGGCTCCTTCTGGCAGGGGAGGTTTGTCACAGCCTTAGGCATAAGAGCACGCCAACGAGTCGCTGCTAGGCAGTGGCAGAACGCAAGTGTAGAGGCAGCATGCGTGGGCAGTGCAGATTTCAGCAACGAGTATAAGGGTGCGTGCGAACAGCAAGTTCATACTTCACACCACGTTGGACTGTCTAAGGTATCTTGGGTTGCACATGAGGGCTGGCAGCATGGGAAATCAGTTTGGGTAGTTTGGTTTGTTGAGTGGCAGACCAAGGAAGTTGCTTATGGGCAGTTACGAAGCAGTTGGCTGTCTTTGGAATGTGCTATCCAGAGTTAGTGGATCTGTCTAGGGGCAGTTTCATTTGTAACTTTCATTGTATGTTGATGTATTACATAAGGCCTAAACATGTGTAGCATGCAGATCAGATTATGCATAGCACACACACATTGTTATTATATATTCCTTTGCTGATGGATTAATAAAGGTTGGGTTGGTTCCCGTAAATTGCTTGTGTTGTTATTGTGTTGTGTTTGATCAATTTCTTGTGTTTTTGGTTGCCAAAATTGATAAAAGTTTGTGGGGGAAAACCTATGGGTGTGTGAAACACTTAAACTTTAAACAAACACGAGTGATTTGAAAGGAAGGTTGAGTCTAGTAACGGGACTAGACTATCGTGATGGGATTAAGATTGTTACAAAAATTTTATCCCCGTGGTAGTTGCCATGGTGCAAATAGTGGCATGCGGGGCAATTTTTCCAGGTATCTAATTCTGAACACCACTCAGGCAAGCAAAATAATCAAGTTATTTCCTCATAACCAGAAAATGATGCAAATTTTGGAGGAAAAAAATATTCAGCCAACATCTTCGAGTAGTACTTTTTCTTTTTAGTTTGAGATAAATTAGAAAATGGAAAACTTAAATTTGAAGATCATTTCAAAAGCATGAATTTGGACTCAACAGACCAAATACAGTTTTTATGTTATCATTACATGAAATGAGTGACTACCTCAAGGATTTTTCCCCAAAAGTCAATTTCTTCAATAGGAAAAGCAAGCCATGAAAATGTAAATCACTGAATTATTACCCAACATAAAGTCGATCTTTGGCAACATCAAAATAGAAATTTGATGGATCGACAAAAGCAAACCGCTGAATGACCTGCAACAATAATTGCTCGTATAAGATACCACAAAGCAAGCAAAACAAATTCGTGCATCAGATAAACAAAGGGCAACAACTTAAAATGAATTGTGAAGCAATAAACAGACAAGCATACAATTTCATGCATAGACGAGGACCTACTTCCATATCTGATGCTAGAACCTAACTAAATTATTTGAGCTTCTATTCCTGAACTCCTTTTATTAGTTTCCGTTTCAAGGGGAAGCTCATCAGCAATAAACTGTGCCCTAGAAGTCGGGTTTGGTCAAACTTTGTCCAAAGCACAGAGCACAATTACCCACTGTATCCTTCCAATTATGAGGATTATGAAAGTCTGTTCTCATATCTCCATTGGTTAGATTTTCCACTTAATTCACAGCAATAAGACAAACATGTCGAATGTTCAAGGCTTCCAGCAATAAATCATTTTCGAGAACGTTGTTCATGTGCATGCATGTGAGTTACTGTGTAGTTTTTTTTTTCTTTTGGTTATTGTACTGCGTGCTTGTTACCTTGACAGCTACAGTGCAAAGACCAGATCCACTTCCTTGTTGAGAATTAATGCAAAGGACTGTATCTATAGCATGGCAACAATGAAATAAAAGACTATTTACCTGAAATATCTTGAAAAATTGATAGTCATAACTCTCTCTAATGGTTTTTACAACATTTTCCAGCTGAAATAGCGTGTGCTTGTCAATCATGGGAAGATCATTGTACGAAATAGCATTATCAGCCTGCTAATGGCACAGTAATCAATAAAATGGGCAGAGGGGGCG
>Ga0307516_10008119_pt1 | contig 11928 bp, 10 predicted proteins | sample 19_EM_MG_FD_203310 | JGI IMG/M metagenome (GOLD analysis project Ga0307516, IMG submission 203310) | Populus trichocarpa ectomycorrhiza microbial communities from riparian zone in the Pacific Northwest, United States - 19_EM | ecosystem: Host-associated > Plants > Roots > Unclassified | place...
CTACGCAGGCCGGCCAGCGGGACGGTGATCCGCGACGCCCGCGGGAGGATGCGATGAAAACGAAGAGGATACTCGGCCGCCTTGCCTTGTCGGCCGGGGTAGCGCTGGCCATGGCCATCCCGCTCATGGTCACCGCACAAGGAAATGCGGCCACCGGATCGCTGACCGTCGACCTCGGTTCGGCGCGCGGTCCGGCCACCGGAGTCGGCTCGGGTTTCCTCTACGGGATGAGCCAGGACGGCACCCAGCCGTCGGACGCGCTGCTGGAGCCGTTGAAAATCAACGCCTTCCGTGGCGGTGGGCATGTCGGCAACTGGATCGCCGACGGCTACCGGTACGGATCGGGCACCCAGGCCAGTGTCAATTCCGTCATCGCACAGGCCCGGCGGCTCACCGCAGCGCCACACAACATTCGTCAGTACCAGGCCATCCTGAGCGACCTCTACGGGGCGGACGCCGGGCAGCCCGCCAGTACAATCTGGCCGTGCGACAACGGGGACTGCAGCAACTATGTCGCCTTCCTCAACGCTGTGGTCCCGGTGCTGCAGAACTCCGGAATCAAGTTCTCCTATGACATTTGGAACGAGCCGGATCTTTCCATCTTCTGGGCCCGTGGCATGAACACCACGCAGTACTTCCAGATGTGGGACACCGCGTTCAAGGAGCTCCGGCGGCTCGCCCCGAGCGCGATCCTGGTCGGTCCGTCCACCGCCGCGACACCGCAGCGGGCCTCGAGCATGTGGCAGACCTGGCTCTCCCACGTGAAGAGCGCCGGCACTGTGCCGGACCAGATCACCACCCATTTGCTCGTGGGTGGCGACGACCCGGTCACCGTCGCGCAGATAACCAACAACAATCTGACCGCTAACGGGATCCCGTTGCGTCCGCTGGTCACCAACGAGTACCAGCCCCAGGATCAGCTCAGCGCCGGGGTGTCCGCCTGGTTCCTCGCTCGCCTCGCCCAATCCACCTACACATATGGGATGCGGGCCAACTGGGACTGCTGCGTGAAACCCAACCTCACCGGTCTGCTGACCCCCAGCGGTAGCAGTTGGGTCACGAGCGGCAACTATTGGGTCTACCGCAGCTACGCCGACGTCACAGGTACGCTGCTCACCACCTCCGCCCAGGTCGGCAGCACAGCCATCGCCGCGGCACAGGACGATACCGTCAAACGCGCCGTCGCCATCATCGGAGACTCCAGCACGAACACCGGCAGTGGCAGCGTCACATTCAGAGGGCTGTCATCCGTGCCGTGGCTCACCGGCCTCGACAACGTCAAGGTCGTCGTCAACCGGATTCCTGACCAGGCATCCCTTGCCCAGCCGCAAACGGTCCTGAGCCAGACGATGAGCATCGCCGGCGGATCCATCACGGTGCCGTTCACCACCCAGGCGTCACACGACGCATTCGCCATCTATCTCACTCCGGGCAGCGGAACGGCCACCACCTCACCGTCAGCCAGTGCCAGTCCCACTCCGACCACGACGCCTTCGTCCACCGGCGGCGCGGGGTGCACCGCCACGTACCAGGTCTCGGGCTCCTGGTCCGGTGGTTTCCAGGGCGGGGTGACCATCACTAACACGGGCAGCCAGCGTACGAACGGATGGAACGTCAGCTGGACCTTCCCGGACGGACAAGTGATCACTCAGGCGTGGAACGGGGCCGCCAGCCAATCCGGAGCCGCCGTCAGCGTCACGAACGTTTCCTGGAACGGGGCGCTAGACCCCGGCGGTACGGCCGATTTCGGCTTCATCGCCAACTGGAACGGCGCCAACCGAACACCCAGCAACGTGACCTGCAGCGCCTCCTGACGAGATCACCGCGGTCAGATCGGGGTGCGGCATCTGGATCACTCCAGGTCCGTTCCCCGGTGCGCCAGGGGTGGCGGCAGCCGCAAGGCTCGCGCAGGTATTGACACATACCGATGTGACACCCAGGATGGCGAGGAATGCGCTTACCTGCCGCGCAGGTGGACGGCGCGCTCCCGCATCCGAGGAGGACCGTGCCATGGGGATTCCCGTCATTCGCCACCACATCGAGGTCAGAGGAGAACGACCGTGCAAGGACGCGGACACCTACGACGAATGATCCGGATACCGGCGCTCTTCGCCGCATGCGCGGCGGCGCTCCTCTTGACCGCCACGACGGCCTCCGCCGCCCCGACGGGAACGATCGTGTCCGGCACGACGTGGACCGACAACAACGGCAGTCCGGTGAACGCACACGGCGGCGGAATGATCAAGGTGGGCGGCACCTACTACTGGATCGGCGAGTTCAAGGACAGCACCGGCGCGTTCGTCGCCAACGCCTGCTATTCCTCCACGGATCTGCAGCATTGGACATTCGTCAATCGGACGCTCGTCAAGCAGGCGAGCGGCGACCTGGGGCCGGATCGGATCGTCGAGCGGCCCAAAATCATGTACAACAAGACCACCAATCAGTACGTGCAGACGATGCACGTGGACAACTTGACGTACAAGGACGAGGCAGTCGGCGTCGCGACCAGCTCGACCGTCTGCGGCAACTACACCTACCAGGGACGCCTGAAACTGAACGGCTCGACCATCAAGAAGTGGGACAGCGGGTCCTTTCAGGACTCCGACGGCACGGGCTACGTCATCACCCACAACGGCAACATATACAAGCTGGCCGCGGACTATCTGAGTGCCGTGTCCCAGCCGCTGTCCGCGATGTGCAGCAACTGCGAGTCACCGGCCCTGTTCAAGGTCGGCGGAACCTACTACTTCCTCTTCTCGCACAGGACGTCCTGGGCCACGAACGACAACTTTTACTTCACCGCCACGTCGCTCGCCGGACCGTGGACGTCTCGGGGAAACCTGGCCCCGTCCGGAACCCACACGTGGGACTCCCAGACGACCTACGTGCTGCCGGTCGTGGGAAGCAGCACAACCACCTACATGTTCATGGGCGATCGCTGGAACGCGAGCGACCTGGGCTCTTCGACCTATGTCTGGCAACCACTCGTGGTCAGCGGAACCGCACTTTCGATGCCCGCCTTCCACGCCTCCTGGACCATCGACACAGGCACCGGCAAGGCAACCTTCTAGCCCGCATCCCGGCTCGGTGACGTCGTCCGCCGTCCGGACGGGCACGCTGCCGGCGTGGTCAGCCGCCGCGCTGAACGCCGCGCAGGAACGCGTCGACGTAGCCGTTCGTGTCGCCGGTCAGGTCGCGAGCGCCGCCTCCGCCTCGGTGAGCGCGGCGAGTCTGGTCTCCCAGCGCGACTCCAAAGTCCTTGCCACCAAACGGTTTTCCGGTTCGACGTGTTGCCGGCAGCGCGAAGAGCCCGCTCCTATCGTATGTGGGTAACGGGAACGTGTCCTTCCCATGCTTCCCCGTCGTTTCCAACGCGGGTGGGACTCACCTGTGGCCGGCAGTTATTGGCGGACAGCAATGGCGATGATCATCGTTGGCTTGGCCGCGGCGCGCAAGGCCGTTCCCGCGGCGAGGGACAAGCGGCATCAATCGGGGACGCAGGGGCCGGCGCCGGCCGCGCGTACCAGATGCAGAGTGTCCGCGGTCCGGCCCGGAAGCTGGCGTAGCAGCCATTGCGCGTCGGGGGTCTCGGGGAAGATTGCGATGTTGGCGCGGTCGCGCATCACCCGGGCGGTCTCTTCGGTGACCAGCTGGGCGAAGAGGTCGATCCGGGCGCCCCGGTCGAGGTCCGGCTTGTCAGCCGTGGGCTCGAGGCCGATCCCGAGCGTGCGCGCCACCCAGCCCTGGTCAGTCTTCTCGGCCTGCTTGTGGAAGTAGTACGGCGCCTCGCTGTCGCTACCGCGGTCGAAGAGCAGCAGCTGGTAGCCGTCCGGAATCGTGCCCGTGCCGGAGTACGACTGGCAGTACGGCACCGGATCCAGCTGCGGGTTGAAGCGCAGCACCGTTCCCGCCGTCGTGCCCGCCGCCGGCGCGGACCGGGCCACCGCGGCGCCGATTCCGCCGGCACCGAGCCCGACGACGAGCACGGCGACAGCCGCCAGCACGGTGCGCCGGCGCTGCCAGGACAGCAGCAGCGCGAGGCTGCCGACCGCGGTGACCGAGCAGCTCAGGCCGAGCAGCCAGCCCCCGTGCCCGATCAGGAACGAGACGACGGCCAGGGCGGCCAGGGCTAGGCCGACGACATCCGCGGTGGCACCGAGGGAGGGACGAGGAATGCGCACGGGTGACCGCCTCGAGAACAAATGGGCGACATCGATATCGGTCACGGTAGTCGATCGGCGGCGGCTTTTCGCCCGCGAGGACGGTCTCGCGCACGGCCGCTCCGCGACCGTGAGCTCACGCCTGCCCAGCCTCGTACTGACCGTGCCGGGACAGGCTGAGCGAGATGTCGCGGCTCTGAGCCTGTTGTGGCGAGTGCTGGCGGGGCCACCGCTGCATGGATTACCGACGGACCGGCCAAGAAGCGGGTGATCGCCGGACGCCCGGGCTCAGCGGGGACTGCCGCGGAGTCGTCAGCTCAGCCGTCCCGGCGTGCCACAGGTGTCCGATCGTCACCCGTACCGCTGGATGAACCTGCAGGTTGCGGAAGTTGTCCGCCTCGGTTCCGTGCTCAGCGACCAACCAGAAGGTGTCGCCGATGTGGCCGTTGCCGCCGGAGCCCTGGTCAACTCCAGCGCTCTGGCTGCGGCAAGTGAGCGCTTCTGATCTTGGCAGGTGGAGTGGCATGTGACACTGAATTGATGAGCGAGGAGGAGACGTTAGCCGGTGGCACGTTGACGGCAGTCGTACGGGTCGGCGACACGGTGCGGCGGCCGATGAACTTCTGGAGTCCGAGCGTCCACAAGCTGCTGGGGCACCTGGAGGAGACGGGTTTCACTGGCGCTCCGCGTTTCCTCGGAATCGACGACCAGGGCCGGGAGAAGCTCAGTTTCATCTCCGGTGACGTCACTATCGACGGGCCGCCGTCCGGCATGTACACGCAGGCGTCGTTGAGCGCCGCGGCAACGCTCCTGCGAGCCTTCCATGACGCGACGGTCGACGTGGTCCGTGATGGGCCGGCCGAGTGGCAGTTCCAGGTCGGTGCCCCGACGACCGGGCCGGTCATCTGTCACAACTGCCCCCGTTCTTGATGAAATCGGAATTCCATCCAGACGGGATCTACCGGATCACGCTTGCTGTCCAGTCGCGGCCCCAGCATGGCCCTCCGCCGACATGGGCGCCGTCCTCGGTTCGTGGCGCGGACTTCCCCACTGCCGTTCCCGCACGCGCTCGGTTTCCCGCCCCGCAGGGCAGCACCAGTATCAACGGAACCCGCGTCGCCGAAGGACCGCGCCCGCGAAACCGCAGTGACAATTGGGCCGGCCAGGTGCAGGCGCCGTGTGATCTCGGCGGCGGCGCCGTCGTGGCCGGCGCCGATGCTGGCCGAGATGATTACTACGGGGGTGGTCGCGGGGGAAGGGATCTCCATGACCGCAGAGGCTGAGGACGGCGGGCTGAGGAAATCCTGAATGTGTCAGCCGCCGTCTGCGGCGATCCGGTAGCCGGCGCCGCGGACGGTTTCGATCGCGGTCCGTCCGAACGGGTAGTCGATCTTTTTGCGGAGGTAGCCGATGTAGACCTCGACGATGTTCGGATCGCCGTTGAAGTGGGCGTCCCACACGTTCTCCAGGATCGCCGTTTTCGTCATCGCCTGTCCGCGGTGGCGCATCAGGAAATCCAGCATCGCGAACTCGCGCGGTGTCACGGCGATCGGTGTGCCGGCGCGTGTGACCCGCCGCTCGCCGGGATCCAGGGTGAGGTCACCGGCGGCCAGCACGGCCGGGCGTTCGGGCGCTCCGCGGCGGATCAGGGCGCGTAGCCGGGCGACCAGGACCACGAACGAGAAGGGTTTGCTCAGGTAGTCGTCGGCGCCGAGGTCCAGCGCGTCGGCCTGGTCGTATTCGCCGTCCTTGGCGGTGAGCATGAGGATCGGCGCCCACACCTTGCGGGAGCGCAATGTCCGGCACACCTCATAGCCGTTGAGGCCTGGCAGCATGATGTCGAGGACCAGTGCGTCGTAGGCGCCGTTGGGTGCCTCGGTCGCCTGCCACAGGCCGTCGATGCCGTTGTGCACGATGTCGACCGCGAAGCCGGCCTCGACGAGTCCGTCGCGGATCGTCTCGGCCAGGTTAACCTCGTCCTCGACCACCAGAACACGCATGGGTCCAGCCTGCCGGGTAGGTACCTGAAGATGTGCTGAATACGACCGCTGGAACCGGACGGCGGCCGTTACCGTGGCGGTCATGCTGGTCTCGCTGCGCCGTCGTCTCGGCGTGCGCCTGCGCTCCGCGCTTGCTGCCGCCGTTGTGGTTGCGGTGGCGTCTCTGCTGGCAGGTGGTGTGCTGCTGGTCACCGCGCGGGGCATCCTGCTCGACAACGTCAACACCGCCGCCGACGACCGGGCCGCGCAGATCGCGGCCTCGCTGAAGGGCGGCGGTTCCGATCCGACCGCGCTGCTGCTGCGCCCGTCGCCGCGCGATCGCACGGTCGTCCAGGTGCTGAACGCGTCGGGAACCGTCGTCGCGGCATCTGACGCACTGGCGGGAGAAGGGCCGATCTCTGAGCTGCGCCCGGCGGCAGGCGAGCGTATCCGAAACCAACGGCGCCTGCCGGGCAACCACGATGAGCCCTTCCGGATCGTGGCCCTGGGCGTGAGCACCCCGGCCGGGACCCAGACGATCCTGGTCGGGGAGTCACTGGACGCGGTCGACGACGGCACCGGGGCGATCATCGTGGCCCTGTTACTCGGCCTGCCGTTGCTGGTCGTGGTGGTCGGGTGCGCCACGTTCCTGTTCGTCGGGCGTACCCTGCAACCGGTCGAGGCGATGCGCCGGCAGGCCGCCCTGATCACCTCGCGCAACCTGCACGAACGCCTTCCGGTGCCGGCCGCTGACGACGAGATCGCCGCGCTCGCTTCGACCATGAACACCATGCTCGACCGGATTGAGTCCGCGTCCGCTGCCCAGCGTCGTTTCGTCGGCGACGCCAGCCACGAGCTGCGCAGCCCTCTGGCGACCGTGCAGGCCAACGCGGATCTGCTCGAAGGCGCCGATCTGCCGCAGTCCGCGGCGCGGTCCGTCGGCCGGATCCGGCGGGAGAGCGCCCGGATGGCCCGTCTGGTCGAGGATCTGCTTTTGCTCGCCCGCGCCGACGACAACGGTCTGCGTCAGCGCGGGCAGGACGTCGACCTGGACGACATCGTCTACACCGAGCGGGAACGCCTCGGGCTCGAGCATCCGCGCCTGAACGTCCGGGTGACCTTCGAGCCGGTCCGGGTCACCGGCGACGCGGACGCGCTGCTACGGGTCGTGCGTAACCTGATCGACAACTCGGCCCGGCACGCCGCGAACAAAGTCACTATCAGCGTCGGCACCCGCGACGACGCGGCTGAGATCGTGATCGGTAACGACGGACCGCCGATCCCCGCCGCCGACCGGGACCGGATCTTCGACCGCTTCGTGCGGCTGGACGACAGCCGCTCACGCACCGGCGGTGGCAGCGGCCTCGGTCTCGCCATCGCCCGCGACATCGTCGGCGCGCACGGCGGCACGCTCACCGTCGACGACCTCGACACGGGGGCCGCCATGCGGATCCGGCTGCCACTGACTACCGCATCCAACGAATCCCCAGGTCCAGCGACCTGACTTCCCGCCTCGGCCTGGGTCAACACCACCGCCATCTTCTCGGCGGCCCAGGCCGCGGTCGGCGCCACTGTCGTCGGGCCTTGCCTCGGCGCAGGCGCGGACCGCGCCTTCGCCGACGTCGTTGTAGCCCGGTACCCAGGTACGACGGAGCGAGCCGAAGATCAGACCGCGGTACGACAGAATCCCCCGCGCCGGCGCTTAGCGTTTCCAGCGAGACGCCGGGTGTCCGGCGTACCGCCCAGGGGAGAACGATGATCGAGGCGCGGCAGCTGACGAAACGGTACGGCGAGAAGACGGCGGTCGACGGTGTGGACTTCACGGTCCGGCCGGGTGCGGTGACGGGCTTTCTCGGGCCGAACGGCGCGGGGAAGTCCACCACCATGCGCATGATCATCGGCTTGGACGCCCCGACGGCCGGTGCGGTCACGGTGAACGGGCGGCGGTATGCACGGCACGCCGCCCCGTTGCGGGAGGTCGGCGCGCTGCTGGAGGCCCGCTCGATCCATCCCGGCCGGTCGGCGTTCGACCACCTCATGGGGCTCGCGTACACGCATGGCATCTCCCGTGCCCGGGTGACCGAGGTGATCGAGCTGACCGGGCTGCAGTCGGTGGCCGGCAAGCGTGCCGGAGCCTTCTCGCTGGGCATGGGCCAGCGCCTGGGCATCGCCGCGGCCCTGCTCGGCGATCCGCAGACGGTCATGCTGGACGAGCCGGTCAACGGGCTCGACCCGGAGGGTGTGCTCTGGATCCGTAACCTGCTCACCGGCTTGGCGGCCGAGGGTCGTACGGTCTTCGTCTCGTCGCACCTGATGAGCGAGATGGCGCTGGTCGCCGATCATCTCATCGTCGTCGGTCGCGGGCGGGTCCTGGCCGACACCACCGTGCAGGCGCTGGTCCGCGAGGTGGGCGGTGACACCGTGCTGGTGGCCAGCGCGGACCCGGCGCGGCTGCGCGGTGTCCTGGCCGGGCCGGGGGTCCAGATCAAGGGGCAGCCGGGGTCGGAGCAGCTGAGCGTGAGCGGCCGGTCGGCGCGGGAGGTCGGGTTGGTCGCCGCCGAGCACGGCATCGCGCTGTTCGAGCTCACCACCAAGGTGGTCTCCCTGGAGGAGGCCTTCATGGAATTGACCAAGGATGCGGTCGAGTACCACTCCGCGAGCACCCCTGCGAGGGCAGCATGAGCATCGCCACCGAGAACCCGGCCGTCCCCACTGTGTCGCTGCGGCCCGCCCCCGATGGCGGAAATGTGACCGGCCGGCGGGTGCTGCGCTCCGAGTGGGCCAAGCTGTGGTCGTTGCGGTCGACCTGGATCACCCTGGGACTGGGACTGTTGTTCCTGATCGGGTTCGGAACCATCGGCGTGTTGCGCTACAAGTCGATGCTCACGTCCGGCAAGCCGGTCGACCCCGACTTCGCCGACGCGACGGCGTTCAGTCTCGCGGTGTTCGGCGTGCCGTTCTCGATGATCGCGCTGGGCGTGCTCGGCGTGCTGACGACGTCGGGGGAGTACTCGACCGGCATGATCCGGTCGACCCTGGCCGCTGTGCCGCGCCGCCTGCCGGTGCTCTGGTCCAAGGCCGCCGTCTACGGCGTGATCGTGTTCGTGATCGGCATCGTGGGGGCGGTCGCCGCGTTCGCCATCAGCAGCGGGGTGCTGTCCGGCACTGCCAAGGCGATGAGTTTCTCCGACGACGGGGTGCTGCGGAGCGTGCTCGGGGTGGGTGTGTACCTCGCGCTCGTCGGGATCATCGGAGTCGCGCTCGGCGCCGTGCTGCGGTCCACCGCCGGCGGTATCTCGGTGCTCGTCGGCGCGTTCCTGCTGGTGCCCGGGCTGATGTCGCTGCTGCCGAAGTCGTGGCGTGACGACCTCACGCCGTACTTGCCCAGCAACGCGGGTGAGTCGATCTTCGCCTTGCACCACACCTCGGGGACTCTGACGGCCGGCTGGGGGCTGCTGGTGCTGCTTGGCTGGACGGTGCTCGCGCTTGTCGGCGCCGCGTATCGGATGATGCGCTCGGATGCCTGATCCCGGCGCGATGATCGCGGCACCCGGCCTGGCCGGGTGCCGCGTCCGGCCGCTCGTCGCGGTGCGGTGGTGCGTGACGGATCGGCATGGCGCAGGATGAAACGGTGACCAGCGACGACCACGCCGCGGGCGCGCTCGTGGGGCACCCGGCGACCGCCCGGTTGTTCCAGGCCGGGCAACGCGTGCGGCGGTGGGACGCCGCGCACAGCTGGGCTCTGGACACGGCGGTCGTCCTGGGAGTTTTCCTGTTCTTCTGCGTGCCCGACCTCGTCGGGGACCGGGAGCACTCGGACTCGCCCATCCCGATCGCGCACGTGCCGCCGGCCCAGATGGTGCTGTGGCAGGCGGGGCTGGTGATTCCGCTGTGGTGGCGGCGCCGCGCCCCGCTGCCGGCCTTTTACGCGGTGACCGTGGTCGTCCTCCTGCAATGGGCCGCCGGCGTCGTGTTGCGAGCTGACTTCGCCCTCCTGGTCGCCGTGTACAGCCTGGTGTTGCACGCGACGCTGGCGCGGCTGCCGTGGGCGGTGCCGGGGCTGATCGCGGTGTTCGTGGTGGTCACCGTGCGCCTGTCCGGCTCGTTGCCGGTGTGGGACATCATGTTCTTCATCGCCACGGTGGGTACCGCGGCGGTGGCGCTGGGCTTCGCGGTGCGGCTGCGCCGGGCCCAACTCGCCGCGCTTCGCGACCGCGCCTTCCAGCTCGAGGTCGAACGGGACCAGCGCAGCCGGCTGGCCGCGGCCACCGAACGCACCCGGGTCGCCCGGGAGATGCACGACATCGTCGGCCACAGCCTCTCCGTGATCGTCACCCTCGCCGACGGCGGCGCGTACGCGTTGGACACCGCACCGGAACGCTCCAAGCAGGCGCTGAACCTGATCGGCGACACCGCCCGCCGGTCGCTGGCCGAACTGCGGCGCATGCTCGGCGTCCTGCGCGAACGAGCCGACGAGCCGGACCTCAGCCCGCAGCCGGGGATCGCCGACCTCGACCGTCTGTGTGCCCGCATCCGGGCCGCCGGCCCGCGGATCGACTACGAGAGCAGTGGTGAGCTGGAAACCTTGGATGTCGGGGTGCAGCTCGCGACCTACCGGATTGTGCAGGAGGCGTTCACCAACACCCTCAAGCACGCCGGGCCACATACCCGGATCCAGCTGGGTCTGCGTATCGACGGAACGCGACTGCGGATCCTCGTGCGGGACAGTGGGCCACCCGGCGGTGCGAACCAGGTCGCCGGCGCCGCCGAGCCGGGCCACGGACTGATCGGCATGCGGGAACGGACCGCGCTCTACGACGGAGCCGTCACGGCGGGTCCGACCCCGGACGGCGGGTGGAGCGTGGCAGCCGACCTCGATCTCGCCCCGGTCGCGGACCGCTCATGATCACCGTGCTGATCGCGGACGATCAGCCCCTGCAGCGCTTCGGCTTCCGCATCCTGCTGGAGAGCAACCCGGACACCGAAGTGGCGGGTGAGGCGAAGAACGGTGCCGAGGCGGTGCGCCAGGCGACCGCGTTACGGCCCGACGTGGTGCTTATGGACGTCCGCATGCCCGGCATGGACGGCATCGAGGCCACCCGGCGGATCGTGGAGTCCGGGGGACGCTCCCGCATCCTCATGCTCACGACATTCGACCTCGATGAGTACGTGCATGCCGCGCTCCGGGCCGGGGCCAGCGGTTTCCTGCTCAAGGACGCGTACCCGGAGGAGATCCTCGCCGGTATCCGGGCCGTCGCCGCCGGCGACGCGGTCATCGCCCCGGCACCCACCCGGCGACTGCTCGACACGTTCGCTTATCATCTCGGCGCAACCACACCGCAAACCGATCCGCGGCTGGGCACGCTCACCGAGCGCGAACGGGAGACCCTGGTCGCGATAGGCCACGGCTGGACCAACGGCGAGATCGCCGAACGGCTGAGCCTCTCCGAGTCGACGGTGAAGACGCACGTCGGGCGGGTGCTCGCCAAGATCGGCGCCCGCGACCGCGTGCAGGCCGTCATCTTCGCGTACGACCTGGGCCTGACGCGGCCGCAGAGCCCGCGCTGACCTCTTGCGGACCCGACGCAGCCTCGACGCCCAAACGGGGATCACCGTCGATGCTTTCGAGCGCGAGTTGGCTGTGCAGCGGCGCGGCGAGGTATTGCCAGGCCGGTGTGCCAAGGTTCCGGGATGAATCAGGCAACGGTCTCGGTGGGACCCGTGCTGGCCGTCGTGCTGGCGGTGCTCGTCGTCATCGCCGTGGCGGCATCGTTGATCGGCCTGCAGGC
>Ga0307516_10008120_pt1 | contig 11927 bp, 12 predicted proteins | sample 19_EM_MG_FD_203310 | JGI IMG/M metagenome (GOLD analysis project Ga0307516, IMG submission 203310) | Populus trichocarpa ectomycorrhiza microbial communities from riparian zone in the Pacific Northwest, United States - 19_EM | ecosystem: Host-associated > Plants > Roots > Unclassified | place...
AACGGAGGTACCCGAGATGCGAGACTCGAGAATTGAGGAAACCTCGGAAGCAGCTGCCAAGAGGGTCAGGAAACGAGTAAGGCATTCCGGGAGGGGATTCGGAACACACAGGCTTTGGCGGTGGCATATGACCGGGACGCGAGGTGCTGTGAAAGTATGTTGAGAAAAAAACAGCTTCTCTAGTTGGCGGGTCGTGCGGGGGAGAAATACCTTTGGAGCAGCAGTGAGCGTGGCCACCCGGGCGTTTCTGAGGGCTAATCTATGGAGCATGAAGGAGAGGGAGGTGGGAGAGGGAAGAGGAAGAGGTGGGGGTGAGAGTGTCGGTGATTTATTTATGAGCTGGTGCTCGAGTTTGCTCTTAACTCCAGAGTCCGGCCTCGCCCGAATCCCTTCCGCCGCCGTTTCAATCTCCGACACAATCTTTTGATCTCAGTCCCTCGCATTGGCGGTGGCCCTATCCGCTTTCCACGCACATACCGACGGAATGTAGGAATCCAGGCTTTTCGTGTTACTGTACTTGTGCTCGTGCAGACAAATCCAAAATTTTCTGTAATTTTTCCCTCAACGTTCAAGGGACGAGCCACCGTGGGAAAACGCGGAAGCATCGCAAAAACTCAACGCCATGTGTCTCCGCGTCTACGCGTTCTCACGACCTGCAGAGTTCCGTTGACCATGGCCAGTTCAATAGGTGATCCTCCTCCATTCCTTCATTCTCGAGTACGCGAGTGCTAAACGCGTTTCGATAGGGAACTCCCTTTTCTCATCATTCCGGCAGACGTCTGTGCGGTGCCTCCATACCCAGCCATCCTCAGCCGCCTCGGCGTTGACTCTTATCCGCTCCCAACCATCACAATACGCCGTTACCGCAGTCGCTGGCAGAAAATACCTCTTGGCTCCCCGAGACCTCCTAACGGTCCCAAGGCTGAACGACGTCGCGGTTGGTGATGTCCTCGAATTAGACAACGTTCACGAACTTGGGTCACGCGAATACACCCTCCGAGGCGCACCACATCTCTCGCCCGACGTGGTCAAGATCACCGCTACCGTGGTCGAGCATACGAAGGGACAATTGGAGCGTATTGTGAAGAAGAAACGGAGAAAGGGTTACAAAAAGACCATCCAGCACAAGCAGACTTATACCCGCCTGCGGATTGGCCCATTCGAGTTCCCACACCAATCACAACAGACTCATTCACAGTAGTTTATTACGGGCATAGCATGGAACGCCAACTAATAGCATATCGTATTTTCCCTCTGGGATGTCTTCCCTCCCTGTCCCACTGGCACCACGCCGTGTCTCTCTGCACAAGTTGCGAGTAAGACAGTGATTGACTCCTGTCAACCATCTCACTCTGACCTTTCGACGTCGGCCGACGAACAAGTCTAGCGCAGTGAGACAACCAGAGTCAAACAACGGTCAAGACCCCAGCCAGCCGACGAGTACCACCTACGGATCGCATTGCCTCGGAGATCTCCAGGAGCTCAAGAGGACGTTTCAGTCAGGTGCAATCATTCGGAACACCTTCAACGGATCCCGATCCTGTCGTTCGGTCTCATCAGACGCGCATCACCTCGAGGGTTGCTTCGCGTCATTCTTCATCTGTGGCTTTACTATCCCGTCGTGGCGTTCGCCCCCTCAAATCTCTCCCTCGAAAACCCATCCGTAGGAATTCGTTGCCGTCAGGAATAAGGCCGACAGCCCCATGCATAGCTCGGCATTTTTGCAGCACCTGCAGGGAACGTAACACAGGAGAAGCGCAGGAGTGTGCTTGCGGTATGTCATCATCTCCCAGCCACACCTGGCGGTAATCTTCTCCAGCAGGCTTGAGGGGAGTGGGCAACGATTACGGTCGGTTGCAGAAATTCCAGCCGATGTTGGTGGGGTTATCGAAGGTCTGCGGGAAGTTATCGGCGACTACCGGGTCCGGTCACCATCCCGGTTCCTCTCTCGACGTTGGCAAGCGCACTAGATGATGCAACAAACTGCGATCCGTGTCCACGGGCGTAAACCCCGACGGGTACTCTTCTTCAGCTACGAGCGGACGTGAGAACGAGGAACCCCCGCCAACGACCCCGCCCGAATTCTGGAATGCTTTCGCCTCCTGCTCGCAGCGGGAGCGCTGAACGTGTTCGTTCCTCACGAGGTCAAGCAGAGCCGGGTCGATAATGCGGTGAGGCTGTTCTCCAGAAACTCGGATTTTCGGGTCATCGGCGAGGGACTGGATGGCCAACCAAAGCGCGTTTAAACTGGTCCTGCGAAAGGGCAGCAGAACTCCTCGTCTACGAAGGGCAGGTGGAATATGCTCGTCACATACTGGGGTTCCGCCGTTGATTGTTGGTTCGAGAGCTTTGCAAACATACAGGGGGGTGGTTTACGAATGCGTCCTGTGAGTCGTGGCACACGCGATCGGATCTTCGCGTTGGTTTGCTCAGACAAACACCCCACACCTTTGGATCCGCATCCACTTTTACCCGGTCGCACCCAACTACGGAGTACACGGCCACTTCGCGCCGGTCTCAACGCTGTGGGATGGGACGTAATCCCTGCAGTCAGCGATCATCTTCTGGTAGTCGGGAACCCCAGCAGCGAGTGGAGAGTACGGCGGGGTTTGGTCCGCGTTGTTCTGGGTGAAGGCGCAGAGGTAGGGGCGGACTGGTTGGTTCACTGGGTAGCGAGCCGCTTTGCGCTTGTGGATCTTGGCACGTGGGGGCGCCGCGGGCTCGTGTGACCGACACCGTGAGTGTTGCATCGGTACTCGCGGATAGGTGACCAATGTTGGTACGTAAATTCACCTTTTGTGACCGGTTCCTGCAACAACCTAGTCTAGATACAAGCCGTTCAGGAGCAAGATCTCTGCAACCCTCCTCACTCACCCAGCGGAGGTGACCGGTCGGAAGTTGAAAATTTTGATTCGATCATTGAAGATCTGGTTTTCGGATCTTATGTGGGGCTGCAGAGATCTGCTCCTGAACGTCTTGTGAACTCTGTATAGACAAAGGGGGGATCACGGTCACAGCGAGTGACACGTTACCGATGGATGAGGGCTTGGTCACAACGCATCACCAAGTTCCATTGTTTACCGTTGTTTGTAATGCTGGTTACCCCATTCGCACTTTGAATGAACCGGCCCAGGGATCCGACCGCATGCCCTGATTCATTCAATGTCCTCGAGGAAGCGCGGAGATCAAAGGAAAACTACGACTCGCATGCGACCAGGGCTGCTCTCACCAATGCAGTGAAAACCGCGTTTAACCAGAACACACCCCGCGACTTTCAGCTCGACGTGGCAGAGGCCCTGATCCTTGGCCTCGACGCTACGGTCATCGCGGGAACAGGGTCCGGCAAAACACTTCCCTGGGCTATGCCGCTACTGCTGGACGAGAACAAGCAGCGCGCTTGCCTGGTCATCTCCCCTCTCAAGGCTTTACAAGTGGACCACGTAAGTTGCCCGAGAAACATGGTGGACCTCCGAGTGTTCACTCCGAGTGATAAACAGGCGCAGTTCTTCTCGGCATTGGGTATACCTGCAACTGCTGTCAACGAAGATACTTGGAATGATCTGGAGGTTAAAAAGGTGAGCCAAATTGTGCTCATGGTCATCGCCTTGCTGACCACCTCTCCAGAACGTGATGGGGGGGAAATACAGGATTCTCCTCGTGTCACCGGAGATGTGTTTCCAGTCACCAGAGTTCTCAAAACTCTTGCGGGACCCAGCATGGGCTGAAAGGTTCATGTATGTTGTCATCGACGAATGTCACTGTGTCACGCAGTGGGGCAAGAAGTTCCGTACCATGTACTCGAACGTGAACAGATTACGCTCGTTTGTTGCACCCAACATCCCGTTCCTCGCGACATCAGCGACTGTTCCACCAATGTCATTCATCGAGATCTGCCAATTGCTCGAAATCTCGACCCGCAGTGGATTCCATCTTAACCTAGGAAATGATCGGTCAAATCTGACTCCGATTGTCTGGCCGCTGAACGCGGCTGCAAAGGACCTCAATTCCCTGAACTTCATTGTCTCCGGGGGGGGTAATTTGCCCCGGGTCATTGTGTATGTGAACACAAAAGACCTCGCACGCATCGGGTGCGAACACCTGCGAACAAAGGTTACAGAGGAGAAGAGGAGCCAGATTGACTTCATCCATGCTGGTCGTTCAAAATGGCCGCAGAAACGGATACTGGAGCTCTTCCAGCGTGGGGACATAAATGTTCTATTTGCAACCGAGGTTGTAGGGATGGTGTGTGCTCTAATCAAATTTGGGATTGCAATCAATGACGCTTTACAAAGGGTACAGATCTGAAGAATGTTACTCTCGTGGTCCAATTCATGGTGCCCAACACCCTTTCTGTATGGATGCAGAGAGCTGGGCGTGCAGGGAGATCTGGGGCACCATCAGCTGCAGTCCTCCTTTACGAACCTTCGGTGGTCCAAAAAGTCAAGGGCAAAGGAGTTGAAGAACTTGACAATGATGGTGACGAGGATCTCGGTGAGCAGTTGTGGGAGGGCGATGACTTCAAAAAGAAGAACGTCGAGGGGTGCCTTCGATCATATGTGTTGACGGACCAGTGCCGGCGCACAGTAACCGATGAGTATTTCGGTACACCGGCACGAAACATAGAAGGTGCGTGAGTTTTATGGCAAGCGAGTTCACGCCAATGAGATGCTTAACTGATGGCAAACCCCTAGCGTACTCTGTCCCGTGCTGCGATAACTGCATGAGGACCGCGAACCCAGCGAGGGAGTTCACTCACATAACAGAATTCCTCAAGTTCATGCTCCCCGCCTTGACGATTGACGAGGCGGTCCCCCAAAATGCGACAGCCGACTCAGTCGACCCCGGTACCAAGGCTGCTGAAGGTATGGGGCCACGGCGCACAGAACGGCGGGCTGCCTGCCGCGATTTCCTCACCGAGTGGCGCGTTGAGCGTTGGCTGGAAAACCACGCGGACGAAGTCTGGGGGCCAGAGATCCTCCTTCCAGACAAAGTCCTCACAAAGCTGGCAGCGACTGCGTCCCTACAAACAAAAGAGGATATCAGGAACGAGGTCGAGGGGTGGTGGCTCTGGGACAGATACTCTCAGGAAGTCCTCGATGGCCTGAAGGCGATTGACCTGCGGTTCGAGGCGATCAAAGCAGCAAAAGAGGCTGACCGTTTGGAGGAGCAGCAGATTGAGAGGGACCGACGGATGGCTATTGCTCACGCGGAGAAACAACGTATGCTTGAGGAGAAGGAGAGGAAACGACTCCTGAAGGAGGCTGCAGCGCAGGAGGAAAGACGTCGGAAGGAGGAGGCAAAGGAGCAGAAGGAAAAGTTGAAACGGGAGAAAGAGGAGGCGAAACAGCAGAAGAGAGCGGCGAGAGAAGAGGCGAAACGGCAGAGGGAGGAGGCGAAACGACAGAAGGAGGAAGCGAAGCGACAGAGGGAGGAGGCGAAGCGGCAAAGAGAGGAGGTCGCAACCGAGGCAGGGCGCCAGTCTGGCGAACGCGAGGAAAAACGACGACGAACAACCCACGCTGCTTTTGTCCCAATCCCTCCCCTCCCCTCGAATCAACTCCCGGTTGCCCCAATACCCTCTACCAAACCCCGTCCCCGTCCAACGAAGCGTCCACCCCCCACTCTCAACACCGAAAACCTTGACCCAAGGCTGCAATTTGGCCCTCCCCACCCTGCGCCCCATTTGTTACCAATGTTTGCAGGGTACTACCCCTACGAAATAAACCCACAATCCACGCCGCCGTCATACGGAGACTTACCCTTCAGCGCTCCTTCATTGCAAGCACCAGCCAATGCCTATCCCTCGCCGGTCACAATGCCATCGCCACATCACCCACTATATCCTTCATTGTATCCCATCTCGAGCGGACTTGGGGCGGGGGGGACAGAGTGCGCAGGCCCTTATACCACTGCAGATTCATGAAACGACCAGCATGGTACCTACACCTTATATTGTGAGTAACTCCCATCGCTCGTCTTTCCCATAACCTAATCGATGCAATCCAGAATACTCTAGATTGCACGTAATCCCATTTAACTATTAATCAAGCATATCGTCTTTATCCTCGGCCCACACCTCTTTATCTGACTCCTCTCGTTTTCGCCGTTCCTGCCACCTGGATATCGGCTTCTCGGCAACAACCGCTTTCGTGCCATCCTGAACGTAATCCGCATCCTTGTGGTTCTCACCCAGCTTCCGCCCTTCCACCTTGCAATGCAGTTTTGCCACCGCGTAAGCCTGTACAAGTCGTTCGATATCAGCCTGGTAGTCCGGGTGAGTGTGCCGCTGATATCGTGAATAGGTATTCCATTCATTTTCAAAGTGATCTTTTAGTTTGCGGAGGGAGGGGATCGCCGAGGATATCTTCGCAATGAACTTCCAAGTAACGCCGGGTCCAAGCGAGGCGAAGGTGTACTTTGAGCTGGTTAGTCATCGGTATGAGCCACACTACAGTCGCTTGCCTTAATGTCTCTAATGTTGTGTTCCTGCGCTAGGTCGATCGGACAGAATCCGTTACGACGCCCTGAAAGGTTGACAAGCCAACAATATTTTCGAACAAAGTCTCTGCGGTTCGGTGTTAGGGTCGTGATGAGATGGTACAGGAATGTATTCACCTGAGTTCTTCAGTCCATTCACGGTGGAGCCCTTGCAGGAGTTCGAGGACCTCAACTGCATACTTGTGGTTGCCGCCGCCAATGAACCGGAACAATAAACGAGGGAGCATGTCCTCCATCCTTCCTACATCCCCCACCCTCATCGCTTCGTCCAACTCAAAATAGTCCAAGAGGTCTCGATTGAAACGGATCGTGATGGGTAAGAGTTCATCAGCGTCATCGTCATCGTTCTTTCCGAGTCTCACCAAGGCGGCCGTCGACGCGTACGACTCCCAGATCCTGGTAGCAATGTCGTAAAGCTCGGCTCCGCTCTTCTTCTGTAAATCCTTCAGATTTTGCACACCAGCCGCCTGTCTCCATATATCCCGAAAGCGTGCTGCCCCGACAACAAAGAGCGCTTCCTCAAAGGTATGATGAAATGTTCCCTTTGTTGATGTGGAATGTAACCCCTTCCTTTGCAGGATGTCGAATGCGTGGGAGAATCCGAGGGTGGCCTTCGAGCCATAGTATTGTGTGTGTAGTGAATTCGCGAAGGCCATCTGGAGGTGGAACCAGCCGAACGTTGGGATCATCCATTGCATTCGTTCGAACGCATTCCAGTCGTGGGAACGTAGGTTCTGGAGTCCCCGCAACCTCGATACGGTGAGCTGGTCTCCAACCCACACAATAACACGCTCCAGTCCAACCCGTTTCTGTTCATCAGCCCCAAAAAACCCGAGATACTTCAACACCGCCGCGATGATTTGGTCGTTTCCTTCGTAAGTGGATTCGTCGATGTGGTCCGTTGGCAACATATACTGAATTGCTCTATACAAGGCCCCCCATTGAAGTTGGTACACCGCAGGGGGAGGTTTCAAGAGTTCGCTGTCACGGTACTTGTAGGTGTCGATATCAAACTCGGGCGCCTCGAGAAGGAATCGAAGGATCCAGTGGATGAATCTGGGTTTCATCCGTGGGTTCGCCTTGGAGTTTATCGCGAGTACCGCCCCTCCATCGATTGGCTGTTCCCTGCCTGATTTCCGTTTCTCCTGGAAAGCGGCGGCGTCGAGCGTCTGTCCCTCGGTCTGAGGGAACGTATAGAGGGTAGCCGCTGTCCCACTGTCAAAATGACTCTGCCGGCTAGTGGTTGGCTCGTAAACGCGGAACGGGATGTTCACGTTGTCGTGCGAGACGATGAATAATCTTCTGCGAACATCCAGCACGTACTCCTGCCGGGCAGACCGCACGATGTGGTCAATCCCTGTGAATGCCCACTTTTGACTCGTCGTCACCCCAAGGCTGGATAACGTGTCAAAAGCTCTCGCCGCTAACCCACATCCCTTTAGGTACAGAGAGAGGAACTTCTGGAAGACGTTCGCCCTCCGGTTTCGGCAGAATGCTAGCTGGCAGATGACAAAGAAGACAGCCTGGATCCCAAGTGTGAGATATTTACTCCTGCAAACACGTTGTATCCCACCTTTTGAGGGTCGTGGGTGTACTTATTCCTTGATTTCCCCTTGCTCGTTGTTGAGGAGTCGAGGATCTCCCACAACGTCCCAGTCACCGGCCGAAGCCTATCAACCATATCTTTTTGTGTGATGGTGAGTAGCTTCTCTTCCCCAATTTCCTCGCCTGTCACAGTAAGCTCAGAAACTGCGCAGTCCATTTCGGCGTCGATGGCTGTTTTGATGGTCGATAATGCGTGATTCTTCAAGACGGACTTGGCTTGAGGAGAGTTTGTTTCGCATCGCTCGAGGATCCGGGGCAATTCTTCGGAGTGCATGAGCACGCTCCTTTCGTACTTCACCTTGCCATCAGCCACCAGCTGACCATTCCCCCAACACACCGCGTCAAGGAATATCGGAAGATCTAGGCCAACCTCATCGATGCGGTCGAGGACCATTCTGACCCGAGCGGCGATACCTTCCGGACCTCCAGCCTCAGCCCTGCGTATGCCCGTACGTTTCCTCAAGTTGTCGCCCACTTCTGGGTGCCCATCGTCGAGCCGTGTGTCGTCCATGGGGATTGGTTACAGGAGGAACATGGACCAATCAAATTTATTTCGATTAAAGCGAATAAAATGTTTTTCTGGGCAATTTGTTGGGTTAGGGTTTACCATTTATGGACACCGTGACCGTGACAAGGCCCTCTCTATACAGAGTTCCCCAGACCTTCTGGGAACGATCGGTGCAGCCTCGGTTAGCATTTAAAACTCCGATCCCCAGAATGGCTGGCTCGAGACTAGTGTTTTACCACCCACCAGGATTTTGTCGGTGTTACGGACGGAAACTTGACGAGCTTTCTGGGGATTCCATTTGCGAAGCCACCGTACGTGTCATCTACTATACTCAACCTTTCGGGGCCCTGACCCTGGAGCATCACATCTTGAATGTTGTTAGGAGAAGGTTCACTCTCCCAGAGGCTAACGATCCGTACCACGGGACATACAACGTCAGCGCGTACGGGCCTGCGTGTACACAGCAGAATTCCACAATCCTTCCACTCCCAGGAGGACTGAACCCAGTAGCGAGCGGATACATGAACCTGTTCCGGATACTCCCTGATACTCCGGAGGCCGAAGATTGTACGAACCGCCATTTTCTCCCTTACCGCACCTACCTGTGGCTGACCCACGGTCAGGCCTCACGTTGAACGTGATTAAGCCTGCGAATATCCACCCAAAGGCCAAGTTACCCGTCGCAGTGGTAAGCGGCGCGCAAGGTGGAATCGTCCGTCCACTGATGTAGCTCGCAGTTCATCTTTGGTGGTGGATTCCAATTCGGTTCACCTATGGTGTGAGACAAAATCCAGTTCATTTCATTATAATACCTGATCAGACCTGGTGGATTCGGAAGATCCCCCGGAAACCCGGTTGTGGCTCATTCGATAGCTCTGGGAGAACCAATCATCTATGTGAGCATAAACTACAGGTGTGTTTTAGCGGTCCCACCACACCATGTCGGCAGACCGCTGACCAGTCTGTCATAATTAGGGTATCCGGTGAGCCCGCCTGGCTCGCATTCTCACTCATCTTTCGCTGACTACGCCCCGCACCAGCCTACGGATTCTTGCCTGGAAAGGAAGTTAAGGAAGCCGGGGTCGGCAATATTGGGTTACACGACCGTGGGGTGTTTTGAACGGGAGAAATCTTCTGTCGCTAACCGCCTCCACTCAGAACGCCAAGGCCTGAGGTGGATTCAGAAGTACATCGCTGCTTTCGGCGGGGACCCAAACAAGGTCACCATGTAGGTTCACACCGCCACCTACATTCATAAGGCCCTGACGTTGGATACTTGTAGTTGGGGGGTCTCCGCGGGCGCGATGTCCGTTGCACTCCAAATGCTCACGAATGGTGGTGATACCGAAGGTCTCTTCCACGGTGCATTTATGCAATCAGGCGCGCCGCTCCTGGTTGGAGATTTGACCGCAGGCCAGAAGTATTATGACGCGTTGGTCGCGGATATAGGATGCTACGGCGCTACAGACAGCCTGGAATGTCTGAGACAGGTCCCCCGCAGCGCATTGAAGCCAATTGTGGACAGTTCTCCGTCTATCTTTAGCTATCAGGTAAGTGGCAGCGCTTTGGCCCTCAGTTTCCCAGCGTAGAACAAACCGTGGTGTCCTTTATAGTCGTTGGATCTTGCGTGGCTCCCTAGAGCGGATGGAGTGTTCTTCGAAGCACCTCCTCAGCAACTTGTGTTGCAGGGTAACGTTGCCAAAGTTCCTTTCGTAATTGGTATGCATTTTCCACCCTCATGAAACGACGTAGTTGATGGCATGGTGTGCAGGCGCGTGCGACGATGAGGGTACCATATTCAGCTTTGACAATCTCAATGTTACGGACCTGGAGTTTGACGAATATGCCCACGAGGTCTTATTGGGACGGGTACCTGCAAGTGAAGTTCACGGTATTACCCGTTTATATCCCTCAGGTAGGTTAAATTTTCCGTCTAGATAGCCCCAAGCGTACTCGACTAACGCTGACTCCTAGATCCCACCCAAGGATCCCCATTCGATACCGGGGACCTTGATGCTATTACTCCTCAGTACAAAAGGCTGTCGGCTATCCAGAGTGATGCCATATTCCACGGTCCCAAACGATTCTTCTTGGAACAGCGGTCAGATAAGCAAGCCGCTTGGTCTTATCGTTCGTACCCTCTCCGTCTCTGACGCTTCACTTACTCCATGGTTTCTCGTTGCAGTGTACAAGGAAACCAAGTCCCTCCCTGTCATTGGTACTGTGCGTCTTTTCACTTATCCCCATTTTTTTTCTTTGCCTTCGCTCGCTAACCCACTGGTTCAGGCTCACGGTACAGACAACAACAACCTCTACAGCGGGGGATCCTTAGCGGACTCGCTCGTTCGGTTCGTGAACCACCTTGACCCAAACGGAAAGTCCGGAAATCAGTGGCCGAGATACTCGACCAAAGCTCGAAAGAACTTCGTATTCGGGGCTGGATCCACGACTGTCGAAGATGATGACTATAGGAAGGAAGTTATATCAGCTCTGAACGCCGCGAGGATCAAGTACCCGAACTGAGATGTAGTAGATTATCTCAGGCCGCACGTTAGGTTGGAGTGCAGGGCGTATCTCACATAGACGACTCCTGAGTGGGGCCATACTATTGCTCAGTCGAGTTGTTGTATGTAACGCGAGGGTGATATGCATCCGTCCCGATTGGCCGGGGTTCGACCCTTGCACCTTCCGCATAGCGTGCACTCGGCTCCTTAGCAACAGCAAACAGACTCTAGGGCTACATTCCGACAAGCCCCTTACAGCTACGCATCGCTCTCCGGCAAAGTTTGCTCTTCGTTTCTCGGGTGAACGTAAGAGGGTGATCGCGGGTCAACCTTTCCTTGCGATTCGGCTGAAAAGTGTTGGTTTCAGGGTTCCCGAAGTATCCTGATAACGGACTCACGTGTAGTAGACCAGAAGTAACAGACTAATCCGGCAACTATTACAGCGAACGCCACAAAGTACAACCAGAACGGTCGGAAGTGCTGCGAATCCACCTGGTTATCATGGAGTCGAGTGCACAAATTTGAGCTAGACATACATATAGAAATAGACCTGAGATCCCGATGAGACTTTTAATACCTTGACGGGACTGGAATTTACATACCGAACAAGAGACCGAAAAAGTTTGCAGAGAGCAAGTTGAGGTTATAAAAAACGGAGCTTGCCAATCGATAGATGATTGGAGCCGTCGTGTACATGATGAACATCGCAGCGGTGTAAGCTAGCAACAAACCGGCTTCAAACACGTACTCAGTCAATGGGATCACAAGGGGGCGGAACGAACTCACCGATTTGGCCATCCCAGGTAGCATTC
>Ga0307516_10008121_pt1 | contig 11926 bp, 14 predicted proteins | sample 19_EM_MG_FD_203310 | JGI IMG/M metagenome (GOLD analysis project Ga0307516, IMG submission 203310) | Populus trichocarpa ectomycorrhiza microbial communities from riparian zone in the Pacific Northwest, United States - 19_EM | ecosystem: Host-associated > Plants > Roots > Unclassified | place...
ACCGGAGCGCGTTGACGAGCCACGCCGTCACCACTGGACATGCCGGTTCGTTCAACATTAGGAAGCAAGGGGAACCGACGGGTGGCGATGGCATCCCTCTTGGTGGGTATGGAAAGGACCCTGGTGGGGTTTTGGTTAGGGTCGAGACAACGACCGACCTCCATTCAGATGGTGAGGCCTGAGGCCTTGAGGGACTTCTGAATCTGACCCCATCTAGACGGTATCTGTTCCATGCCCTGGCTCGGCACATCCCATCCCCTTCTCACCTGCCATTACTTTCTTCCGTTGCTGTCCTATCTTGTCCGACTGTCTCCTGTGTTTGGATCTCTTTCTCGTTTGTATTTATATCCTGTGTGTAACCTATAGGCGGTTTCGAAGTGGTTATCGTGCGAACTTTACCCAGTTGATGGATGGGGGGACGGATCTTCAACGCGATTTCCTGCATCCGGCTACGCGCTATATCTCCTCGCTGATTATCGCTGCTATCGTGTACTATCCGTCGTTCACAATCCCTAGTAGAACTGGCTCGGACATCACGGCGGGTGGAGTACGTTGAACGGCCATGGTGCGCCATTCTCGTGCACAATACGCCGTTCGAAGGGTCGATAGGTTTTGAAACATCCTTCCCAGCCTCGGCCACCGTACTGGGCGAGTACTGGGCGCTCGCCCGCATCCTTATTTGGTCCCCCCAATTTACAATTGACACGGCAAAGCCAAACTCCAACTCCTTCCTATCCAAACAACCTGAGTCATTTGATCTTCTCTGAGCGTACCCTCAAACGTGTGCCTTAGGTTGCGGAAACAGAGGTACGAGCCATCGTTCCGGGGTTACTGATCTGTCTCGCTAGCTTGCCGAGAATGTCCCACACTCGGGGTCGGATCCCTCTCGTCTGTCGTACGACCACCGTCAACAACGAGAATGGCATCAGTTGAGTGAACCGTCAGGTTTTTCCACCAACGTCCAACGTTCACGTTCAGCATTCAACCCCAGCAACAAAAAACCCCGTTGACCGGCGTCGACTGGCAACGAGTTGTACCAATAGAACAAGGTTCCGCTCGCCAAACCCAATAATCAGCTTCATGCCCCGACTTCTTCCGCGGTTACATATCCCGTTGTTTGACAGCATGAGCGCCCAGCAAGAATCAGCGCCCAACTTTTCTCCGTCTCACCTACCACCGACTCCTCGAAAACCTCGACAATGGAGCTTCCAGCATCCGTGGAAGTCAATACCCCCATCACTCCCAGGATCCCGCAAGAAATTATCGACGAGATCTTAGGCCACCTCGCCGTGCCAACCAATCCAGACTTCGGGTCCCTCAGGTCGTGCGCCCTCGTATCGAAATCGTGGGTTCAATCGTGCCAGCGGCACCTCTTCCACACCGTCCTCTTCTCCGCGAGGGATATGAACAGATGGCTCGAAGTCTTCCCGGTGAAGGAAGAGAGTCCTGCCAACCACGTCAAGGACTTGCGTGTCTGGATCGGGGGGTATGATTGTGTTCCTGAGCGGTTTTTCGAATACACCTCGTGGTTTGCGAACGTGAAGAAGGTGGCTCTGACAGGGAACGGAAGGGATTCGGTGTTGCGAGTCCCTTCCCTTTGGAGATTACCGCAGTCCGTGAGGTCCTTGATCATGAACACGGACGTGGTTACCCTCGTGCAGATACGGGATATTATGGCCCACCTACCGAACTTGGACGACCTGTCGCTATCAGGATCCCTTACCGCGGTGGACAGGGATGTGCTGTCAGGGATTGGAACAACCCTGAAGGGCAGATTTGGTGGGCGATTACAGCTCTCCGGGGGATGTGCTGGCGAAGATGTCAATAACATGTTATTGGAGATCCCAACCGGGTTGAATTTTGCCGATGTGATGATTCATTGCACGCACGAATGCTTCCCCTCGACTGTGAGGCTCGCGGAATCATGCGGCAGGACCCTCATGAGCCTATCGTACACGGCCAGCCCCTATAGTAAGTCCTACCCCTTCTCCTGGTCCAACTGATTTTAGCGTGCGAACCACTAATACTACCTCCGAACGTAGCCGGCCGCGAGGCCTTTGGGCGATCTTTCGACTTGTCCAATTTCCCAAACCTCCGAGAATTGAGCTTCGGGTTTTTTTGGGAGAGCGGGGGTCTACCCTGGATCCCCGCAGCTATTACAACACTCAGACCCACCACCTCACCATACCTATCCGTTATTCGACTCCAGTTTCTATGCGGCTGGTCTACCAAAACCCTGATCAAAGACGCAGGCGGTGATCTTCAAAGGATCGCGGACGAAGTTGCCCGGATCGAACGTGAATTCGGGGAGGCGGTGGATTGTTTCGTGTATCGGGACCCGCGGTTCGCGACGGTGTTGGATACGCTTAATGTGGGTCTTGTTGTGGACTGCATCGGGTGAACTCATCGATTTTGCCCTACAGATCCTCCAGGGTTATCACGAACGTTGAAATGGGGGCGGATCCGCTGCGACCCCTCTCATTTGTCTCTCCTAATCCATTTGGTCATGTATGGCCTCAGGCTTCAACGTTTTATATACGTGTGGTAATCTTCAGTCCATGGTAAACTACCGACTTGTCTGCGGTAGTTAGAGTCTCCCTTCATTCCCCCTCAATCCATACGCGTCCTGTTAGAAGTCCCCACTCATTCCTGTTAAGAACCACTCAACAAAAATGCGAGAAATGGAACGGGGCGGAGCCGCGTTGTGAGTGCTTTGGGTCCAGAAGTCCAAGCGTTGGGCTGGCAGTGATCCACCCAAAAGGAAGCGCCCGGGTTGCTTCCTAACCCAACCCTCGTTGCGTGGGGATGCTCCAGAACCCGGCAAGGTGCTCACACACGCATCACACCACCGTCCGGTCCGTTCCACCTTTGGGCCTTCCTACTCCACTGGGACCCTCTATTTATCTCGTTTCAAGTTCGTAATCCTCGACGATGCGGACTCTTGCCCAGCCCAGAGCAGCCCTACGCCGCGATGCCAGACGGTATACCAAGAACGCCCGGTTTCACTGCGCACCACAGTGAAATGGTGGGACAACGGTGTGGCCCAGAGCTTCCACACTCGGCCGCGGGTAGTTCTCGGCGAAGATTCGATTGGCGATCAAGGATGGGTGATTGCAATACGTCGATGTACTGCCATCTATCATACAAGGCTGGGCACCCAGCCTTTAATAATCTCCTTCAACGTTCGGCTTGATCCCGAAGCCCAAAAGTGTGTGGCACCCTGAACCACTTCGACACGAAACTCGCCCTCATTCTTTCGCAACCCAGCTACCCACCCTTCATACGTCGCCGCACCGGTAAATTCATCCTGATCTCCATGAGCGATGAGGATGTTTGACCGAGGGTCGTTGGTAAGCTTGTTCAGACAATCGGTGTAGGTTTTCCCATGGAATACGGTCAAGAGAGACCTTGGACCCAGGGGGTACGAGAGTAGCAGATGTGAGGTTTTGATTGGTGCAGGGAGGACGGGGTGCAGAGACGTGACAAGAGCGCCATGTGAATAACCCTAACGACCACAATGAGACGTCTACGAGGAATACAACAGACTGCTCTCACAATCAACACTACCGACTCGACGTTCGGTACGGCACCAAGACCCCACTGCACGAGCTCTTCCAGATCCTTCCCCTCTGTCAATCCGGTGAGCGACGGCCAGCTCGAAGACTTTCCCACACCACGGGAATTAAACAGCAGAACATGGTACCCGCATTCGTGTAGGAGTATATTAGAGAGAAATGCGAGGACCCTGTATCAAGGCGTAGGCGTGGACGTCAAAATCAGTGGGCGTGATAAGCGGAGGTTCGTACTGGTCCTCCATCCGCCCTCCAAGCCAACTCCATGGGTGGAGAAGAACGGCGAGCCCGGCGCTGCCTTCACTGGTGGGTGCCTCTGGAGAGTGTAACTTCGCTTCGAGGGAAACACCTGAGGGCAGTTTGACGACTTCCCGCTCGGTCGTCATCGAGGTCCCTTGGAAGGTTGTGGGGCAATCAGCGCCCGTTCGCTCCCAGTGGCCGGCAACTCGCGGCTTTGCTCTCTTCCATCATCGTCTTCCACCTCGCAATGTCGCCTCCTCTGGATACCCAAGAAGCCGAACCGCCCGTCTCAGTCCCGGACTGTCAAGAACAAGAACTGGGATCGATGTACGTGGGCACATTCTATGGCATCTCACACCGCTGACACAAAGCGGATGCTAGTATGGGTCCCGAGGCCAACATCGACTTGATACGTGCCTTGGAGAAGCAGATTGAAGAGGGTGATGGGGACATGATCAAACTCAAGCGGGACCGAAACTCGTTGTTGAACATATCCACCCGCTTACCGCCCGAAATCCTCGGATACATATTCACCCGGTGCCTCATTCTGGAGCGACCGCCCCATGGGTTACGGGAGGGCTCATACAATTTCGTCCTCGTCTGTCACCACTGGTTTGAGGTCGCGTCCAACACCCCGGAAGTTTGGAGTTACTGGGGAAACACGTTCGGGGACTGGAAGAAACGTTATCACCGCCTCCCTGCAGCCGCCCAACTCGACCTGGAGCTCGCCGAGTATAGCCGCGACCCTACCGCCTTCGACGAATCTCTCCAGGATGCGGTCAGAAGCCACGTTATGCAAGATACCATACGACAAATCAATTTGACGTCGGACAATGCCCACACCCTGGCGCCTGTCATTTCATCATTGACCCCCGATGACAGAGGTGGCCGAAACAAGAACACCCAATCGATCTATTTGCATGGCGGCGAGGGGGAACCCACCTTAATTGTCTCGAATTTTTTCGCCCAGTCTCGCCTCTCGGGGCTGCGTTCGCTCGACCTCAATGGAAACATTTGGATCTCATCGTGGGACCACCTTATACCCCAGACCACACTTCTGACCAACCTGTCGCTCGACATCACCGCATCCTCACCGTCGCCCCCCCCAACCGCGGCTCAGCTATGTTCAATCCTCGCATCGAATCCCAATCTCCAGAAACTCATCCTATCAGATGGTGTCCTTCCCCATGACGCCGAGACGTCCACATTCAAAGTGCGATTGCCCCGCTTGAAAACACTCTCGTTGAGAGGGAACCTTCGTCACCTATTTGGGATGTTGCGCCAATTGGTACTCCCAGAGATGTTGGACGATCTCCACCTGATTGGATACGATTCCACGATGGAGGACATCGCACTATCACTCATACCGTACATGCGGGACTACTTCCGACGCGATCCCAGGTTTCAAGATAGATTGGGGGTTTCTTATTCCACCGCTCATGGTTCCATCTCCTCGGTCACCGTTTCAGGCGCCCAGACTATCGCGTCGATGCGGAAACCACCACTGGTATCGCTTACTGCCCGCGCCGACCCTCCAATCCTTCCAGAACAATTGCTCACCGACCTTACCACACTCATCCCCCGAGAGCGCGTTGTATTTTTCCGCGCTGCCGTCGATTTGAAACTGCCAGAAGAATTCTTTTTCGCGATGCCGAACATCGAAACGCTGCACCTCGCGGGCCAGGTGTTGTCCGAACGGTTCCTCCAGCCGAATCCAGACGGACCGCATGCCAACATGAAACTCTTCCCCTCACTTCGTTCGCTGTTACTGGAAGACGTCGTTTATCTAAACGATGAGGATTGGAATCTCCTGACAACATACTTGGCCCATCAAACGTCGGACGGCCAAGCCATTTCACTCGAGGTGATCGGTAGTTTTCCAGATGAGTGTCCGGAGATAATGAACGAGATAAGGGGTTTGGTCAAAGAGTTTAGTGCTCATCGGAGATAATATGGTGGAGGAGTGGATGAGTGCATTCTAAATTGGTTTACCACTCTCACTCTGGTTGTTTTTGACCAAGATTCATGTAGTCGCCGGGCGACAAAAGGCTACAGGGTTCACTCTGATATACGCAACCTTTACACTTTATACCCTCTCTATCGAATTCTCCGATGCGTTCTTTCCGTTCCGCAAACTGGGGATCCGGTACGGTACCACCATATAACTCCCTTTGATAAACTATTGACAGTTGCGACTCGATCTGTTTCACCCCCGGCGATGCGGCAAGCACCCGGGAGTTCCAATCCGCTTCACCTGTTGGGGCACTCCCGGAATCACGCCATCCTGGAGGGTGTGGCTTCGTTAAAAGCAATAACGTGTGAGTATGCGAATGTGACACCCGGCGGCTGGCTCCACGCAAACATGGACACTAACATGGATAAGTCAACCCATTTGTAACACTTTCGAACGTGACGGGGAACTTACTCGGCAGGGCCCGTATTGGCTTCAGGTCAATGTCGGCCTCCAGATACCACTGCGGTTCTGTGCCAGGCAGGTACTCCTTGAGAATTCGGATGACCTGATCCATCTTATCCTCTGGGACGAACTGCTCGTAGTTTGTCTTCAGCCCGAGGACGGTGCTCGTCTTCAGCGAGAAGGCGCCGGTGTCAGCGATGTGGTCCCCCGGTTTGAGGCCGCATATCTCGTTGAAGTGGTTCATAACGTAATCCCTAATCTTCAATGATTTGTACGGGTCTTTGCAAACTTCAGGGGGAGCAAGGTTTTTCTCGAGCGCTATGCGGCGGAAATCGTTACAAGTCGCGTGAGACTGGGAACCCGAAGATCAATGTGGGAGGGGAGTGGTCGAGTTCTGGACAAGGATAGTAGGGGAGTGGAAGCTCGTCGGACGGTTCGTGTTTGCGCATGTAGGACAAACTCAAGGGCTATCGCCAGGTCAGCAGGGGAACATGATGGGGCTGAGATAAAATACCGGGCGGACCTCATTGAATTCCAAATATCCTTGCCATTCGTCTTCCCTAACGTAGACCCCGTGTTTGACCCGCCTTACTTCGACACCCTCCACGACGGTAATGTCGGCGTTGGTCTCCATGACGCGTAACTGGAGGTTGAGTTATGTGTTCGCCGTCACATGACCTAAAATCGGAGGTAGTGGAGGGTCCAGATGAGGTTGTACCGCCCAGAGTTCGTACAGTTTCAAGGCGGTGGGATACACATATAGGACACGAACGGTTTTACCATGGAGAGTCGGTGTTTCGGCTGAGAACGTTATACACCTTATGAGGCCGAGGAATGGAGAGGATTCGATGGAATTCCCACGTTCCTCACTTGTTTGAGCGCACCTCATATATGGGAGGCTCGTAACGACCACACTCACAGGGTGATCAATGTCACTCAAGTACTCCCAATTTTGCAGACAGATAACGAGGAAGATGCTGTCGCCATGGCCAGTGGTACAATCCACAGAGAAAATCCGTCTGGCCATTCGCCAACTGGGCAAAGTTCACACGACAACCGCTTCGAAACTGCCTATAGGTTACACACAGTATATAAATACAAACGAGAAAGAGATCCAAACGCACGAGACAGTCGGACAAGGTAGGACAGCAACGGAAGAAAGTGATGGTAGGTGAGAAGGGGATGCGATGTGCCAAGCCAGGGTAGGGAATAGATACCGTAGATAGGGTCAGATTCAGAAGGCCCTCAAGGCCTCAGGCCTCACCATCTGGATGGAGGTCGGTCGTTGTCTCGACCCCAACCAAAAGCCCACCAGGGGCCTTTCCATACCCACCAAGAGGGGCGCCATCGCCACCCGTCGGTTCCCCTTGCTTCCTAACGTTGAACGAATCGGCGTGTCCAGTGGTGACGGCGAGGCTCGTCAACGCGCTCCGGTTGGCGACCCGATGGACAATGAACAGTGAAGCAATCACCTGCCCGATCCGTCGTCACATTAGAGAACTGACCCTGAGATTGTGGTCATGGGAAGGCACGAACCTGAGTCTCCGCAAGAATCGGGAAGAAGATATCCACCACGAAGCTTCCGGGAAAGTAAACATCTTCATTCCAGGAGCTTGCGTACGCAGCCAACCCTCCAACAACCACCAACGAGCTCATGGCAAAAAGGGCACAAGACTCAACGAGCATGGTGGATACCGTCTTGTACAACCCACTGATTCCAACTGCAGGCCTCGTGGCAGTGTGAATCTGCCTGCCATGCAGGATAAGTCGGATGACAATCATCAGGGTGAGGAGGACATTGAGTGAAACCGAGATTGAAAGGTACGGAATGCCGAACATGGAGAGTCCAGGGGTGGTCTCGTTATACCCATAGTGCTGGAAGTATAACGTCATGATACCCACCCCTACATTAATGAGATTAGTCTAGGGAATTGTGGCAGGCTTGTGGAGATAATACGTACCCAAAGATCCAAGGTAAAGGAGGCAGGGAAGGGCGATAGCCCAGGGGTTCGTAAAGTAGATAATGTAACAACGGTAGACCTGGAAGCGGAGTAGGTGTTAGATACCCGGGCAAGTCGGTGTGGCACCAAACAAAGAACTGACCAGAAGACCATCTGCTAGCCAATTGTTCAAGTTGAACATAGTGTTTTTGATAAAGCCGAGAGCTGTTCTGCGAATGTCATACTGGTATTGAAGCGGCCCGGAGCCGACAAATGTGTAACCTTCATGTATATAGTCTTTGCGGTTATCGATAAAGGCTTCGGATTGGATGTGGAGGTTCACCGTGGTGTACACGGTCACAAACGAGAACATGGCCACGGTGTAGGATACGAACCACCATTTGACACCCTCTCCCCTGCGGTGGACGGGGTTGAGGAGGGCTGCCATACATTGGAAGAAGAGCATGACGAGCACGCCTAGAATAACCGAATCATCGAAGTCAGTCCAAATGGGCAAACATGTTGGCAGGGGTACCATAGAGAAGTGTGCTGATAAGGTTTCCAGCAAGCGTGGCCTTCTCCGCAAAGTACTCGTGTTTCTGGATCTGTGGAGCACGGGGATTATCGGACCACGGCTGATTATACCACTGGGAGACGGCAGACATAATTTAGATATGTATGGGGAGAGGAGGAACTGGGCGTGGGGGGAATGGGCGGAGAACTAACCTTCTCGAGTAAGCCACGCCCTACTGCCGAGGACTACTTACCCTAGATGGACCTTCCGCCGATTGTATTGGCACGAGACGCCAGTCCCCGACCCCGTGGTGGGTGATGGAAGTTTTGTCCCGCGGTGCGCCTGTCAATCCATTGTGGTGAGACTTGTCCATCGTGGGTGTGGCGCTGGGCGTGAGGATGTTCTCCTTCGCATTCGCCACCACCCCCCACACTTCCCTGCAGTAAAAACCAGATTTTCCAGGTCATTCAGCACAGGATATGTGGGCCCCAACAGATGAAACCAATCAACTGTGTCCACGTTGTTGACATGCAGCAGTTCATTACGACATCGGGGTCCAGCATGCCAGGCCCATTTAAGCACATGTAAACCTGCAAAACGGAACCTGTCGCTAGGAAACAGTGCAGGGACCTATGGTCCGGATTTCTCCTTACATAGCTTTGTATCTGTTCGTTCAGCGCTCAACACTTCAGCCGTAACCGATCGTTGCCTCCCCGTCGAGATCTGCGCGGGGTGAGAAAACGTTTGAAATAGGTGCACCGCACACCTGAGGAAGCATTCACGCGCATACACTGACGGTCGCTTCCGGAGGAGATCGCCCGAGAAGGTTTGAATGTTAATGACACCGCCAAACCCTCGTGGTTTATCCGAAGTTAGCACAGCCCTTGGCTTGGGCCTACCGGAGTGCTCTCAATTCCTTCCCCCAGCGACGTCCTCATGAACCAGGAGACCGTCGTGATCATATGCCTAATTCACACCGCCGAGGTCGGAGGTCGATCATTCACGACCATCGGCACGACGGATTTGCGACGGATCAAGTTGACGTCGATCAGAGAACTTGAACTTAAGGGCGTCATCGAAGAGATCCAGAGCACCAAGTCGAGTCCGTGGCAAGAATTGTCCTCCATTCCACCGCCAAATGCTTCGATCGCTGAGTCGCCTTGGGTCTCCACGCCGACGAACGATACGACACTCCAAATGACAAAGTAATCTTCACGCACATTCACCTCGAACCGGCCCACTCCCAAATGGATCACGAACCACCGACTTCTTTCGCATCACCGCTGAATACTTTGCAGAGAAGATGGTTGGGATGTCTGAGTGCGTGAGACGGGTGGTCATTCCGTATCTCGGGCATTACATATGTGGTGAGGCTTAGTCACTTCTTTACGAGCATCCCAGAGTCCCTTGTCTCGAGTGCGATGCATGGGTCGGCTCGTAAAACTGTGGAGAGGGCGATTTAGCAGTGGAGCCAGACGTCATAAATCAGAGTTAGAAATGTGTTTGTTCCTTCATCGTTTACAGTGGATGAGGTTACTTCGTGCTGAAGATGAACGTTTGGTTTATATCCCGTACTACGCTCCCGGGTAGGTGATCGTCAGTGGTAGACGTGGTCCGCTTGAGGAGACTACAAGCCCGCTAGTAGGCCTGGTTACACCCCCGCTTAAAGATAGTAGGAGCTTTGGGTCGAAATGACATTCTGCAACAATTTACTATCTAAACGTCGGCTCGACCAACCACCACCATTTGAATTTGTCGGTCTCGTGCCATGATCACAAACCCCGTTCGAACTCCCCCCTCCCATTGAACTGTGGCTTGGGCACCCCTGCATGGGCCAATGACGAACTTCAGTTTATACACGTGAGATAATCCACTCTACCAGTAGCAATAGTTTACTGTGGGGGACATCGATCATCGATAGGTACACGTTCTTACAGTCGAAGGACATTGGCATCGGTCTGCTTTTACAGCTGGCACTGAGTTCCCGCTATCGCAAAGGAAAGAGATCTTCCCTAAAGCGAACGTCGAGCCAACACTTGATGATGTTCTGTAATGTCCAACCTTTACATGTACCACCTCCCTCGCTCGATCTGTACAATACCGTACCGCGTTCGTCCGGGTGTCCCTTGCGAGAAGATGATGGCCTTGCCGACACACGGGTACACAAATTTTGGAGGTCCTACGTTTGATGACATATCCACTACCACGCCGGACGGTTCATCTTTCGAATGTGATCATAGACCAGCTCCTTAGCTTCTGGACTATCGAGGTAGATAGTGTTTCCGTCCTGGGAAGGGAGTGAGTACGCTGATGCTTTCTGGTTTAAGTAACGTGATCCTTACATCTGTACTATTCCCGAAGGACAGCCCGCCGACGCCAAATTGCCTGCGATTGTCTCACAAAGTCAGGTCATTGAGTCAAGGGACGAAGCGAAGAAAAAAAAATGCGGACCAGTACATGTCTCCAGCAATCCGTTCTTCGTAAACGATCTCTTGCCACGACCCAAGAACGTTCAGCCTCGTATAATTCGTCACCTCCCCCAATTCCTGGCTCTTCTTGTCACTTATCCACCCGTATTCCTCGCTGAGTACCGGTTTATCCACTCGACGCTGAAGGGCAGCGTGGCCTCTGTACCATTGTTGTGCCCACTCTGGGGTTTCGCTCCACGCGCCCTAGTGTCAGGTGCATCACATTAACCCAAACGTGTGCCAGGGTTTGGGAGAAACGGAAGACGGACAGGCCATATGTGGAACGTTCCGAAATCAATGGTCTTTATTTTCGTCAAAGCCTCGGTATCGACGCCATCGGTGCCGTTATACGGCCAGTCTTGCTTCCAGGGCTCATTAAAAAACCCTTCGTCGCCAACGCAGACGAGGTGCCACGGATCTAGAGACTTGATATACGCGCTGATTTCTTCTGCCCATTCGACGATCACGGTCGGAGTACAGTTTAGGCTTCTTGGAAGGTTCCGTTCGTCGTCCGCTCCACAACGGGGTTCGTTGCCGAGTTCCCAGGCAAACACCGCCGGAGAGTTCCTGTACCGTGTCACTACGGCTTTGATGTATTCCTTGAAAGCGGCTTTGATACTTGGAACTCCGAAGAACTACGTTCGTCCGAACAGAGTGAATGTCCTTGTGTACAGTAGTTCACCGGTCACCTAGACGCCAAAACAGTATTTTTATTATTACTCGTCGACAACTTCACATCACATCGAAAAAAGAGTCTGTGTTTATAGCGCGGTGTT
>Ga0307516_10008122_pt1 | contig 11926 bp, 13 predicted proteins | sample 19_EM_MG_FD_203310 | JGI IMG/M metagenome (GOLD analysis project Ga0307516, IMG submission 203310) | Populus trichocarpa ectomycorrhiza microbial communities from riparian zone in the Pacific Northwest, United States - 19_EM | ecosystem: Host-associated > Plants > Roots > Unclassified | place...
CTGCAGATCGTAGTAAACGAAGCCCTTCGCGAAGGGAATATGCGCCGCGCCATCGTCGGTCAGGTCGAGGGTCTGCGTCGCGCGTCCGAAGCGGGCGACGCTGCTGTCGGTCGATGCCTCTTCCTGGTGGTCGAACGCCAGGATCGGACTCGACGACAGCGCCGCGGGCGGGCTGTTGCAGGCGAACGGGTTGACATCGCCTGGATCGCGCCAGACCACGGCCGTCGTGCCGTTGAACACGCCTTCCTTCGCGTAACGGCCCATGTAGTACTGCGGCAGGCCTTCGCGATTGTCCGCGGCCGTGCCATTGACCAGGCGGCCGTAGAACGTGTAATCGGGCAGTGTCTGGCTCATGCCGAGCGTGCCGTCGGTGGCCGGATCGCTGGCGCTCGCCTCGATGTGCACCAGGGTATCGCCGTACGCGATGCCACCGGCGGGTGCGAACGTGGACATCTCGCCCCACAGCACGTTGTCGTTGCGCGCGATGCCGGTGCCGCCGAGGACGAAATAACCGCTGTCACCCGGCACGAGCGTGGTACAGCCGCTGGTGACATCGACCGTGGCATAGCCGCGCGCATGGCCATCGGCATGCACCGCGCTGCCGCACTGGTTGCCCAGCAATGACGAAGCACTGCCCAGATGGGCATTGCGCAGCGCCGCGGCGACCGAGCTGCCCAGGGCGGCAGGCGGCAGGCTGCCGGTGCAACTGGCAAATCCGCCCGCCGTCGACTGCGGCAACACACCGTTGGCGAACAACGCGTACAGGTCGATCTCGGCGATGTCGTAGCCGGCGAGCCGGATATTGAACGAATACGAAGGGACGCCGAGGTCGGTCCACAAGGTCACGTGGGCGACGCGCTCGGTGGCGGTCGAGTTGCCGACCGTGAAGACGGTGCGCATGCCGGTGCTCGATGTGGTGTCCACTTCGAAGTAGGGCAGCAGCAAGGTGGCCGCCGGGACGTTGTCGAGCGTGTCGATCGTCGCGTGCGCGGCAGGAAGGGCGCCCAGCAGCAGGGCAAGGCCAAGACTCGAAGCTGACTTTCTCACTGATCGTTCCTCGGTCTGGTGCTTAGGGGAGAATCGGGTCGCCGCCGGTGGCGGCATTGCCGAGCTGGATGCCCGGCACCATGTACGCAGCCGGTCCCGTCGATGTCATCGCACGCGGAATCTGCCGGAAGCTCATCCACGACTGGCGCACCGCGCCAAGCGGGCCCACCGGTGCGCCGAGATTGAGGTTGGCGAACAGCCAGCCGAGCGGCTGGGTCAGTCCCAATGCGCCCGCGCCATCGGTGCGTCCGGACACGAACGGGAACAGGTTGCCGCCGGGATTGCTGACGACACCACCGGCGTCGTTGAACACCGACACATGGCGTTGCCCGGTCGGCAACGCGGCCGGCAGGCTGCCGCAGGTGAACGGCGCGATCGGCACACCCGGATCGCGCCAGACGTCGACCTGGGTGCGTGCCGATGCATAGCGCGCTGCCCATGCGGTCGGCAGGGGTTCGCGGTTGTCCTGGGCGTTGTAGCCGACGAAGCGCGCATAGAACGTCTGCTTGTTGGCGCCCGCAGACGTCAGCGGATCGGTCGCGCTGGCCTCGATGTGCACTGCCTTGTTCGCAAACGCGCGCCGCGACGGATCCAGGATCAGATACTCACCGAGCATCGTGTTCTGGTTCGTCACGTAATACGTAAAGAAGTTGGTCGACGCCGGCGTGAGCGTGTTGCAGGCGTTGACCGTATCGACGGTGACATAGCCGCGCGCGATGCCGTCGGTATGGACGCGCGATCCGCACAGGCCGCCGAAATAATCGATCGAGGCGCCGCCCGTGTGCGCGGCGTAGATGCCGCGGCTGATCGAGCTGGCCTGTCCGTTCGGCAGCGTGCCGCTGCAGCTGGCGAAATTGATGTCCTGCGAGATCGGCCCATGCGGGCTCAAGAGGTCCTGGGGGTCCTGGCCGGCGCTGGCAGTGACCGGCGAATAGCGCCGGAACACATCGCGCATGTCGACGGTTTCCTGGTCGTAGCCGGTGAGGTAGATGTTGAAGTGCGCCGTGGGCAGACCCAGATCGGTCCACACCGTGACATTCAGCAGCATCGCGGTGGCGCTGGCGTTCTGGATCGACAGGATCGTGTTGACCCCGTTGTCCTGGTCGGACACCTCGAAGTTGGGGAAGAGCAAGGTGGCCGCGGGCACCTCATCGAGCGTGCCGATCCTGGCCATCGCCGACGCCGAAAAAAGCAGCGCAAGCAGCGTTGCTGCAGCTATACGAAATCGCATGTGCATCTCCCCCAACAGATTGATGTTGTCCCCGCGGCCGCTGACAGCTCGCCGCGCGGGCATCGTACCAGTGTTGCCGAGTCCGAGGACCCTGGTGAAATCGCCAGTGGCGCAGCGCAAGGCACGAGATGCGTCTGCCTCCGCGCGCTGATCGCGCAGTGCAGGCGCGGCTCGCCTCCTGGTCGATCGTGAACTTTTGCCGACGGAAACGGCGGCGGCGCCGTCGTAGTGCGCTAACGTCGCAGCATCACCGCCGAAACGCCTGCAACGGGGCGCCCTGATGTCCTCTGCAACAAGATCACCGCTCCCGCGTCGATGGGTCAGGTCCTGTCTCATCGCCACCGGCATCGCCGCCGTGGCAGGCGCCGTGCTGCATCTGGCCATCCCGTTCGGCGGCCCCGACTGGTACGCCTTCTTCGGCGCTCCGCACGGCATCGTCGAACTTGCCCGCCGCGGCCATCCACGCCCGCCCATCACCTGCGTCGCCATCGCCGGCCTGCTGTCGGTCATCGCCGCCTACGCGTTCTCCGGCGCGGGCTGGATACGCCGGCTACCCATGCTGCGCGTGGTGCTCGGCGCTGCAGGCATCGCGCTGATCGCACGCGGGCTGCTGTTCGTGCCCTTGATCCTCTGGCGACCGGATGCGCTGGCACGCATCTGCGACTGTCGCTCGATCGACGCCTTCATCCTGTTGACGTCCGCGCTCTGCCTGGCGATGGGTGCGGGGCTTGCGCTGGGCGCGATCAAGCCGAGTCAGTCGGACTCGTAGGTCCTGAAGGCGCGGGTCGTGACCCGCACGCGGCAGATTCCGTGACGTCGCCAAACATCAAACGCAAGCGGGTCACGCCCCGCTTCGTGAAGGCGGACGAGAACGCCGTGATGCCTTGCGACCCGCACATCCTGGCGGCCGTCGATGCCACTACGGCGTAGAGCCCCCGAGCGGTGTTTGTCTCACAACTCCGTCAAGGTGCACGGCTTCATCAGCAACTCGAAATGGATGCGGCCGTCCTCCTGGCGGATCGATTCGAGTTCGACTGCGGCAGCGGCGTCGCGCTCGTCGATCTGGCGCATCAATTGCGAGATGGCGGCGTTGGATTTCGCGCTGCCACTGATGCGAACGCGGCCTTCCTCGATCGTGGCGCGAACTATCGTCTGGTCGAGGTAGTTGATCGACTGGATGCGTTGGCGGATCGATGACTCGCTGGCAAAACGCGGCTTCATGGATTCCTCCAGCGCACGTTGCTTGGCGATGGCGAATTTGCGCGCATGCTCCAGCTCGCGCTCCCGTGCGCGCGCTCTGGATTCGGCCAGCTGCTGCGGCGTCATCCTTGCCTCGGCGCGCTTGCGGCGTTCGTCGTCCTGATCGGGCATCAGCGGCAGCGCCGCGGGGTCGGGCACTTCGATGATCGTCGGTGTGGCGCCCGGATCGGCTGCGGGGCGCCACGCGATGCGATACGGCACGTTCGGGATACGCAGGCCGAAGTTGTCGTTGACGAGCATGCGCATGAACATCCAGGCCGGCGGACAGGCGTCGCCGCCGTAAATCGTTCCGGTCAGCGATGGGGCGTTGGCGCTCCTGGCGTCTGCATCGGGCGCTCCGGGTTCCCACAGACGCACGCAGAGATCCCGGGTCGTGTAGTTGCCGAGTTTCACCACGACCTGGGTGCCGCCAAGGTTCAACCAGGGGTAGCGATTGACTTCGAATGTGCCGGCCGCAAGCAGCAGCGCCTCCGAGCTCGCGGGCCGGGCGCGCCAGCGCATCCAGAATGTCTGGTCGACGGACTCCGGCCCGATCTTGATGACGCCGTAGACGAATTGCCCGGAGACCTGTCGACGCTCGCCGATGATCAGATCGCCCGCGCGGTTCCTGCCGACGATGACCTCCCGATTCCTGATGGGCTGAAGCCAGCGCCCACTGCAGCTGTAGTCCGTATCGCGCGTCAAGCGCAGCGTGCCGCCATGCGCCCAGCCCTGGTTGTAGGTCATCGCATGCTTGCGGTGCTTGGGCAGGCCGCGCTCGTTCAGCGCGAACTGCATCTCCAGCCAGCTGCCATCGGGCGCCTGCGTGACCGTCGCCTTGTGCTCGAACCAGCCGTGGTTGCCCTGCACCCACGACGGTCCGCCCTGCAGCAGCCGGGGCACCACATCATCGACGTCGTCATAGCTTCCGCTCAGATCGGGGCAGCCGCCCAGGTTGCCTGGCAGCAGTTTCGGCGTTGCCCAGTCTTTCGGATAGTCGGGCACGCCGAAGCCGGGCGCGATCCAGTAGACGAACGCGGCGATGGCCAGGGTCAGCACGACGAGCAGCGCCCGAAAAAACCGGCTCCTGGTCGGCGGAGCAGGGGCGGCGGTAGGCAAATGGCGCATGGCGACCTGGCGGGCAGTGAGCGAAGCATCCGACGTTAGCCGACTGGCGTCCCCAGCTGGGCACTCATGCGTTTTTTTTGCAAACGGAGTGTCAAGCGCTACTAGCAGTCTTGCCAGTGGGGACGAAGGGCGGCGCCATGGCGATGCAAGGATGCGCCACGCAGCAGGCATCGACGATGCGTCCGTGCTGCGTACCGAAAAAACAATGAGGAGCATCCATGAAGAACGTCAAGAAGTTCATCGCCGCCACCGCCCTGGTCGTCGGCCTCGCTACTGCCGGTCTGGCCGTCGCCGAACCCGTCGTGCGTTCGTTCGTCGTCGACGGCGTGCGTTACATCATGATCTGCGACGCGGGCGAATGCCGCATCATCAGCCAGACGCGCGTGATCCAGTAGCGAGCCGTGGCCGTCGCCATCGGGCGGCGGCCATCGTCACAGAGCGATCAGGCCCAGCGCCAGGGCGCGCGCGCTGGCGGCGCCGCGTCCGCGGACGCCGAGTTTCTTCGCAGCGCGCTGCAGGTGATAGTTCACGGTGTGCTCGCTGATCGCAAGGATGCGTGAAATCTCCCAGGAGCCTTTGCCGATCGCCGTCCAGCGCAGGATGTCGCGCTCGCGTTGGCTCAGCGCCAGCGTGGTGGCGGGCGTGCCGTGCAGGCGCCGCGCCGTCGCATCCAGGCAGGACGCCAGATAGAGTGCGGGCGCAACGCGTGGTGCCAGTGCACCGAGTTCCGACGTCGCGCCGGTCGAGAAGGTCATCAAGCCCCAGTTTCCGCCCGGTGACCAGATCGGCACCGTGATGCCGCCACGCAGGCCCACGGCCTGCGCCGTGCGCAGCAGGCCGCGTGCGCGACGCGCGAGGTCCGGCCGGGTGTGCGCGACACCGGCACTCACGCTCCAGGGCGTCGCCGGCAGTCCGGCACGTGCGTGTTCGATGCGCGCGTCCAGCGAGTCGTCCGGCTCGATCCGCGATGGCCCGTAGAGCGCGCCGAATGCTTCGGCCTGGAGATTGTGCAGGCGATAGTGGCGCTGCTCGCCGTCTTCGATCCGTCGCGACCGCTGCATCACGTAGACGTGGTGTTCGAATCCGAGCAGCCGGGCGCACTGCGCGGCGCTGGCCGCCAGCTCGTCCAGCGAGCGCGTGCGCAAGATCCGTTCGGTCAGTTCCCAGGGCAGCATGCGGATCGGACTTCCTGCGCGTCGAGAGAGAAATGCTAGCGGCACACGCCGGCGCACACGAGGCCCGATGCCGGGAGGTTGGAGCCCCGCGGCTCATCCATTAGGATCGCAAACCATTCTCGACACGGAGATCGAACGTCATGAAACCCACCAAGGCCGCGTCGATGCCGCTGCGTACCCTGATGTTCCGCATCGTTGCCGTGGTCATCGGTCTGGCCTCGCTGTATTTCGGGTTCCAGGAACGCACTCGCATCTCGCATCTGCGCAGCGCCGGCCTGAGTGCCCAGGTGGAGCCGATCCAGGACTACACCCAGCACAGCAGCCGCGGCTCGGACACGTACACCGCCGAGTTCAACTTCACCACCGACCAGGGCATGAAGATCCGGCGCCGCCATTCGTTCCCCGAAGCGTTGATCGCCGATTTCCAGAACGACATCCCGGTGATGGTGCGCTACGACCCGAAGGATCCTTCCGAATTCATGTTCGAATCCGAAGAAGCGCCGATATGGCCGTACCTCTTCGGCATCGGCTTCATCGTCGCAGCCTTCGTGCTGATCCGCGCGCCGGCGGAATGAGGTCGCCTCGGCTGTGGGTGTATCCGGGCGGTTGATCAAGCCGGGCCGAAAGAGAGGCCTGCGCAACCCGGCCTCGTATCATGACCAATACGCGTCGCGACTCGATGTGCCGGATGGCCTGTCCACGCACCCGCCATTCGACAGGTGTGCGCAGGGGCGAAACCGGGCAGGCTCCAGAGCCAGTCATCAACCCGAGAGGTGCGCCCGTGCGTCAACTGTTCCTGTTGCTGATCCTCGCATGGTCTGCCCACGCGCACAGTCAGACCGCGTCCGTTCAGACCGCGCCCCTCCAGGCCGCGGGGACGACCCCGCTGGACATCGTCAAGCTGCGCATGGAGCGCTACAACGCGCAACAGCTCGATGCGATCATGGCGCTCTACAGCGAAGACGTCGCCATCTATACCTACCCCGACACCCTCATCGGCAAGGGCCGCGATCATCTACGCGCGGTGCTCCAAAGCACCTTCAAGGATTCAAGCCCGGTCACGGTCACGACACAGATCGCGCAGGGCGACTATGTGATCAGCCAGGAACGCGTGCGCTACGGCGGAACGGCCAAGCAGTACGTGTCGATCTATGAAGTCAGGGACGGTTTGATCAGGTCGGTCAAATTCATCCGCGAGTGAGGCGCTGCATCGGTCGACCTTTGCCGATGGATCGAACGCTGCACGCCGCGCAGGTGTGTCGACGCGGGGTGATGTCGAGAATGGGCAGGTGCGGCCGGCGGTCCGGTCAGGCTCGTACACTCCTAGAGGCGACGCCATCCGGCACCCAGCAGCGGAACGCTCGCGCAGGCCGGACCGAGGTCGCGGGCGGTGCCCGCGATCCTGGCTTCGAATCGCGCCGCAGCGCTGCTCGAGGCCGCGGCATACAGGCCTGAGAGCGGGATCTTGGCCCGGCGGTTCCAGACGCTTGCCTGGCCCGCGCGGGTGCCGCTGGTGATGTACACGAAGCGCGCTCCGCGCGGCCCCTGCACATGCGGACCCTTCGCATCCCATGTGCCATCCGCGGCCTGTGACACGGTGACCGGCAGCTCGAAGCAAAGATCGGCTTCGGTCGCGACATGAATCTGTTCGATCTCATCCCGGCCCCGCTGCAGGGCGTATGCGCATCCGCGCACGGAGCCGGTGACAAGGATCCGCAGTTCGATCGTCCTGCTGCTGGTCGTGGCTGGGCGTTTCATCGGCTGTCCCGTCCTGCATCGCTGCAGGCGAATCAAGAAACCTGGCGATGGAATTGTTCATCGGTCGCCGACGTGGATCAAACGCAGCTGCTCAGCGATGTCGCCATTCAACGTCTAGCGTTTCGTCACTGGCGTTTGGCTCCGACGCAATTCCGCCAGCAACGCGTGGATGCGATTCGGCAGATAGACATGTCGCCGGATTGAATGCTGCCTTGTCCTTGACCGCTCTGCTCGGAGCGCGCGTTACAGCACTGCCTGTCGCAACAATTCCGCGAGCGCCTGGGCCTGCGATTTCGATAGCTTGATGGGCATCATGCCGGCGCCCAGCGGTGCTTTCGATACCAGCACGAGTGCAACGAATTGACCTTCTTCGGGCGATTCCATCGCATGCACTTTCAGATTCCTGGACGACATCGCGCCGCTGGTGATCGCGACCTCGCCGACCTCGCGCCGGATCGAGCCGCCCAGCATTGCGCCGGCGATGCTGCCGTTGCGCAGGTAGCGCCAGAGCAGGTTGCCGAGCACGAGGACGAACATTGCGATGAAGAGGTACTCGAACTTCATGAGATCTCCAGTTTTCGTCTGTAACGCAATATAGCAGCGCGAATTGGAACGCTCGCAGGCAGGGCACAGCCATCCGTATGGCATTGTACGTGGTGCCTGACCCCGATCATGCCCTGCCGGATCGAGACACGGCGATTTGCCTTATAGTCGGCTCGATCCGAGCCGCCCGTCCGGGCTTGCTCGACCGATTCATCCAGCGGAGCAGCCATCCATCCGTGCTGACTGTCCCTTGTCTCTGTCATTGGGCCAAGGAAACGACATGCACCTCCGACCACCCGCTGCGCTCTTCGTTCTCCTGGCTCCGCTTGCGCTGGCTGCGGGTTCTGACAATCCTTTGCCCGAGGCGCCCGGCAGCGACACTGGCTATCCCTCTCCAGAGGCCGCACTGACCGCGCTGCGAAATAAACCCGGTGTTTCCATACGGGAAGAGAACGACTGGTTCGTGATCCAGGATCCGGAAGAGAGTGCGACCTGGTCTATCACCGCCCCTGGCAACGAATGGCATCCAAGCGCTGTCAAACGTGCGCTCGTCGAGCGCGATGGCGCCGTGCATGGCGCATCAAAGGAACGGTGCGACCAGTTGGTCCGCGTATTCCCGGACTTGAACGAACAGATGACAGCGCGCATCGGTGGCGACAAGTGCTGACGATCGATCAAGGGGAACAGCCGGCGCTGCGTTTTTCTGTCCCCTTGTCGCACCATCAGGCCTCGACCTCGTCATCCTCCGGGTTCAGCGCGAACCAAAGTCAACGCGCGGATAGCTCGGCGAGCAGTTCATCGAGCTGTCCGAACGTTTCGTGCGTGGCTTCCTGCGCGCCGGTGCCGGCCGCATCGAGCGCTTCCTTCGTCGGATACAGCTCGCTCATCACCAGCAGCGTCTTGCCGTCGCGTTCCTCAAAGGTCACCGTGGTGACGGATCCCGCGTCGCCGCTTTCCTCGTTCGTCCAGATGATGCGCTTGCCGGGCACCACCTCGAGATAACTTCCGAAGAACGCCATCGTGCTCGCAGGGTCGTCGCCGAACACCAGGCGGTAGGTGCCGCCGGTGCGCACGTCCATCTCGCACGAGCGCAGTGTCATGCCCATCGAGCGGGGCACCCACCACTTCTTGAACAAGTCGGGTTTGGACCAGGCCTCGAACACGAGGCGCGCGGGCGCGTCGAACATCCGCGTGACGACGACCTCGCGCTCCGACTTCTTCTCCACCGTCGTGCGCGTGGACTCACTTTCCTTTCTTGCGACCATGGGCCTTCTCCTGTCGTTTGAGTTCGTCGATGACATCGTCCAGCGCCGCAAAGCGCGCGTCCCACACCTGCCGGTAACGCGCGATCCACGCCATTTCCTCCTCGAGACGACACGGGCCAATGCGGCAGGTGCGCACGCGGCCGAGCTTTTCGGTGGTCACCAGGCCGGCCGACTCGAGCACGCCCACGTGTTTCTTCATGCCCGTGAGGGTCATGCCGAACTTGTCGGCAAGATGGGTGATGGACGCGTCGCCGCGTGCGAGCTGGTCGAGGACGCCACGGCGGGTGGCGTCGGCGAGCGCGGCGAAGGAGGCGTTGAAGTGTGTCGAAAAATGCTGAACCATGTGGTTCAGTATGAAGGAGTCGCGGCGGGCGTGCAAGGGCGGCTTGACCGCCATCGGCGATGTCATCGAACCGGTGCCTGAAGAACGCCGACAACACCTTCAGGTCTGTCACCTGCTCACGCAGTGGTGAGTTGTTGTGGTGACGTGCTGGACGGAGGATGCGAAGCGTGGCGCGTGACGGCGGCGCGCAAGCCCACTGCGCTGAACAAGCTGCAGTCGAGGTGGATTTCTCGCGATTTCAGGTTCGGCCATGCGGATGGCGCGAAGGCCGCGAGCGAAGTGATCGAGGCGCGTTACAACGAGCTTTCGTTGGCGGACGCCGGCCGAATCGCGGCGCTCGCAGACGACTCTCCGCCGTCCGTGGACACCACGCTCACTCCGCCGCGCACGAGGAAAGGACAGAGGCCTGGATACACGCCGCGACCTCGTACCAGTGCGGACTGTCGGGCTACGCTTCGATCCGTTTGAGCGAGGGCGTCAGACGCCGCGGTGCGGCGCATGCCCCTTGAACATGCACCATAGCGTTGCTGCGCCGAGGGTTCCTCGGAGGGTCACTTCAAAGCCGGCGCGTTCGTAGAACCGGACGTTCGACGGGTTCGCCGTTTCCAGGTAAACCCCGCTGGACAAGCGGTCGCCCGCCGAGACGTCACAGAACGACTTGAGCAGTTGCGGCCCGAGGCCCAGTCCATGCATGGTGGGGTCGATGCCGATCACGCCGAGATAATAGTGCGGGGTGCGCGGCTTGCCCTTTTCGGCGATCTCATCGTAGAGCGCAAGGCGATCAGAAAATCCGGGGATGGATTTTTCGAAGCGATCCCAGTCGTCCGTGACCGACCTCGGCCATGACGGGCGCGCAGTCGTGTATCCCATCGCTGCCCCGACGATGCCAGCTTCCCCACGCGCTACCAGCACGGGCATATCGAGTGCCATACGCGCGCGCATCAGCAGCGAGAAGAATTGCGCCACGCGCTCGCTATAGCCAGGGCCGGCCTGCAACAGGAACCCCGTGATCGGGTCCCGTGCGAACGCCCGCACCAGGCAGCGCAAGGATTCGTCTAGATCGGACGGCGTCGCGGCGGTGACGTGCATGAGGTCTGTCCAAGCTTCAAGCCGCCGCGGGCTGGCAGCCGTAGGTTGATACGAATACGTTTCTGACGGGCGGCTTGGATGATTGCATGGCTGTGTTCGATCCGACACATGGTGCGGCCACCTGCTGCCGGAACAGGGGTCATAGCGGAACAGGGGTCATGGTGCTATTTCCGAACAGCACTAGGGGTTGGGGGTTTGCCAAAAATAAGTTCACCGACCCCTGTTTCGCTGCCCCACGCCACCGGGCCAAGCAACCGGCAGGGATGCATTGGCGGACTTCCTAGAGGCTTTGCATAGCGCACGGCAAGTTTGTCAGGACGTCTCTCGCCGAGGCGATGCTACGGTTTGGGATGAGCTTCGATGAACTCACGAGCTAAATGCGGTAACAGGGGTCAGAGTGCTATTTCCGAACAGAACTAGGGGTTGGCGGCTCGTAAAAATAGTTCGCTGACCCCTGTTTCTGGTTTCGTCGCAATCGGCGACGACAGACACTGCACAGCTTGCGCTGACGAGGTCCGAGGAGTATTTCGTGTTGGACGGCATCGACACGCGGCGCGTGCCGCGCGTTTGCGGCTCCGGTGCGGGCGGAATGCATCCATGTCTTGGCGATCAGGCGGAGGATCCATGTACGGCACACGTATGGGGCGATCGATATTGCTGGCGCTGACCCTCCTGGCTGCGGCGCCGGTGCGCGCAGCAGGCGGACCCGACGGATTCGGATATACGTGGATCGCCAATAGCGATCCTGGTGGCCCGGCGCTCGAATGGATCGACATTTCGACCGTGGGCACGCCGGTGACCGGCCTGGCCGACGACAATTCGGCATCGGTGATCACCCTGCCGCAACCGTTCCGCTACTACTGGAGCGACTTGTCGACGGTGACCATCGGCTCCAACGGCTGGACCAGCCTGTTGCCCACGTCGAACATCGCCAGTTGCTTCCCGACCATCCCTGCTGCCGGTGGTCCTGCCGATGCCTACCTCGCGCCGCTGATGAGCGATCTGAACTTCACTGGCGCCGGCAATCCCGGCTCGGTGCGCACTTACCACGACGCGGCCGCGAACCTGTTCATCATCAGCTATCTCAATGTGCCGTACTGGCAGGTCA
>Ga0307516_10008123_pt1 | contig 11925 bp, 12 predicted proteins | sample 19_EM_MG_FD_203310 | JGI IMG/M metagenome (GOLD analysis project Ga0307516, IMG submission 203310) | Populus trichocarpa ectomycorrhiza microbial communities from riparian zone in the Pacific Northwest, United States - 19_EM | ecosystem: Host-associated > Plants > Roots > Unclassified | place...
TGCAGCGCGATGTAGGGCACGATGCCGACGACCGTGATCAGCGTGACCGCGCCGGCCAGCAGCGGGCTCTTGCCGTAGCGGCTGGCGATGAAGTCGGCGATCGAGGTGATGCCGTAGGCGCGCGCGATGCGGATCATCTTGCGCAGCACCGACCAGGCCAGCACCATCGCCAGCGTCGGGCCGAGGTAGATCGGCAGGAACCACACGCCCGCGCTGGCGGCGCGGCCGACGCTGCCGAAGTAGGTCCACGCGGTGCAGTACACCGCCATCGACAAGGCGTAGACCCAGGCGTTGCCGATCACCGAACGCCCCTGGCGCGCGCGTGCGTCGCCCCACGCGGCCACCGCGAACAGCAGCAGCAGGTAGGCGAACGAGGCGCCGACGACGAACGGGGCGGACATCATGGCGGCATCAGTCGTCGATCGACTCCATCAAGCCACCGAGCAGCGCGATCAGACCGGCCCAGAGCGCGAACAGCGCGGCCGGAAACAGCGGCAGGCCGAAGACCGTGGCATCACGGTCCCACAGCGCGAGCAGCGGGAAGTTCAGCAGCAGCGCGCCGGCGATGAACAGCGCCAGCAGACGCTGCGAGCCCAAGCCTTTGTGCAAAGCAGTCTCCTTGTCCGCCGAATCGCTGCGTCAGAGCGCATCGAGCCGGTAGGTCAGCCGCAGGTGCTGGCGGAAGCGCTTGATGATCGCCAGCGTGTCTTTGAGCAGGTCGCGCTCGAGCGTGCCGAGCGTCGACAGGCGCACCAGGTTGTCGACCGGCTGGCCGGCGCCGCGCTGGCGCAGCTGGTGGTCGAGCCGCGCCGTCATCAGGAAGTGCAGTGCCTCGGCCAGGTCGCGCGCGAGTGGCGCCGGCAACAACCCGCGCTCGGCCAGCACCTGCAGCCGCGCGCCGGTGCCTAGTTCGTGGATGTGGTGTTGCAACGCCAGCGTGCGCACGCCGTGCACGACCGGGAAGCTGCCGAGCTTCTTCAGATCGAAAGGCTGTTCGTCGCGTTCGCGCAGCCCGGCCCAGCGGGCCCACCAGCCGGAAGGCTCGCTGAACTGGTCGGCCGCACTCGCGAAGCGGGCGAAGAAGGCATCGTTGTCGACCAGGAACTCGTCGACGAAACGGCGTGCCTGCTGCAGCAGCGCGGCGTCGCCGGCGACCGCGGCGGCGTCGAGAAAGATCGCCAGGTTCATCGTGCCATCGGGCTCAGAGCCGAACAACCAACCGCGCAGTGTCTGCTTGAATGCGGCCAGCGGCTGGCACCACAGCGGGTTGCTCAGCATGATGTTGCCGGGGCAGCGCGGGTAGCCGAATTCGATCAGCGCGGCGCTGAACTGTTCGGTGACCTGCTGGATGCTCGCGCGCTCTTCTGCACTGGACGCGAAGCCGTCGCGCAGCAGCAGCGCGTTGTCCTGGTCGGTCTTGAGCACCTGCTCGCCGCGGCCCTCGCTGCCCATCACGATCAGGCAACTGTTGGCCACCAGCTCGGCCGGCGCCAGCATCGACCAGAGGCGTGCGAACAGCTGGCGGTTCAACTCGCGCACCAGGCTGCAGATGATCTCGATGCGGATGCCGCCGCTGTGCAGCAACTCGACCAGGCCGTCCATCTGCAGCGCCGCCTGCTTCAGCGCGGCCACGCTGCCCGCCTGCTGGATCTGCAGCGCGATCAGGTGCGAGTGGTTGGAGACGAAGCTCATCAGGTCGAGCTGGCTCAGCACACCGAGGATCGCACCGCCCGCTTCGGCCGGCTCGCGCACCACCACGCGGTGCACACGGTGGCGCAGCATCAGCACCAGCGCTTCGAAGACTTCGGCGTCGGGCGAAATGCTGATCAGGTCGAAACGCGCGACCTCGCGCACCGCCAGCTCGCTCGGCGGCACCGGCTGCAGCAGCGCATCGCGCAGGTCGGTGGTGGTGAACATGCCGATGCACTCGCCGTCGCGCACCAGCGCATTGCTGGCGCCCTGCCACGACATCAGGCGGCACACCGCCACCAGGTCGAGCCCGCCGTCGACGTAGATCGGTTGGCGAACGTAGGCATCGCGCACCCTTGCCATCATCAGCGACAGGAATTCGCGCTGGCCCTGGCGTTGCACCGAGGCCGACAGCCGCCGCGAGATGTCGCCGAACAGCCAGGCGCTGAAGGCCGCGTTGCCCGAGATCAGCGCCTGCAGCGTTGCGCGCGGAATCTGCCACGCGCGCACCTCGCCCTGCGCCTTCAGCACGCCGCTGGCGCGCCCGGCGAGCGTGGCGCGCACCGCGCAGAGGTCGCCAGGCCCGTAGACCGCGACGACCTCGCCCCCTTCGACAAGCTGCACGTGGCCGCTCTGCAGCAGCCAGGCGTGGGTCGCTTCCGATTCGGGCGTGATCAGCACCGCGTCGCCGGCGAAACCGACCGACTGCACATGCGCGCACACCGCCGCCCGCTCGGCCGGCGTCAGGCCGTCGAACGGGGCGATGGCGAAGTCGAAGTCGGCGGTCACGGCGGCGGCACGAACGAGCGGCGGGGTGGCCGACAGTGTGCGCGTGCGCACTGCCGGCACACCGCCGCCACTTCAGTGGCCCGAAGCCGTCGAGGCGCCGATGCCGGTTTCAGAGCGCACCTGCTGCGCCAGGAAACCCGCACGGTCGATGCGTGCCTGTTCGCTCTTGTCGAGCACCGAGAACAGCCAGATGCCGATGAAGCCGATGGCCATCGAGAACAGCGCCGGCGAGGTGTACGGGAACAGCGCCGAACCTTTCGGGTTGCCGAGCGTGGCTTCCCACACCGACGGCGAGACGATGGTCAGCACCACCGACGAGATCAGGCCGAGGAATCCGCCGATGACCGCGCCCTTGGTCGTGCAGTCTTTCCACAGCACGCTCATGAACAACACCGGGAAGTTGGCCGAGGCCGCGATCGCGAACGCCAACGACACCATGAACGCGATGTTCTGCTTCTCGAACACGATCCCGAGCACGACCGCGAGTGCGCCGAGCGCCAGCGTGGTCAGCCGCGAAACCTTCAGCTCGGAAGCGCTGTCGGCCTTGCCGCCCTTGATAACGGTGGCATACAGGTCGTGCGACACGGCCGATGCGCCCGACAGCGTCAGGCCCGCCACCACCGCGAGGATGGTCGCGAACGCCACCGCCGAGATGAAGCCGAGAAAGACGTTGCCGCCGACCGCGTTGGCCAGGTGGATCGCCGCCATGTTGCCGCCGCCCTGCAGCGCGCCCTTGGCGTCGAGGAACTGCGGGTTCGTCAGCACGAAGGTGATCGCGCCGAAACCGATGATGAAGGTCAGCAGGTAGAAGTAGCCGATCCAGCCGGTCGCCCACATCACCGACTTGCGCGCTTCCTTGGCGCTGGGCACGGTGAAGAAGCGCATCAGGATGTGCGGCAGGCCGGCGGTGCCGAACATCAGCGCCATGCCGAACGAGATGGCCGAGATCGGGTCCTTCACGAAGTTGCCCGGGCCCATGATCGACTGGCCGATCTTCATCGCCACGTCCATCGCCTTGCCGTCTTTGAGCGCCAGGTCGGTCTTGATCTGGACCGCGCCGGCGAACATCGCCTCGGGGCTGAAGCCGAAGTGCCACAGCACCGACAGCGCCATGAAGGTGGCGCCACCGAGCAGCAGGCAGGCCTTGATGATCTGCACCCAGGTGGTGGCCGTCATGCCGCCGAACAGCACGTAGACCATCATCAGCGAGCCGACGATCACGACCGCGATCCAGTACTCCAGCCCGAACAGCAGCTTGATCAGCTGGCCCGCGCCGACCATCTGCGCGATCAGGTAGAAGGCCACGACGACGAGCGTGCCCGAAGCCGCGAAGATGCGCACCGGCTTCTGCTTGAAGCGGAACGCGGCCACGTCGGCGAAGGTGAACTTGCCCAGGTTGCGCAGGCGCTCGGCCATCAGGAAGGTGATGACGGGCCAGCCGACCAGAAAGCCGATCGAATAGATCAGGCCGTCGAAGCCGCTCGCCATCACGGCCGCCGAGATGCCGAGGAACGAGGCCGCCGACATGTAGTCGCCGGCGATCGCCAGGCCGTTCTGGAAGCCGGTGATGCCACCGCCCGCGGTGTAGAAGTCGGCCGCCGACTTGGTCTTGGAAGCGGCCCACTTGGTGATGAACAGCGTCATCACGACGAACGCACCAAACATGCCGATGGCGGTCCAGTTGGTGGCCTGCTTGGTGGCTTGGCCGAGGTCGGCCCCCGCGGCGTAGACCGCGGCCGACACGCCGAACAGCGCGAGCAGCGTCAGAACACGGCGGGCGTTATCGCCCAGCTTGAATGCGGTGCGGCTCATTTCAGCACCGCCTTGGCGACGGCGTCGGCCAGGTCGTCGTACTCGCCGTTGGCGCGCTTGACGTAGATCGCGGTGATGACGATCGTGAAGACGATGACGCCGAAGCCGATCGGAATGCCGACCGTCATCACGCCCGCGCCGAGGCGCTGCGACAGGAATTCCTTGTTGAAGGCCACCAGCAAAATGAAGCCGTAGTACACGACCATCATCGCCAGCGTGAGCCACCAGCCGAAGCTCGTGCGCTTGGCCTTCAGCTCCTGGTACTTCGGGTGGGCCGCGATGCGCTCGGCCAGTTCGGTTTGCATGGTCTCGTCTCCTCGATGTTGTTGCTGGGCAGGCGCCCGTGGCAGGCCGCATGGTGGGCACAGGCACTGACCCTGCTCTGACGCGAAACCAACGTGAACTGACACGAGGCTTGGTCTCCGCTTACAACGAGGCTGCCACCGCCCGGTGCAGGCACGGTTGATGGTGCGCCGCGTCCGCGCGGCCAGCTTGATCTATGTCAAACGAGCCGGTGCAGGCCGGGGCGCGCAGCGCCGGCGTCTTCCCAGACGCCGCTCGCAAACCAGGGGTCGCCACGCAGATGGGCACCCAGCATCTCGAGACTGTCGGCACCCCAGAACACGCGGCCGTCGACCTCGATGCTCGGCACGCCGAAGACACCGCGGGTCAACGCTGCCTCGGTGGCTTCGCGCAGTTCATGCTTGACGACATCGCTATCGGGCGCGCGCGCCGGCGCCAGCAGCGCGGTGAGATCAGACAGCCGCGCTGCATCTGACGCGTCCAGCCCACCGCGCCAGACGTGATGCAACACCGTCTCGCAGACGAACCGGTTCGGTGTTCCGCCTGCGGGCGCGCAGGCCAGCATCAGGCGCAGCAAGGCCAGCGGGTTGAATGGGTGCTGCGCGGGTGTCTGCATCTCGATGCCGTGCCGATGTGCGAGCCAGTGCACGTGGCGAAAGGTCCAGGCACGCTTGGGCTCGATCTCGGCCGGCCCCTTCTGACCCCAGTGTTTGAGCAAGCCCGCGAACAGCAAGGGCCGATAGCTGACCTCGACCGACAGCCCTTCGAGCACCTGCGGCAAGCGCTCGAACGCCAGGTAGGCGAACGGCGAGATCGGGTCGAACCAGAAGACGAGGTGTTTCATGCAGCGTTCACCCAGGTGACCTCGCCGCTCGCACGGCGCTGTTCGAGCCGCAGCCAGACCTGGCGTTTTTCGGCGTCGTCGAATCCGGACCACGCCGCGATCTCGTCGAGCGTGCGCAGGCAGCCTTCGCACCAGCCGGTGCGCGCGTCCATGCGGCACACGCTGGTGCACGGGCTGGCGACGCTGGTGTCCGTCATGGTGTTGTCAGGCTTGCACCACGTCTTGAACCGGCGCGGCTGTGAGCTCCACCAGTTGCTGCGGGCTGAGCCTGAAGACGCCGTTCGGGTGCCCGGCCGCTGCCCAGAGTTCGTCGAACCGAAACAGTTCGCGGTCGATCAACAGCACCGGCCGCGTGCTGTGGCCGACCGGAGCCACGCCACCGATCGTGAAACCGGTCGAGGCCTTCACGAACTCGGGGTCGGCGCGACCGACGGCACCGACCAGCGCCGCCACCTTGCGCTCGTCCACACGCTTGTCGCCCGAGGCCACGACGAGCACGGCCGCGGCATCGAGCTTGCGTTTGAAGACCACGCTCTTGGCGATCTGGCCGACGCTGACACCGAGCGCATCGGCCGCCTCTTGCGCAGTGCGTGCCGCGATTTCGAGAAACAGCGGTGCATGCGGGTGGCTCTGTTCGGCCAGCAGCAGGCTGACGCGGCGAAAGCCTTCGGGGCGATCTTGCAGGTCCACACTCATGAAGCGGTGGCCTCGACCCGCGCGCGCTTGGCGAGCAGCGCATTGCCCGAGCGTGACACCGGCTTACGCCCCAGCACACCCGAGATGAAGGCGGCGGCATCGACGAGCTTGTCGATGTCGATGCCGGTTTCGATGCCCAGGCCGTTCAGCATGAAGAGCACGTCTTCGGTGCCGACGTTGCCGGTCGCACCCTTCGCGTACGGGCAGCCTCCGAGGCCGGCCACGCTCGCGTCGAAGGTGTGGATGCCCATCTCCAGGCAGGCGTAGATGTTCGACAAGGCCTGGCCGTAGGTGTCGTGGAAATGGCCACTCACCTCGGCGAGCGGAAAGTGCTTCAACGCCCGCTCCATCGCCGCCTGCACGCGCTGCGGCGTGCCCACGCCGATGGTGTCGGCGACACCGCAGTGGTCCACGCCGATCGCCTTCATCAGCAGCACGACACGCTCGACTTCGTCGGGCGACACCTCGCCCTGGTACGGGCACCCGAGCGCGCAGGAAATGGCGCTGCGCACCTTGATGCCGTGCGCGTGCGCAGCCGCCACCACCGGGCGGAAACGCTCGACGCTTTCTTCGATGCTGCAGTTGATGTTGCGCTGGCTGAAAGCTTCGGTCGCGGCGGCGAACACGACGATCTCGTCGGGCCGGATCGCGGGCTCGGCGATCGCCGCCTCGAAGCCCTTGAGGTTGGGCGTGAGCACCGAATAGCGCACACCGGGGCGCCGTTGCACGGCGGCCATCACGGCCGCGTTGTCGGCCATCTGGGGCACCCATTTGGGGCTGACGTAGCTCGTGACCTCGATCTCGCGCAACCCGGCCGCCTGCAGCAGGTGGACGAGTTCGACCTTGGTGGCGGTGTCCACCGGCGACTTTTCGTTTTGCAACCCGTCGCGCGGACCCACTTCAACGAGCTTGACTTGGGCGGGAATCATGAAGGAAGTCTCACTGTACAGACGTGACGGTAGATCACCCCCGGTTCCAGGGATGGGCGCTGCAGGGTGGCTGCCAGACCATGTCATCAACTTGAAATCTGGAACGATCGTGGACCCGACCATTCGCCTGCGCCTTGCCACCCGAATCCATTTTGCGCTGCGCCGCCAATATGGTGAAGACGTGGAGGTCAGCACCCTGCTGCGCGGGCTGCCGGAAGCGCGCGAAGCGCTGTGGGTCTGCGCGGCGTCGGGCGACGCGGAACTCACTGCGCTCGCGCAGCAGTTCACCGCAGTCACTGCCGCGGCAGACCGGGCTGCGCTCAAGCGGGCTCGAACGCTGGCGACCGCACCGCAAGACACCGCCTGGTCGCAAGACACCTCGGGCTTCGGCCTCACGCGCCCGCCGGTGCTGGCCGACGACAGCGCGGCCCCGCCCGCACCGGCCGGCTGGCGCCAGCGGATGAACTGGCTGCGCCGCTCGGTCTGACACGCCGGCCCGCGGGCCACCCAGCTTCATGCCGGCGCCTTCAGGCGCAGCAACTCGCCACCTTCGCTGACCTGGTCGCCCACCGCGTACAGCAGTTCTTCGACCATGCCGTCGCGCGGCGCGGCGATCGTGTGTTCCATCTTCATCGCTTCCATCACGGCCAGCGGTTGTCCGGCTTTGACCTGCTCGCCCACGGCGGCCAGGAAGGCGATCACCTTGCCCGGCATCGGCGCCGTCAGGCCACCGGCCTCGGCGCCGCCATCGGCAGCGTGGGCGATCGGATCGAATTCGTCGACGACGGCCGAGCCTTCGGGCGCGAACACGCTGAAGCGCTCGCCGGTGGCGTAGACGCTCAGCGTCCAGCGGTGCTCACCGAGGCTCAGGTCGTGGCGCCCGTCAATGCGCAACGCGGCGTCGAACGGCCAGCGCTGCGCGCCTGACACGAGCGTCGTGCCGCCGCCGGCGCGTTCGAGCGTGAAGAGGTGGTGGCTGCCCTGCGACTGAATGTCGAAGCGCCGCGAAGCGCTGCCGTGCAAGCGCCAGCCGTCGCGGCGCGACCACGGGTCGCTGTTCTCGAGCACGCGCTCGGCCGCCAGCGTGTGCGCCACCACACCGGCCGCCGCCACTTCGAGTGGCAAGGGCGCGGCATTGAACAGCACGGCGCGCTCGCGCTCGATCAAGGCGGTATCGAGGTCGGCGTTCGCGAACGAGGCACTCGCGGCCACGCGGCGCAGGAAGGCCACGTTGGTGTGCAAGCCGACGATGTGGGTCTGCGACAGTGCCACGTCGAGCCGCGCCAGCGCCTGCGCGCGGTCGGCGCCCCAGACGATGAGCTTGGCGATCATCGGGTCGTAGTAGGGCGAGATCGTGTCGCCCTCGCGCACGCCGGCGTCGACGCGCACCGGCGCGCGTGCCGCGCCGGCCCGCGCGTTCTCGCCGTGCTCGAAACTCACAGCGCCTTCGGGCGTGCGGTACACGTCGAGCCGACCGGTGGCGGGCAGAAACTGCGCGTCGGGGTTTTCGGCGCAGATGCGGGCCTCGATCGCATGGCCGTGGATGCGCAACTCGTGCTGCTGCAGCGGCAAGGGCTCGCCCGAAGCCACGCGCAGCTGCCATTCCACCAGGTCGAGGCCGGTGATCGCTTCGGTGACCGGGTGTTCGACCTGCAGCCGCGTGTTCATCTCCATGAAGAAGAAGCGCAGGTCGCCGTTCGCGATCGGCTCGGCGATGAACTCGACCGTGCCGGCGCCGACATAGCCCACGGCCTTCGCCGCCGCCACCGCCGCCGCGCCCATCTCGGCCCGGCGCGCTTCGCTAATGCCGGGCGCCGGCGCTTCTTCGAGCACCTTCTGGTGGCGCCGCTGCACCGAACAGTCACGCTCGAACAGGTACACACACTGGCCGTGGCTGTCGCCGAAGACCTGGATCTCGATGTGGCGCGGCCGCGTGACATAACGCTCGATCAGCACGGCGTCGTCACCGAAACTGTTGATCGCCTCGCGCTGGCACGACGCGAGCGCGGCGGCGAACTCTTCGCTCTTGGCGACGATGCGCATGCCCTTGCCGCCGCCCCCGGCGCTGGCCTTGATCAATACCGGGTAGCCGATGGCATCGGCCTCGCGCTGGAGCAGCGCCGGGTTCTGGTCGGCGCCGTGGTAACCCGGCACCAGCGGCACTCCGGCCCTTTCCATCAGTTGTTTCGAGGCCGACTTCAGGCCCATGGCCTTGATCGCCGAAGGTGGTGGGCCGATGAACACGAGGCCGGCATCGGCACAGGCTTGTGCGAAGCCGTCGTTCTCGCTCAGGAAACCATAACCCGGGTGCACCGCCTGCGCGCCGGTGGCACGCGCCGCTTCGATGATGCGGGCGCCGAGCAGGTAGCTTTCCTTCGGCGACGACGGGCCGATGTGCACCGCTTCGTCGCACGCGAGCACGTGCTTGGCGTTCGCGTCGGCGTCGGAGTAGACCGCCACGGTGCGGATGCCGAGCCGGCGCGCGCTGGCGGCGACGCGGCAGGCGATTTCGCCACGGTTGGCAATCAGGATCTTGTTGAACATCTCGTCTCCATCAAGGGCTCGTTTCAAGGAGCCCAAACCACATCGTCATCGACCGCATACAGCTTGCAGGGCTCGCCGCGCCGGGCGCAGAAACCGAGCGCGCGGCCCATCGCCCAATCACCGCTGGCCCATCCGCTTGCGTTGTTGGGGCCGAGAGCAAACGCCCGCGGTGTCTTGCTTTCCATGAACTTGCGGAAGGCACCGTCTCTTGTCGCCTGGTTCGCCGGCAGCTTGTCGGCCTCGTCGACCTTCGCGAACGCGCTCGGCGGCGGGCGGGTAACGGTGCCGGGCTTCGTAAAGCCGAGCCGCGCCAGATAGTCGTCGACCAGCGGCACCCAATGGTCCATGTCGCTGTTGACGCCGGCGTGGCCGTCTTGCCCCGCCGGCGGCAGGCTCTGGAACTCGGCCAGGCCACCGCCGGCAGCCCAGGCTTCCTGCCACCGGCGCGGCGTGCTGGCGCCCCAGTACAAGTCGTTCTGCCAGTAGAGCCACAACATGCTCACCTTGGCGCCTTTGGCAAAGCTGCCGAACGCAGTTGCCACCTGCTGCGGGCCGCAGGGGTTGCCGGGCTGCGTCTCCGGGTTGCCACCCACGCCGCCGGAAAAATTCACCGCGCCGATCAGCCCCGCAGGTTGCCGACCGACCGTGGCCACGGCCGCCAGGCCGCCGACCGATTGCCCCATCACGAGCCAGCGGCTCGCATCGACAAAGGGCAGCGTCTTCGCGAACTCGAGCGTCGCCAGCACCTGGTCGGACGCGGCCAGGGCCATCGGCTCGACGCGCAACGAACGACAGTCACCGCTCGCTTCGGGGTCGAAGTCGCCGAAGGTCTGCGCGTAACCCACACGCGTGGGCAAGAGCACCACGAAGCCCTTGCCGACGAGGTAGCGCGACAGGTGTTCATAGCGCTGAACGCCTTGGGCAGCGCGCTTGTCGGTGACCGCGCGGCCGTGGTTCATGATGACCAGCGGGAACGGGCCATCACCTTTGGGCCGGAAGATCGTGACCGGGATCTGGCGCGTCTCTTGCCGGCTGTAGAGGTCTTTCACCGTGACACTGATCTGGCGCGTTTCTTCGCGCAGGTCGCGCAGCGGCGGTACTTCGGTTTGTGCCGTGGCGGCCGCAGCCCACAACAGCAGCAACGCAGCGAGCAGCCTGGAAAGTCGCTCAGGAAACATCGGCCACCGCACTTCTGCCCGACAGCCGCCGAACGATCGCACGCAGGAACTTCGCGAACACCCAGATCGCGCCGAGCATCACCACCAGCGCGACCGCGAGCGCCACGAAGAAGGCGGTCGGGTGTTCCCACGACAGCCACAGGCCGACCGGCACGACGCTGTCGCCGAGCAGCGACATCGCGACGTTCGAGAACGGCTCGGGCGAAGTGTTCACGGCCGCTCGCGTGGTCGCCTTGGCCACGTGGCTGGTGGCCGCGAGCGTGCCGCCCATCAGCGCCGCGGCCATCGCCCAGCTGGCCTGGTCGGTGCCGAACACGGCGGCCGCGAGCGCCGCGCCGGCCGGCACGCGCACGACGGTGTGGATCAGGTCCCACAGGCTGTCGACGCCCGGGATCTTGTCGGCGAAAAACTCGACGAACAGCATCAAGCCGCTGGCGCCCAGCATCAGCGGCGATTGCAACAGCCTCAGGCCCGAAGGCAAGTCGACCCAGCCCATGAAGCCGGCCATGCCGGTGAGGAACAGCACGGCGTACAGGCGCAGGCCGCTGGCCCAGCCGAGGCCGGCAGCAATCGCGAGCAGCTGGGTCGTGTCCAGGTTCATGCCAAAGGCGCGAGCCACGCCGGCGCGCGCTTGTTGAGGAAGCTCTGCACGCCTTCGCGGCCTTCGCTGCTGGCGCGGATGTCGGCGATGCGGCGCGCAGTCTCGGCGCGCAAGGCTTCATCGATCGGCAGGCCGGCAACCTCTTGCACCAGCTGCTTGCAGGCGCGTGCGGCCATCGGGCCGTTGGCGACCAGCGCGGCCACGATGTCGTCGACCTTGGCGTCGAGCGCCTCCGGCGCGCACAGCTCGTGCACGAAGCCCAAGGCGTGCGCCTGCGCCGCGCTGAAACGCTCGGCCGTCACGAAGTAGCGCCGGGAGGCTTGCTCGCCCATCGCCCGGATCACGTAGGGGCTGATCGTGCCCGGCAACAAACCGAGCTTCGCTTCGCTCAAACAGAAGGTCACACCCTCGGTCGCCACGAGCACATCGCACACCGCCGCCAGGCCCACGCCGCCGGCATAACAGTCACCGTGCACACGCCCGACCACCGGCACCGGACAGCGCCAGATCGCCCACAGCATGTCGGCCAGCGCCTGTGCG
>Ga0307516_10008124_pt1 | contig 11922 bp, 13 predicted proteins | sample 19_EM_MG_FD_203310 | JGI IMG/M metagenome (GOLD analysis project Ga0307516, IMG submission 203310) | Populus trichocarpa ectomycorrhiza microbial communities from riparian zone in the Pacific Northwest, United States - 19_EM | ecosystem: Host-associated > Plants > Roots > Unclassified | place...
TGATCTTCGCGACAACCATGTCTGACCTCTATCGTTCCGCGATCCATGCACGGTTATCAAAACTTCCCCCAATGCCTCCTCCTGAGGACTTCGAAGATGGGGATGAGGAAGAAGAGGAAGCTGATTCCTTAGGATCCTTGCCATCGGCGGCTCCACCCCCAACAATGTTGCCGAGGCCAGACTCTGGATCTGCATCCACAAAACCATCGTACCTTGAGGGATTTAAACCTATCTCTGCATCGGGCTACTTTGACCAGGCACTAGAAATCAATGTTCCATCGGCTCAGCTGAATTTTAGAGTGTACTATACGCCACCGAAGGCGAAGGGTGGCACGATCTTGGTCTGCCACCACGGCGCGGGGTACTCTGCGTTGAGCTTCGCGTGTTTTGCAAAGGAGGTTACGGGGCTCAGCAACGGAGAGTGTGGAGTTTTCGCGTTTGATGTGAGGAGGCACGGTATGCAACCTCAATTGTTTGATCACGATCCCCTTCCAGAAGGTGACCTAACACATTCACAGGAAAGACCGTCCCCGCTCCCGAATGCCAAACGGCTGATGTTGATGCAAATCTCGACATAATGACACTGGTTAACGACTGCACGAGCCTCTTGACGACGGTGTTCCCCGATCCCGCTGCAAGCCCATCGCTCCTGGTGCGCCACAAATCGGCCCCGTCTGTACGATTCCGCTGACAGTTTGGCAAAGCTGGTTGGACACAGTTTGGGCGGATCTGTCTGTGTTCGAGCGGTCCCATTGCTTCTTGAACGAAAGTATCGAATCACGGGCGTCGCAGTTCTCGATGTTGTTGAAGGTGCGCCCCCTCGGGTTTGATGCTCACTTGATACCTTGCCGGAGGAGGCCCATTCATCGTATTGATCGGCTGTTTCGTCAGAGTTCACACTTGATGCATTGCCGCATATGCATGCGCTCTTGCATACCCGCCCGATTGGATTCGGGGGCATCAAAGAAGGGATTGAATGGCAGTGAGCCTCCCGCCTGATTTTAGCCGCCGCCCCGGTGGATCTAATCCCGACCAGTGTCAAGACGCACGCGATACGGAACGCCGAATCAGCACGGATATCAATTCCGGGGATCTTAGTCCCCTCAGTTTCAGGGGACCCCCCGCCCTGGAGATGGCGGACCCCGTTGGAAGACACTGCGCCCTACTGGACAAGTACGACCATACCGTAGTGACTCAGTGTCGTTGACTGATTGCCCATTGTTGTTCGCCTGGACAGATTGGTTCACGTCACTGTCATCATTGTTCCTTTCGTGTAAAACGGCGCGCCTGCTCGTGCTCGCCGGGACAGAACGGCTGGATCGAGAATTGATGATAGGACAAATGCAAGGAAAGTTTCAACTCGAGGTTATCTCCGGGGTGGGGCATATGTTACACGAGGTTCGCCCTTACGATCCTCAACTCGGAGGAGCAGTGTTAATTTGTGCGAACCACTCTCTAGGATGATCCTACAAAACTTGCGGAGGTCATGGTAGAATTCTGGCGAAGGAATGAACGAGTCCTTTTGGGCATTAAGAAGGTCGGAGAAACTTAGTTTTACAGAGCACTAGTGCCAACTTAGCGTCGCTTGTGTTTACACGAGAACAACGTGACAAAGGTTTCGATTGTGTTCACTGGCACAAAATCGGAGCGACCCTCAATCTGTGTCTGTCGACGGCCTGCCAACGGGAAGCCCCCCAAACTTGTTCTTCAACCGTAGGTATTTACCCCGTTGTGTCGCATTGACACTGGGTCCGACCTTCTCCAAGGCTTGAAAAAAGTCCCCGGTGTCAACGTAAACGGCAACCTCGGTCTCTGCGGTGTTCTCGTTCAAGGTGCCAAGAGTCCGTTTCAGTGCACAAACCCCGGCCTCGCGAACGATTGCAGCCAGATCCGCTCCGCTGTACCCATCACACTTCTCCCTCACCAACAGATCCACCTCCTCCGCTACCCGCGAGTCTGGAGCCAGCCGAACTTTGCGTATGACCGTTTTAATTATTTCCGCACGTTCATCCGCAGTCGGCAGGTCGACGTAAAGCAGTTTGTCGAGTCTTCCCGGTCGGCACATCGCAGGATCGATGATGTCCGGTCGGTTTGTGGCAGCAACAACGTAGACGTTCTTGCGACCGTCCAATCCATCAAGCTCGGTCAAGAGTGTGTTGACGACCCGTGCGGCAGACTCCGACTGTTCCGGAAACAGAAAGCTCGATCAGCGCGCTGTTACTGCCGTCGAAAGGTAAAGGTGTGTGAGCTCACGACTGTATCGTCCCTTTTGGGGACCAACGCATCTAATTCGTCGAAGAAGATAACACATGGCGCAGACGCTCGCGCACGAGAAAACACTTGCCGCACGGCGCGTTCGCTTTCGCCGACATACTGTCATGTGTGAATTGAGCGGGTTTGTTAGCCGAAGATGATCGCTAAGATAAACGTGGCTCGTGGGGCACACCTTATTCAAAAGCTCGGGACCTTTGACGCTAATGAAGTTGGCCCTGCTCTCGTTGGCTACGGCTTTGGCTAGAAGAGTTTTCCCACAACCCGGAGGGCCCCACAGCAAAACACCACATCCAGTGTCTATACCGACTGCCTTGAACAGTTCTGGCCTTCTGATGGGTTGAACGATCGCCATTTGGAGTTCCTCCCTGATATTGTATAATGCCCCAATATCCGCCCAACTAACGTCCGGGATTGTCGCGAAACCTTCACGTTTTGAAGACGGTTGCACGTGTTTTAGTGCCTGTGTGAAATCCGAGTACTGGATGTTGAGAGGGGAAAGTTGGGCCTCGGTCAGTGGATTTGGGTGGGCGTGAAGGAAATGGACGATCGAGCTGGCCAGTGGTGTGGAGGAACCACGGTAGCTTGCAAATGGGGATGGTTTCACTGGGTGGGGCACAGAATCGAGGGGGGCGTCAATGGACATAGTGGTGGAGTCGGGGCCAAATGTATCTGTGTCGATTTCAGGAAGTACGATGGATCCAGCGGAGAGTTCGCGAAAGATTCGTTTCACAGCCACTATGCCCGCAGCGCCAGTGAGAGAAGTAAGATCAGCCCCAACGTATCCCGGAGTGGCCCTAGCCAACGCTGAAAAATCAAAGCTCCCTTCCAGCCGGAGCTTTGAGGACTGTACTCGTAAGATCCTGGGGCATTTTTCGTGAGATGGTGGCTGACCAAGGTCCAGCTTTGACGTACTGAGCACGAGCCTCCTCATCAGGGACTCCGATGCTGATTTCATGATCGAATCGACCGGCTCTCCGCAGGGCTGCGTCTAGAGAATCCGGCCGGTTAGTCGCACCGATCAAGACAACGGGTTTATTGTTATTTTTCTCCCAGGACATATCTGTACTCCACGCAGTTAAAGGGGGTGGTGGGGAACTGGCGGGAGGACCCACCATCCATGCAGGTCAGAAACTGGGCGACTATTCGACGTTCCATCTCCCTCTGAGCGCTTTCTCTTTTAGGTGTAATTGCGTCGATTTCGTCGATGAACAGGAGACAAGGAGCGGCTTTCTGTGGGCAAACGTCTAGATCAGAGATCCCTTTTGGGTTGCTCACGGTGACCCACCTTCGCCTCGTCGAAGGTATCCCGGAGAGTCTTCTCTGATTCCCCAGACATCCCGGAGACGATGGAGGGCGCAGAGATGCTGATAAATGGGAGGCCGAGTTCCTAATTGGATCAATGTTTGTGTGAGTGAGGCCTCATTTGTGAAGAGAGAGACCTACCCCTGCAATAGCATTAGCGAGCATGGTCTTCCCACAACCGGGGGGTCCATGAAGGAGAACACCACGCGGGGGTTGAACACCAGTGTACAGATAGATCTCCGGGTGGCATAGCGGCATTGCAACAAGTTCCAAAATCTTCTCGATGCACGCATCTATCCCACCCAAGTCAGATAATCTGGTTGACGGAGGGGTGTAGTCCTTGGGGGTAGAAAGTTTCGTGCGTTTGGACGGCCCATCTTCACGGGTGGGTTTTGGTTTCCGTTTGGTGGGGATTGGAGTCTGCTCAGTAGAATTTTCTGAGGGTATTCCGACCGGGTCCTGGGGGGTTTCTACTGGGACTGGCGGCTGTTCTTCTTGCACAGCGTTGAGATTGAGCTTATTTCGTCTCCACAGCACTTGCGTGGATCTGTTCAGCGCATTTGAGCTCTACCTGAGCATCTGCATGAACCTGCGGGGGTAGTACACGGGAGACTCAGTGAACGTACCGATATCTCCATCCGTAGAGTGAAGTGGAGAATTTGGTGAGCCGATCGACTCGAAAAAGGTAGGATCACGTGCTAACGTTGCTGCCTCATCCAGTCAGGTCCCTTGTTGATATTTTCTGGCTGTAATTTCTGTTTATTCTCGCGTAAACACGCGGTACAATCGAGCACAATGTGTGCAAAAAAACATGATTTTTTGTGGTGAAAGATCACGTGATTACGTAAGGATCGCGTCGACGCGTCTGAAGTCATGGGACGGCAACATCAGAATCTCTTCCACCTCCGTCAGGCCGCGATGAATGCAAGGAGGACGAACAAGTCCCACAAGGCACGCGACCGCTGGCATATATCTCGGACATTGCTTACCGCTCGCCCCAGGTCCCCAACGTCAAATTACGGCCAGCTCAACCCTCCTCTTCAGTTGGTTCCAAGCGATCAAACAGCTCGAGAGACCTTGTCCGACACTCTTCGCCGGATAATGAGCCAGAGAACACGTTCGTGGACATGTGTCCTCGGCCGTTCAAGGGCATAGTACTGTGTGCAACCGGGGTCCGGGATAAGGTGCGACCTCACCTCCGAAGTGGAACCTACGTTGCCACATGACTGACATCCCCCAGACAGCCTTATTCAAGATTGCACTTGAGCTCGGTGCCGAGCACCGCAAGGGTCTAACCGTCGACACAACCCATCTCATCGCGGACGAGCATGGCAGTGCAAAGTATAATGCAGGTGGATCTACCGCTGGTAAATTGCGTTGCTGACGTTTCGCTTTAGTGCGCCCTCCAAATGAAGATACCAATCTTACGTTCTACGTGGATTACCGAGTGTCATACCATTTGGAAACAGGGGGACGATGTGGATGTCCACGAGGTGCCGCCCACACCAACCGTGGAAGCAACGGAAACTAATATCTATTTCCGGCGTAGAGTGTTTTAACCCATCGACTTCCCATATTCTCCGAACTCGTGGTTGCACTCTCGGGTATTGGCGATGCAGACCGGGAGAATCAAATAAACCGACTTGTCACCTATAACAAGGGGATCTTTGTGAAGAGCATTGAACGTCCTGTCAGGGTTACCCACCTGTTATGTTCTGGTGACGAGAACACAGAGAAGATGAAATGCGCTGAGAAGTTCAACAAAAAGGGAGAGGCAGACATCAAATTGGTTTGGGAGGAGTGGTTCTGGGACTGCATCAATTTTGGAGGTATGAATCTCATCTCCGGTTTCATTCGCTAGCCCATCTGACCTCCGCATCGAGGTCGTTTCCCAGAAGACAACTATCTGGTCACAAATCCACGGCCTGAACCAAAGCTAGCCACGCGTGAGTTGGAGCTGGTGTCCTGCGTCTCGGGTGCAACTAATGTGGGTGGACTACTAGCCCCTCCAAGGTCTTCCTCCCCACCACCACCACAAGATACTTCCCCCCGTGCAACTCCCCCACCTTCATCGTCTCTGCCGTTGACCCAACCCCTCAACATCGATCCCGCAGAGGAGGAGATTGCGTCTGTCAGGAAACGCGTCCCCCATGAAACCCTCAAGCTATGGGAAAATCTTCTCGGTCCCAGAGGGTTCGAAGTCGTAGATGGGAAGCTCAAACGTAGCCCTTCCAAACACCGGAATCACCCGAGCCATGAACAGGCTCCATCAACCCCGACAAAACCAAAACCCAAGCTGAACGTGGTTGGCAACGGGAGTGTACTCTCGAACTTCAAGCGGGCGGATTCTTTCGCTGTCAAACCCAAAGAGGAGACACGGAGGCAGCCATTTACCAAAGTCACTACCGCGGGGATCCCGACCACACTGCTAGCCCTGCAGCGAGAGGCAGAGCAACCGGTCGCCAGCGGCAGTAAGTTACCTACTGAGCCAAGTCGTAAAGTAGGCATATTTTCGGGGAAGAAGTTCCGAGCACTCGGGGAAGCCAACTCCGACAACGTCAGGTCGGCGGTGGAAGGGGAGGACGGGTTTTGGATTACCGATGACCTAGAGGATGCGGATTTTATCATCGTCAGACTCGTCTGGTTGGTCCCTCCCCCTTCACCCTCCGTGCTTTTGTTGACCGGTTGATAGTGGCAGCGCCATCCACAGGACAGAACAAAGGGAGAGAGAAAAACCGAAGTACAGAACGGAATGTTGGCTGGAGAAGTGCGTTTTTGAGGATCGGATATGTGATCCCGATGAACACATCACGTTCCGACCAATAGCTGTGCCGACTCCAGTTCCCGGTGCTGCTGGCGTGGTGATAAGTTTTTCCGGGCTTGGGGAATCCGAGGCGTGTTGGACCCGGCGGTTTATACGAGGAATTGGTGGGTGGGCCCTGCTCCCCTTCCCCGGGAACTACTGACACTTTAAACAGGTGCTTCCCACGCACCTACCTTTTCAAAGAAGACGACTCACTTGTTGTGTCCGTCAAGACAAGGACCCAAGGCCGAGAAGGCGCTGGAGTGGGGGATTCCGGTCATCGACATGATATGGCTAGACGGCCTACTCATAACAACGAGCGATTCTCCGATGACAGAAGACGGTGCAAATCCGATACCACCGCGAAGCGAGGACGGGGAGGGAGGGGTTGTGAAACCTGGGCCAGAACCCGAGCCCGTGTTACAATGTGCGTCCTCCTCCTCCTCACCCTTCTTCCTCTGACTAAATCTGTCGAAGTAGGTGCCGAAAACTCCGGCGGGACAGAGTCGAGCCCACAAGAAACGTTCCCACCTGCGGATAACAGCATCCTGTCGGAGTTCGAATTCCGCACGAACAACTTCTTAGCTCGTTCCACACCCAAGAAAGGCCAGCTCCTTAAGCCAGAATTAACCTTAGGTGGGGACGTGGAGAATGGCTCGCTGCACCTACCTTCAGCGGTGACTCATCTTGATGAGTGGGAACCGGTACCATCTTCGAGGTCACCATCACCGATGGTGCTGAAGAAGTCTCCGAGCAGGGAAGAGGAGAGAGAGCAGAGGGCTCACCAGGTAATCGCGGAGAGCATTACGACACTGTTGGGCAAGCGACAAGCGTCGAAGGAGGAGGTCGTTACCACTGCCCAAAACGGAAGGGTGGCAAAAAGGTCACGGCCACTGTCCCGTACGAAGGTGGGCAAGTCACCCTCGCTTCTGGGGATGGAGTTCACAACGCGTTCACAGTCACTGAATAAGGAAAAGGAACGGACCGTTGAAGAAACTGAAGGCGACACGTTCGTATTTGGTACCCCGAAAAACGGAGTCGTCTTCCATCCCGTCCTACTCGAGCCCGGGGTCGAAGGTGAGAATGATGGTGCGACTATGGACCCACGCAAAGACGACGATGCACGCGTCACATATGAGGATCCACGACAGAGGGAGGAGAAGCAGCGGTTAGCATCGATTCTAGGCGGAAAGGAAGGAGCTGCGCCGAAACACCGCGGGAAGAGGAGGAGCACGAGGCTGGCAGGCTTCTGACCATCGCATGGGCCAGGTGAGACGATTGACGGTACCATTGCATGTATTTAGCATCTCATAATCCCTGTACATATCCGCATCCTAACCGTTATCACACAATCATTTACCGGCGCAGCGCTCCGCCATCGGCAGTGTGGATGGGAGCCCAGTGCGCGAATCCACCCGGATGACCCAGCATATGTAAAACCCCATAAAGTGCGGGGGAGGGTTGGATTCCAGCCTAGAGCCGACTGGCTGATGTGAGCTACCAAACTCACTCGGAAGGTCAGAGTTGGACGGTTGGTAACTGCCGATGTAGTGGTATAGGGTAAAGGTAAACGAAGGTACAGTATGAAGGTAAACGGACGTATGTATAGTATAAAGGTAAACGAATGTATAGTATAAAGGTAAACGGACGTATGGTACGGAGGTGAATGAATGTATAGTATGGGGGTGAACGAATGTATGGTGTGGGGGCGAATGAACGTGGTGCCGGCAGTCGTGTGCTGCTGGATTACACTCATCATGAGACGTACTGATCCACCGGGTCCAGTTTGAAGACGTACCGATCCACAGAGTCCAGAACGCGCTCGCGCTCCTTTGATCGATCCCTCTCCGGTCTTGTCGGGAAGCGTCGCTCCTGGGTGCTTCCTACCTTTCGTTAGACGGGTACCTCCTTCGAGTCGTGCAGGGACTTACGAGACTATCCCGCTCCGAATCCTCGCCGGGAGAGCTTTAGGGTGGGACCATCTAGACGGTACCATTTGTCGGGACATTGCCGCCGGGGGTCGGTGGGGGGTAGGTATGCGGGTTGCCGTTGCTGGGGTTGACCTGCGTCTGGTCCTGGGTGGGGTTCTGGTTCTGGGTAGCGTTCCGGTTTTGGGCAGCGTTCAGGTCCTGGCTGCCCGGCGCGGCCCACTGCGGCTGGACGGCGTTGTTGCCCTTTAGGCACCGTCGAGTGAGGAAATAGATCGCCCACGAGGAGGCGACCAGAATCAAGCCGACGATTGTGTTGAGGAGGCCGAAGAGACCTGAACGGGCCTCTAGGCCTGAGGGGGCGATGATGACAGGGGGGGCTGAAGGCGACATGGGTTTTGGAGGGAGAGAGGCAACGGGGGACCGCAGTCCTGAGGAATGCATTTTATATTGGTCGATATGTTCAACTTCAACTCGAAGTTGAACATGAGTGACATCAGCAATCCGGTCGTTCGCTTATTTTGGGTCCCGCCCCGTCATTCAGAAGCAACGGGTGCTGTGTCGCTCCCCGGACCCGCCAACGTTTGGGCCCACTGCAAAGGAAAAGCAGACTGAGATTCGGTTTGGGCTTCTTCGAATACCGTGTGTTCGGCAGCTCGCGCTCCACCCCTTCACCGAGTTTCCGAGCCCGCCATTTCAAAGCTTAAAACGCGCAGTATTCGGCGGAGAACAACTAGAGCTCGTACGCGACTCCTTGCCAAGTCCACAAGACTCATAGTATTGTGTGAGGAAGCCTGCGATTGGGTGATTATCCGTGGGGCTATACAATGTCTGGGCGAATATCTGTCGACTTTAAGGGAGTCGGAGAGACCCCGACCGCTCCGTCGGCTCGTCGGTTGAGCCAATCTCGGCTACTGACACCCTTCAACGATATTATATGGTATCGCGGATAGCCACCTATTGTATCCGGGACCGCATGTTCGGGGATTGTGGTGAAATGCCGGCGAAACGGGAAAGGGAGTTGATCGTCGCGGAGATATTCACGGTAGTCCAGTGAATCTGACGGACGAATCAATAATGGAGAAACCGGCGGCTTAAGCGGAGCCGCTCAGGAATGGAACACCATCCTTCTCCTGGACAGCCTTGTGGAGGTCGGCCTCACCACCCATATGGGGGTTGTTTGCAACGCCAGAAGCGTGGGGGAGAAAGGGTGTGAATCGGGTATACCCATCGAGGACATTACAGGTGCAGGGCTGGGACGACCTCTTAGCAATGAGAGATAGTAGGATGTCGAGGAAGACCAGATACACACTCTTGAACTGTTCCAGGTTGGGATGACTCGGATTGCTTGCGCGAGTTCCTGTAAGAGGCCATCGGTAGGAGAGGATTCGTCAAACCGAAGGCGAGGACGTTCTTGAGGTGGGCCCAACCTCGAGAACACAGTAGTTTCCGTCGTCGGTTTCGGTGCAGATGGTCTTGAAAAATGAGCCGGGACGTAGAGAAAGTCATACGCACGGATCGCATCGGCGTTTGGGGAGGAATGGAAGGGGCCATGTAGAAGTCGGTGAGCTGGCCACGGACAACATTCTCGGGGAGACTTACAAGCTTGAGCAGTGGTTGCTCGTTGCTGAGTTGACGGCCGAGCTTGGCCATGTATGTTACACATGGGTTGGTAACTTCTGAGGGAATAAGAGGGTTCTGGCCCGAGGCACTGGTGTTTGTCCGACGTCAACTTCGGAGCGTGCTCTTGCCACCGTTCGACCGGACATTCCATCCGTCTACCAACGCGCACGTGTTTGAGAAGAGCAAACCTTCTGATTCCGCAACGTTGGCAAACATGCCCACATCGTGTGCTTGGCGCCTGCTCGACCAACGAAACCACCGCGGTTGACTGCTCTTTCGACCACGTCGGCGCGGAGAGTCTGGAGCGTGCGGATAAACTCGAGCGCAGCTGCTGTGTTAGACTGGCTGTGAATGGCTTTCTCGATTCTATAAGGCACATCGAATGACGGGAAAGGTGAGTAATGGATATGGGCTTGACAGAAGAACGGAGCGGACGGACGATCGAACGTGAGCACACCCGAAGCCCGAACCAGGACGCCCAAACCAGGCTGTGTCGTTTACCCTTCAGTCGTGGTCCTCTTCAAGGCCTCCTCCGACATGACGAAACCGTTCCAATCCACCAACATAAAGGTGGTACATCCCCAATTACGATTAGATGTTGGAGGGACAGACAAAGTATCACTCTGGGGAGAGTAGAGGTACCACTTGGCTCACACCATCCAGTATCATCGCCACATTCGATTCGTTCTTCGCCATGTTCTTTATTATTCGGCTTACTGGGATACACAGTATATATGCTACAAGTCTATAAAATATGTCTCTTGGCTAGTTACATTGATGTCAGATCGTACGTTTGGCCTCAGGCTGCGGTGACGAGGGTGCTGGGGCTAACCGTGTCCGACCCGGTCCTGGGGGTGACAGTAGCAGTTGCGGCGGCGAGCTGAGACAGGGTGGCAGCTGGGTAGTCGATGTATCCGTGTGGATCCTCGAGGCTGTAGAAGGCGGAGCGTTGGTACATGGTCAGTGGGGCACCGTACTTGATGCGCAATGGCAGGTCGGGCTAGAACCAAAGGAGAGTCAGAACTCAATCCACCACCCATCGGCGGACGGAAAGCAACTCACGTTAGCAATATAATGGCGTCCAAAGGCGATCAACCCGCCCAGCTTATTGGCGGTTTCCGTCGCACTCTGAGGGGTATACCCACCAGCAGAGATGAACACTTTATCGCCCCATATCTTCCTCAGGAAGTCGTTCGACGCCAGCTCGTCGTCGTCACGATCTTCGATCCCAGCTACGCGACCTTCGGTGGCGTGAAGGTAAGCAAGCCCGGGGAACCTCTCTTTGGCCTGAGAGACGAAGTAGGCGAAAGTCGGTTTCGGGTCCTTCATTCCCATTCCTTGCCAGGGATTCCAAGGGGAGATACGGAATCCGACTCGGTCTTCACCAACGGCGTTGGAGACGGCTTCGATGATTTCCAGAGGGAACCTGGCACGGTTCTCAATCGATCCACCGTATTCGTCGGTCCGTTGGTTGGAGACGTCCTGGAGGAACTGGTCCGGGAGGTATCCGTTGGCGAAGTGGAGCTCGACACCGTCGAATCCGGCCTGGTTGACGGCTTTGTCGGCAGCGGCAGCATACCACTGTGAATAGGTCTTGATTTCTTCGACCATCATAGGACGTGGGGTCTGATCGGAAGGGGAGATGGGGATGGCGGATGGGCCGACGAATTCGAAGCTGGGGTCCTCGGACTTGAGCAGATCAGGGTCCGTGGCGCGACCGAAAGCCCAAAGTTGGAGGAAGATGTATGAGCCGTTGGCGTGGACTGCGTCTACGACCTGTGGGAAATGGAGCTCAGATGGAAGATTGTCGGTGGTTATGAACGAGGCTCACCTTTTTCCAGGCCTGGACCTGTGCGTCGGTGTAGATGTACGGAGCGTGGGGGTATGCCCCGGCGGCGGGGTGGATGGCGGACGCCTCAGTTATCAGGAGCGATCCGGGGGTCGAAGAACGCTGTGAGTAATACTCCACGCCAAGGTTGGTATGGACATGGT
>Ga0307516_10008125_pt1 | contig 11922 bp, 9 predicted proteins | sample 19_EM_MG_FD_203310 | JGI IMG/M metagenome (GOLD analysis project Ga0307516, IMG submission 203310) | Populus trichocarpa ectomycorrhiza microbial communities from riparian zone in the Pacific Northwest, United States - 19_EM | ecosystem: Host-associated > Plants > Roots > Unclassified | place...
GCCGCAAAACTTGGAATGTGCTTTTGCAGATCGTCGCGCAGCTTGGTTCCGGCCAGGAAAAAATCCCGATCTGTCTTGCCGCTGTTCACCGGATTCTTGTACGCGATGACGATCAATCCAATGTTCTCGCCCGCGGAGTCGCGCAGAGGAGCCTGCACCACGAATTTCCTGATCGCATCTTTGGTGCGATGCCAGCGGGGATCCAGGAGGGTGACGCCGGTTTCGATGACCATCACGTCATCCGGATCATCAGGATTCCCTATCCTGTCCGGATATGACCCGCCGAACATCGTGTACGTCTTGGGGGCCGCGCCGGGAGGCACGCCGTGAAACGTCACGCTGATGAGTTCGGGGTGCTCCGCCATGATCTGCTCGGTCAGCGTTTGCACATACAGCTTTGCTGCGGGCGGAGTCCAGTTCTTGGGCTTCTCCGGCGCCGGCACGCTGGTGGTGGCTCCTACAGCGCAAATGGACGCTGTACTGGAAATACAGAGCGCGATCGCAAGCGCGCTGCTGCGTAGAGTGGCAAGGTTTTTCATGGAACACCTGTCTTTTGATTACTGCCCGGAAGCATTCGGCGCAACACCCCATCGCGGAGGATGAAATGATGAACGAGTGCCGCCAGCGCGTGTGCAACCGCGAGAATTACCAAAGCATTCGCAAGCGTCTTGTGAAGATTTTCGATGGTCGGTTTCAGCTCAGGATTGCCCGGAGAGAGCTTCGGAATGCTGAACAGGCTGAAGATGGAGTCGCCGCGCGCCCACACGTTCGAGATTCCGAGCAGAATGACAGCGGCGAGGCCGGCATATAGCGCCCAGTGCACGATCCTGGCTGCGTGACCCAGAACCCCGCCGTTCGCCCGCGGCAGGCGCCGGGCCGAGCGGCTCCGCCAGGCGATGCGCGTCAGTAGAATGACCGCGAGCACCACGCCCAAGGAGATGTGTACAGAGCGAACCGCGATCCTCGGCGCTCCCTTGGGGAAGAAGTCGACGATCTGGGCGATGGCCCAGAGCAGTCCCACGAGCGCGGCCGTCATCCAGTGCAGCTGAATCGTCCGTCGATCGTACGAGACATCGCGTGCAAGGACTTGAGCGACGGTCTCGAGCGCTGTTCCGTTCTTCATTCGGGGGGACTCACCGCCCATAGAACGGCGGCTTTGAACAGCGCCAAGCCCTCGGGGCGCATCTGATCGAAGACCGCCGCGGCCGGCGCTGCGGGCGGGACGCTGATGAGCAGTAACGCAAGAATAACGATGACCTGCGGGAGGTGCTGGATTTTCATCGCGCGACAATATACCGCAAACCTGAATGCCACATGAAAATGCGTGGTGAGCGCAATTCCGCGCCACGCTTCAAGTTTCTTGGTACTTTGGGAGCCGACGCGTCAGTAGTACGGGGGGGATATTCATGGCTCGCATCCTGCTGGTCGAGGACGATCCTGCCTTGTCGCGTGGAATCGTCGCGCTTCTGAAAGCCGCCGGCCACGCGGCCGACTGGGCCAAAGATGGCGAGACTGCACTTTTCCTGATCGATTCGGAACCCTGCAGCCTGGTCATCCTAGACATCGGGTTGCCCGACATATCGGGATTCGAGGTGATCAAGAGGCTGCGGACCCGGGGCTGCAAGACGCCCATCCTGGTCTTGACCGCCCGCGATCAGGTGACCGATCGGGTAAAGGGACTCGATTTGGGAGCGGACGACTACTTGTTGAAACCATTCAATGCCAGCGAATTGGGTGCGCGCGTGCGCGCGCTGCTGCGGCGCGACCACGGCGATCCCAGCCCGGTGGTGGTCATCGGCAACCTGACGATCGACCGGACTCATGCCACGGCCGAGGTTTCTGGACGGCCCCTGCAGTTGCGGCCTCGCGAATGGGCGGTACTCGACCGGTTGATCGCAAAAGCCGGCGAGATCGTGTCAAAGGAGAGGCTGATCGCCGAGGTATTCAGCTTTGACGATGCGGTAGCCCCGAATGCCCTCGAGGTGCACATCGCGCGCCTTCGCAGAAAACTCGAGCCAGATGGCCCGACGATCCGTACATTGCGGGGACTCGGATACATGCTGAAGAATTCTTGAAGCCGCTCACGGGCTGCCCATGTTCAAGTCGTCGATTACCAAGTTCTTGATGGCCTCGCTGGGCATTCTGATGACCGGTCTGTTCGTCGCGGCATTGATTCTTGCCGTCGAGGCGTGGACCAACTATGCGCTGGCCGGCCGCATAGCCCGCCTGACCAGCACCGACAAGACGCTGTTCGACGCCCTGGTGACCGTTCGCGCACAGATTCCCAAGGACAGTACGGCGCTGATCGCGGAGGAAGACCCGAGGCCGGTGATAGGCGCGACCTATGCGGATGCGTCGAGGACGGTCACGATTGCACTCGATGCGTTGGAGTCCACGGACATAGCCAACCATCGGCCGCTCGCCGTCGCCATTCGCGGCGCGTGGCAGAAGGTGGGGGCAATGCAGTCCGCCGTCGATCTTCAGGCGGCGCGTGTCCGGCCCGAGCGGAATTTGCACGCCATCGACGACTGGCGCGAAGCGATTCACGAAATGCTCGAGACATTGAGCACCGCCTCGGTGGCGGTGGGCAACATCGTGAGAATAGGCGATCCACTGATCGCAGAAATGGTACAGGTACGGCGGACGGCGTGGACCATTCGCGATCGCTATGGTCTGCAGTGTTCGATGCTGCGTCCCTACGTCGATGCAAGCCAGCCCCTGGATTCCGCACAACTCGACAGCTGGCTTGGAAATCGGGCGGTCTACACCTTTGCGTGGCACACGCTTGATGAATTCCTGCTGCGGCCCGGCGTGTCGAGCGCCGTGCGTGAGCGGGTCGAACGCGCCCGCCGAAAGACACGGGAGGCACAATCAAAGGTTGATGCCATCGTCAAGCGACTGGACGGCTCCGGCAAGCCGGCCATCGCCGGTGCTGAATGGACCACCCTGTGTGATGGTCCCTTCGACTCGATTCTCGCCATCGCCCAACAGGCCCAGGATGAGGCGAATGCGCATGCCGAGGCCATTCGCGCGGCATCGTTCCGGTTGTTGCTCGTGGCCGGAATCGAGCTGACCTCGGTAATCGCTTTCGGCGCCTTCGCCGTCGTCCACGTGCGGCGCCGCTTGGCCCGTCCGATGAAGATCCTGACCGCTGCGATTGCACGACTCAGCCGCCGGGACTTCGAGGAAGCGGTACCCTCGACCGGAAGTCCCGATGAGCTGGGCAGCATGGCGCAGGCGCTTGAAACGTTGCGTATCAGCGCGCTCGAGGCGGAGCGGCTTCAGCAGGCGATGAATCGCTTCACGGCAGATGCTTCTCACCAAATGCGCACCCCGCTGACAATCCTTCGCACTCACATCTCCGTGCTCGGCGCTCTGATCCCGGCGAATAGCGACGCCTACCCTTCGCTCAAGGACATCCAGGAAGCGGCCGACCGGCTGCAGCGCCTGCTGATCCAGCTCCTGAAACTCGCCCGAGCCGAGGGTGCCCAGGCGCTGGACCAGGAATCGGAAACGATCGATCTTCGTGAAATCATCCAGGAGATCGCGGCAAGTCATGTCCCGCAAGGACTCGAGGCCGGGATCGACCTGCATTTCGAAGCCGACCAGCGACCGTTCCCGACCCATGCCAACCCGATCATGATCCATGAGATCTTCGCGAATCTGATCGACAATGCAATTCGCTACAACGACGAGGGCGGCAGCGTCGTGATCCGACTTTTTGATGAGAACGGCAGACATGTCGTCGAAGTGGAGGACGACGGCCCGGGGATCCCGGATGCTGAAAAGGATAAGGTATTCACGCGGTTCTACCGGCTCAACCGCGACCAAAGCCGCGTGGGCAGCGGGCTCGGGCTGGCCATCGTCCGATCGCTTGCGGCGACGCTGAATGCCGAGATCAGCTTGAGCGGAGGGGCCAACGGCCGCGGTCTGTGCGTCCGACTCGCATGGACCTGACGTAGCTGTCTGAGGAGCCCTCCCCGGAGACTGAAGCCGATTCAATGTTTCGCCCATCCTGACAGCTTCCTGAAAGCTGTCCGCGCCCATGATGAGCCCCACGGATGCCAGGCCGATGTCGCCCTGAGCATCGGACGCCTAATAACTATCTTGGGGAGCATGATGAACATACCACTCCGGGTTGATGGTGAAACCACGCACGTGTCGCGGGGCCTATCCGGCACGCAGGCGAGCGTCATCGCAGCGGCGCTTCTGGGCGCTGCGATGGCAGGATTGACGGTATCCAGCGCGTGGGCGGAGACCCCCTCTGCGTCCGCCGAATCGCGGGAAAAGGGCGAGACCCTGGAAGCGATCGTCGTAACGGGCTCGAGAATCTCCCGGCGCGACTATCAGTCCGACAGCCCCATCGTGACGATCGATCAGTCGTCTCTGGCGGCCGCGGGTCAGCCCACGCTGGATCGTGCAATCGGCGAAATGCCGCAATTCGCCGCCGCTCAGGGCATGAGCGAAGTGGGCGACGTGCAGGGATCCACCGGCTTTGCCGGCGGGCAGGCCTACGGCGATCTCCGCGGCCTGGGGCCGAATCGAGCCCTCATCCTGATGGACGGGCGGCGCCTTATGTCGTCGAATCCGGATGGCTCCATCGATCTGAACACAATTCCGATGTCGATGATCGAAAACGTCGAGATCATCACCGGCGGCGCCTCCTCGACCTATGGTTCTGACGCCATCGCGGGCGTTCTGAATTTCAAATTGCGACAGACCTTCAGCGGCGCCGAGATCAACGTCACGCACGGTGCAACGACGCATGGCGATGGCGCCACGGAACACGTCAGTGCATTGCTCGGCGGGAATTTCGCCGACGATCGCGGCAACGCCGTCCTGGCATTCGAGTATTCCGAGCGCGACGCGGTCCACGGCATCGATCGGCCGTTTTTCGCGAATCTGCGCGAACTGGCGCGGCCGCCCGAGGGCATCATCCCCGCGGGTACGTTTGGCGCAGCCCCGACCATCGCCGCCGTTAACGGCGTGCTCGCGGGCTACCCCGGAACCACTCCCATCGCCGGCTCCGGCGCTTATAACGGCGCACTCGGAGTCAACACCGACGGAACGATCTTCACCGATCTGGCCGCGCCGAATTGCGTGCAGAACTACAAGGGAATCGGCCAGAAAGGCGTCAATATCAGCGGTGACTGCACCAAGGTGCAGGTCGGCCTCGCCAATTTCTTCGCAATTCAGGTGCCGCTCACCAAGTACAACGTGTTTGCGCGCAGTACCTACAAGATCAGCGACGACGTGTCCGCCTACTCGCAATTCAGCTTCATGGAATCCTCGGCCCGCGACGAGACCGCGGGCGGCTCCACCGGCCCCGGCAAATTCATGTCCATCCCCTTGGACAATCCGTACGTGGTCAACAACGCTGCGTTGCAGTCCATTCTGGCGTCGCGTCCCGCGGATCCCGGGAATCCGGACGCGCTCACCGGACCATTGAGTTTCACCAAGCTTCTGACTGCGAGCGGCAATCGAATCCAGACGTTCAAGTATGACGTATTCCAGGCGCTCGCCGGCCTGAAGGGCGATATTCCCGGGACCGATCTGACCTGGGACGTCTACAGCTCCTACGGCAGAACGCAGTTCAACAATCTCCAACAGAACGATTCCAGCAAGGCAGCCTTCGCCTCCATCTTGAACGGCACCGCGAATTTCACCGGCGCCACCGGTTCCTGTGTGGGCTATGCCTGGAACCCGTTCGGTTCGAACCCCTTGAGCCCCGGCTGCAGGGAGTACGCCACCCGGGAGAACTCAAACGTCAACACCATCACGCAGAAGAATGTGGAAGGCACCCTGCAGGGCAAGATCGTGTCGCTGCCGGCGGGTGAACTGCGCTTTGCATTGGGCGCCGACTATCGCGGCAGCAACTTCGACTACCATCCGGACCATGGTTTGGTGACCAACGACAGCTTCTCGTACGATACGAGCATCTCCACCGCGGGCACGCAGAACGTTCGGGAAGTATTCGCCGAATTGCTGGTTCCGGTGCTCAAGGATCTGCCCTTCATCCAGGAACTGTCGCTCGACCTGGGCGCGCGGCGGTCGCAATACGATCTGTTCGGCGGCGTGAATACCTGGAAGGCCGATCTGAACTGGAAGCCGGTATCGACGCTCACGGTTCGCGGCGGGTACGCGAAGGCGATTCGCGCACCGAGTTTGGGCGAACTGTTCGCCCCCACGGTCACGGGTAATCTGAACATCGGCAGCGGACCCAACGCGGGCGACCCGTGCGCCACGGGCAGCGTGTTTCGTGCGGGTGCGAACGCCGCGCAGGTGGCCGCGCTTTGCCAGGCGCAGGGCGTACCGGCGGCGCTTTACCCGGCGTATACCTACGGAGTCGATTCGGTCCACGGTACGTCAGGCGGCAACCCGGCGCTCACGCCGGAGACCGCGAATACCTACTCCGTCGGGACGGTTTGGAGCCCGCATTTCGACAGCGCATTGATGCGCAAATTCCAGGTGTCCGTGGACTACTATCACATCAGCATTGCGAACGCCGTGGGGTCCTTGCAACTGACCGACATCCTGCCGCGCTGCTTCAATTCGGACGGGATCAGCAATCCTTCCTACTCGGCGTCGAACATCTATTGTCAGCAAATCACGCGTGACCGCAACACCGGCGACATCGTGCTCGGCCACGAAGGTCTGTTGAACCTCTCGACCTACAAGACCGACGGCATCGACACCGAGGTCGACTGGAGTTTCGGCCTCGACGCCCTCGGCCTGTCCGAGCGGGCGGGAACATTCCGGTTCAACTCGCTGATCGCTTATACTCACACCTTCGATGTGGCCCTGTTGCCCGGCTCTCCGGTCCTCGATTTCGCGGGCAGCATCGGCAACAGCCAGGTCAGCCCGGAAATGTCGCATCCGCATTGGAAGGCGAACACGTCGTTGGGATATGCGATCGGTCCGCTATCAGCCGCCGTTCACTGGCGCTACATCGCGGCGATGAAGCATCAGGACCTGGTCGTGGATCCCACCGCCACCACACCCGGGGTGGGAACCTACAACTACTTCGATTTCGATGCGCACTGGAACGTCATCGAGCACCTCGAACTGACGGCGGGCCTGACGAACATCGCCGACAAGGCGCCGCCTTTCGTGAGCGGCCAGCCCTTGTCGACGGATACGGCGACATACGACATCATAGGACGGACCTATTTCGTGGGATTCAAAGCCAAGTTCTGATACCCCTCCCCTCGTGACAGGTGGCACGAGGGGAGCCTTCCGCCCCTATCGCGTCGAGACCGATCGGATCGATCTCGAACCAAAGGTTCAGTTGAGATGCCGACGTTCCCTCAACGCAAGGAGAAGCTGAAGACGGTATTCCGCGTCGCCAGCGGAAATTTTCTTGAGATGTACGATTTCATGGTGTTCGGCTATTTCAGCGCCGCCATCGGCCGCGCGTATTTTCCCGCCAGCAGCGAATTCGCTTCGTTGATGTTTTCGATGACGACCTTCGCCGTGGGCTTCATGGTCCGTCCGCTGGGCGCAATATTCCTCGGTGCCTACATCGACCACATCGGACGGCGGAAGGGGCTGCTAGTGACGCTCGGGCTGATGTCGGTCGGGACTCTGACGATTGCGCTGATTCCCGGTTACGAAACGATCGGACTGCTTGCGCCCATCGTCGTGGTGCTCGGCCGGTTGTGCCAGGGCTTCTCCGCCGGCGTGGAGTTGGGTGGCGTCTCGGTCTACCTCTCCGAGATCGCCACGCCGGGACACAAGGGGTTTTACGTCTCCTGGCAGTCCGGTAGCCAGCAGGTCGCGGTGGCGTTCGCAGGCGTGCTGGGCTACGCGCTGTCCAGCTGGATGCCGCCCGAGGCGCTGGATGCTTGGGGCTGGCGCATTCCATTGATCGTCGGTTGCCTGATCATTCCGTTCATTTACATGATCCGGCGCACTCTCCAGGAGACCGAGGAATTCGCCGCGCGAAAGCATCATCCGAGTCCTGCCGAAATCTACGCCGGCATGCTGACGCATTGGCGGATCATCTGCACCGGCGTCGCGATGGTCCTGATGACGACGGTCTCCTTCTACACGATCACAGCCTACACCCCGACATTCGGCAGGAACATCCTCAAGCTGACGCAGAGCGACGCGCTTCTGGTCACCCTGTGCGTGGGTGTATCGAATTTGATCTGGCTGCCGCTCATGGGATCCCTGTCGGATAGACTTGGCCGGCGGCCGCTGCTGCTGCTCTTCGCAGGCCTTGCGATACTCACGGCTTATCCCGCGATGGCGTGGCTGGTGGATCAGCCGACTTTCGGTAAGTTGTTGGCCGTCGAACTTTGGTTGTCTTTCATCTATGCCGGCTACAACGGTGCGATGGTCGTGCATTTGACTGAAATCGTACCGGTCGCGGTCCGCACCGCCGGGTTTTCGCTGGCCTATAGTCTGGCAACGACTATCGGCGGCTCGACTCCGGCAATCGTGACTTATCTGATTCATGAAACCGGCAACCGGGCGATGCCGGGCGCATGGATGTCGGTGGCCGCATCGATTGCTTTTTTCAGCGCGTGGGTTACCCGCCCGCGAAATGTCGATGTCACCCGGTAATCACGTGCAAAGACTGTTCGTCGCCTCGGCCTTGTGGCTGCTATTCTCCGCATCGGTTCAATCCGAGGTCGCCCTCAAACTAGTGCAGACGATACCACTGCCCAACGTTGACGGGCGCATCGATCACTTCGCCATCGACGTGAAAGGCCGGCGCGCCTTCCTCGCGGCACTCGCACAGAACACCATCGAGGTGGTCGACCTGAAAGCCGGGCGGGCGACCCGGACACTTGCGGGCTTCGCGAAGCCCCAGGGTGTGCACTTCGTGGCCGAACTCAACAGGCTATTTGTGGCCACGGGGCTGGATGGCGCTCTGCGGACGCTGGACGGAACCACACTGGCGGTCCTTCGCACCGCCAACTTGTCGCTCGGTGCCGATGCGATCGGCTACGACTCTCGGTCGAGGTATCTCTTTGTCGGATCCGGCGGGAGTGACGCCAATAGAGAATCGGGGGATCTCACGGTGATCAGTGCGGTGACCGGTGCCAGGGTCGCCGCGATCGTCACGGACGCGCATGCGGGGGGCAGTGGGGTCGAAAAGCGCGGTAAACGTGTGTATGTCCTCGTGCCAGAGAAGGCGGAGGTCGTAGTGCTCGACCGCAAGACCCGTGCTCAATTGGCCAAGTGGACGATTCCAGGGATCCAGAAGAATGTCGCACTGGATCTCGACGAGAAGAATCATCGCCTATTCCTGGGTGTGCGCACTCCCGCGAGCGTTGTCGTGCTCGATTCGACCTCCGGCGAGGTCGTGGCTTCCGTTCCGACCGTGTCGATGCTCGACGGCCTTTATTATGACCAGGCGGAGCGGCGGATCTACACGAGCGGCGGCGAAGGTTTCGTCGACGTCACGCAGCAGATTGACGCAGACCACTACGAGCGGATCGCACGTGTCGCAACCGGCCCGAACGCCCGCACTTCGAAGTTCGTGCCCGAGTGGCGACGCTTATACGTGGCCGTGCCGCGCGATCAGGATCGCAGCGCCGGGCTTCTCGTGTTCGAAGTGGTCCCGTGAGTCCTGGCCGGATATTCCCCCAATAGAGTCAAAGAGGTTGATCACCATGAATTCACGTCGACGTTCGCTGTGCTTCTCGGCAGGCGCTGCCGCGCTGATCGCGCTAGGTTCAATCGCTCATGCCGGCGAACGCGAGGCGCCCCCTGTGCGCGAGGTCCAAGAAATACCGCTGCCCGGCGTACAGGGCCGCATCGATCACTTTACGATCGACGCGAAGCGCAAGCGCGTGATCTTCTCCGGGCTCGGCAACAACTCGGTACAGGTCGTGGATGTGTTTGCCGGGCGTATGATTCACCAGATTGACGGACTCGCGGAGCCGCAGGGCACGCTCTATCTGGCGGAATGGGACAAGCTGTTCGTCGCCAATTCGGCAGACGGCCACGTGAACGTGTATGACGGCACGAAATTCGCCCTGATTGACACGATCGACTTTGGCGACGGCTCCGATCCGGACAATCTACGCTACGACGCGGCCGCCAAGAGAATCTACATTGGTTATGGCGAAGGCGCAATCGGTGTCATTGACCCGGTAACCGACAAGCGCCTCCCCACCGTCTACAGGTTTGAAGGCCACCCCGAAGGGTTTCAGCTCGAAACGAAAGGACCTCGAATTTTCGTCAACGTGGCCGACGCAAAGAGCATTCAGGTCATCGACCGCACCAACGGAAAGATGGTCACCTGGTCGTTGCCGAATGGGCACGCGGCAAACTTTCCGATGGTGCTCGATGAGGCGGACCGCCGTGTGCTCGTCGGCACGCGCAAACCGTCGCGCCTCACTGTGCTCGACATGGACTCGGGAAGAGTCGTCGCGAGCGTCCCGGCAGCAGCCGATATGGACGATATGTTCTATGACTCTGGCCGCAAGCGAGTTTATGTGGCCGGCGGCGAAGGATTCTTGAGCGTCGTGCAACAGGTGGACCCGGACCATTACATTGACATGGGTAAATTTGCGACCGCACTCGGTACGCGCACCGGCGTCTGGTATGAGAAACGCGATCGTCTGTATGTAGCGGCGCCCCCGAGCGGCGTCCTGGGCGCCCGTTTGCTGGTATTCGAAGCCCAAACCGATTGACGTGCTTTCGACGAGCACCGGAGATCAAGGGACTTCCGTTGACTTAGCCCGCGGGGCCGAACAAGGTCGTGCTGCTTGTGATCTGTGCCTGCATCTCCTTCTGGATCTCGGTCGCGATCTTGTCCAATGCGACCTTGTCGTCGCCCGGCTTATAGTTGAATACCACGCCGATCGCGCCGATCCTCTTGCCGCCCTTCGTTTTGAGGGGCAGCTCATCTTCGAAGTGCGTGCCGGTCTTGTTCAATTCGAGGTTCTTCGCGCCCTTCATGATCACGCGCAGATCATCCTCATCGCCCAGCTTGCCGATACGGCCGAAATTCGAGGCGATGATGTCGTACTTCGGCGCGCCGGCGTGAATGGCGAGCAGGATCACCTCGGGATGCTTCGCGAGCGCTTCGTCGACCAGCTTCTGCGCGAATTTCGCGTCCATCTTGTAGTCCGGATCCATCTCCTTCGGATCCACCGCCCGCAGGCCGGCAGCCGCTGATTCACGCGTGTCCTGCGCATGAAGCGCGGAAACGAGGGTCACACTCAATACTGCCGCCGCCATGCAACCGCAAACCTTTTTGGAAGCGTTCAACATTGTGATTCGCATCGTCCGATACTCCTGGAATTAACACCCGCTAGAATTTGATTCCCACACTCGCATAGATGAGCCGCCCGATCGGCGAATAGCTCGCCACGTCCGCGTTATTGTCCGTGAACGCCTGCGGCGAGGCGGGCGGCATCCGATTGGTAAAGTTGTTCACGCCGAGCGCGGCGGTCCAGGTCTTGCCGATTCGACCGAGTACCGAGGTTCCCGTATACGCCACCCGTACGTCCCAAGCCGTGTAGGACGCGACCGGCAATGGCTTCAAGGTTTTGCTGGTTTCAAAGACGATGCCGCCCGCCCCAACGTCCGTCACGGAAGACGCGAAAGTGTTGGCCAGCGTCGCGCTCCAATGCTCGATGTGCCAATCGAAACTCGTGTAGAAGCGGTACTTCGGCAAAGTGCCTTGTACGCCGGTGCCGCCATTGGTGGCATACCCGGCATATTGATAGAATTTCTGATAGGGCAAGGCTTGAAACTCGAAGGAATCGAAAATGGTCCCCGAAGTGCTCACGGCAAACGTGCCATAGGCGGTCGTCGGCAGTTCATAGGCGCCGTTCAGCGTATAGGTACGCACTTTGACGCCCCCGAGATTCATGAACCGATCGATGGCATAGACATTCGTGGCGTTGTTCGGATTTGCCCGCAAGTAGTTGCCGAGCTGCCCGGGCGCCGTGAACGGCA
>Ga0307516_10008126_pt1 | contig 11922 bp, 9 predicted proteins | sample 19_EM_MG_FD_203310 | JGI IMG/M metagenome (GOLD analysis project Ga0307516, IMG submission 203310) | Populus trichocarpa ectomycorrhiza microbial communities from riparian zone in the Pacific Northwest, United States - 19_EM | ecosystem: Host-associated > Plants > Roots > Unclassified | place...
CACGGCGTGCCACTGGAGCGCTCCAGTGGCACGCTACGGGTGTCGAGGCGCCGGGCGTCAGCTCGCGGTGATCATCGGTGCCCGGTCGGCGGCCGGCGGCTCCCAGGTCGCGGCGTCCGCCTCGACCTGCTCGCCCGACCGGATGTCCTTGATCGTGTCCGGTGCGCCGGGGAACCACACGTACGGGATGCCGCGACGCTCGGCGAACCGGATCTGCTTGCCGAACTTCGCGGCCGACGGCGACACCTCGGTGGCGATGCCGCGGGATCGCAGCGCCGCGGCGATCCGATCGGCGTCGCCGCGGTGTTGCTCGTCGGCCAGCGCGACCACCACGCAGGTCGGCACGGACCGGGACACGCTCAGCGCATCGTGGCCGAACAGCAGGCCGAGCATCCGGGACACGCCGATGGAGATGCCGACGCCGGGGAACCGGGCGCTGCCGGACGAGGCGAGGTTCTCGTACCGGCCGCCGGAACAGATCGAGCCGAACCGCTCGTACCCGCGCAGTTGGGTCTCATAGACCGTGCCGGTGTAGTAGTCCAAGCCGCGGGCGATCTTCAGCTCGGCCACCACCAGGCCCGGCGCGTGCTCGGCGGCGGTTTCGACGACCTGGAGCAGCTCCGCGAGCCCGTCGTCGAGCAGCGGATCGCGGACGCCGAGCGCCTGCACCCGATCCACGAACGAACCGTCCGTCGCGGAGATCGTCGCCAAGCGCAGGCACGCGGCCGCCTGCGCGTCGGTCGCCCCGGCGGTCTCCACCAGCAGGGCGGCGACCTTCTCCGGGCCGATCTTGTCAAGCTTGTCGACGGTACGCAGGACCTGTTCGGTGTCCGTCAGACCGAGGCCGCGGTAGAAGCCCTCGCAGACCTTGCGGTTGTTGACCTGGATCACCGCGGGCGGCACCGGCAGCGCGCGGAACACATCGCCGATCACCAGCGGCATCTCGGTGTCGTAGTGGAACGGCAGCGTGTCGCGGTCCACCACGTCGATGTCGGCCTGCAGGAACTCGCGGTACCGGCCCTCCTGCGGGCGCTCGCCGCGCCACACCTTCTGGATCTGGTACCGCCGGAACGGGAACTGCAGCCGGCCGGCGTTCTCCAGCACGAACCGGGCGAACGGCACGGTCAGGTCGAAGTGCAGCCCGAGGCTGTCGTCGCCGCCACCCGCGGCGGGATCCTCCTGCAGCCGCTTGAGCAGGTACACCTCCTTGGAGGTCTCGCCCTTGCGCAGCAGTTGGTCGAGTGGCTCGACAGCGCGCGTCTCCAGCGGCGCGAAGCCGTACAGCTCGAACGTGTTTTTGATCTTGTTAAGAACGTCTTGCTCGATCATCCGCTGGGGCGGCAGCCACTCAGGGAAGCCAGAAATGGGCACTGTGTTCTCCGTCGAAGGTTTCAGAGGCCGCGCGTCGGCGCGTTGACCAACTCCCGGAGGTACGGGTTGGACGCGCGCTCCCGGCCGATCGTGGTCTCGGGTCCGTGGCCGGGCAGTACGACGGTGTCGTCGGCCAGCGGCAGGATCTTGTCCCGCAGGCTGGTCAGCATCGTCTCGGTGTTGCCGCCCGGCAGGTCGGTGCGTCCGATGGAACCGGCGAACAGCACGTCACCGGCGAGGCAGATCTGCTCTGCGTCCCAGGACGAGGCCGCGCCCGGCAGCCGGAACAGCACCGACCCGCCGGTATGGCCCGGTGCGTGGTCGACGGTCACCTCGAGACCGGCCAGCGTCAGCGTGGCGCCGTCGGTCAGCTCCGCGACGTCGTCCGGCTCGGTGTAGGCCAGGCGGCCGCCGAACAGCTCGTTCAGGTCCATGCGCAGGCCCTTGGACGGGTCGGCGAGCATCTCCCGGTCGGCCGGGTGCACGTACGCGGTGATGCCGCGCGCACCGCACACCGGCGCGACGGAGAAGGTGTGGTCGAGGTGGCCGTGCGTGAGCAGGACGGCGGCCGGGTGCAGGCGGTGTTCGGCGATGACCTCGTCGAGCCGGTCCAACACGCCGATACCCGGATCGACGATCAGGCATTGCTCGCCGGGGCCGGTGGCGACGACATAGCAGTTGGTGCCGAAAGCCTCGGCCGGAAAGCCGGTGACGAGCACGCCACACCCCATCTCACGTCGTGCCGGTAGACCTTTTTCCGAATCCTAATCAGATTCGGCCTCATCACGTTCGGCCCAGTCCGGACGCACGGTACACACCGTGACGGAACCTCGCACACCACATTCCCAGGAGCTACCCGTACACTCTTCCGGGCGTGTGTCCTAGCACACCCGAAACGGGGCGAACGGCCTTGACACAGTGAGGAAGGGGAGCACTCGGTGGCTTCCAGCAAGGACCGGCAGCGCAAGCTGGCGCGCGAGAAACTCGACCGCCAGTTGGCGAAACGCGCCGGACGCGAACGCCGTCGTCGCCAGCGGATGGCGGGCATCGGCGCGGCGCTGGCCATCGTGTTGATCCTGGCCGGTGTCGGGTGGCTGGGCGGGCTGTTCGACGGCAGCAAGAAGAAGGACGCCGCCGCCAACGCCGACATCTGCGCCTGGACGCCGCAGGATGCGAAGTCCAACACCAACCTCCAGGAGGTCGGTACGCCGCCGACCAAGGACATTCCCACCACCGGTACGCGCTCGATGACGATCACCACCAACCAGGGTGCGCCCATCGTGGTGAGTCTGGACCTGGCCGGTTCGCCGTGCGGCTCGGCGAGCCTGGCCTACCTGGCCGGCAAGAAGTTCTACGACAACACCGAGTGCACCGAGATCACCACTGAGGGCGCGCTGCGCTGCGGCGACCCGAAGGGCACCGAGCTGGGCGGCCCGACGTACACCGTCTACAACGAGCGGGTGCCCAGCGCGCCGGATCCATCCGCGAGCGCGGCGCCGGCGGCGGCCAAGACTCCGTTGTATCCGAAGGGCACCGTGGCGTTCATCGGCAACCCGCCAGGTTCGAACGGCAGCCAGTTCCTCATCTTCTTCAAGGACTTCAGCCCGGCCACCCCGCAGTACTCGATCGTCGGTACGGTCACCGGCGGGTCGGACACCCTGGCGAAGATCGGCAAGATACCCACCGTGGACAATGGCTCCGGCAGCAAGGTGAAGCCCAAGACGAAGATCCTGGTGCAGAGCCTTACCGTCGGCAACGCAGCCGGCGACACCCCGCCGTCGGGCGCACCCTCAGCGAGCAGTCAGTCGTAATCTCCCCCGAGGCAGATAACAGCAGGAGGAACACCGTGTCGTCGATCAAGGACCGGCAGCGCGCGGCGGCGCGGGCCCGGCTCGAGAAGGAGATGGCCGAGCGGGCCGCAATCGCGCACAAGCGCCGGCAGCGTCAGGCGGTGATCGGCTCGGCCATCGCGGTCGTGCTCATCGCCGGCGCCACCGTGTGGCTGGTGACTGCCCTGAAGTCCAACGACGGCAAGAAGCCCGTGGCGAGTGGGCCACCGGCCGGGACGGTCGCGTGCACCTGGACGCCGGCCAGCGCGTCCGGCGGAAAGGTCAAGGACGTCGGCACGCCGCCGAAGAACGTGCCGAACAAGGGCAGTTCGCTGCTGACGTTCAACACCAACCTGGGTGTGGTCTCGGCCAAGCTCGACCTGACCAAGGTGCCCTGCACCGGCGCCAGCACCGCGTTCCTGGCCGGCAAGAAGTTCTGGGACAACACCAAGTGTCACCGGCTGGTCAACCAGGCCAGCTTCAAGGTGCTGCAGTGCGGGGACCCGTTCGCCAGCGGCAAGGGATACCGCAAGACCGACGGCCAGGGCGGCCCGAGCTACACCATGGCCGAAGAGAATCTGCCGACGGACACCAAGAACCCGTACCCCGCGGGCTCGATCGCGATGGCGAACACCGGCCAGCCGGGCAGCACCGGCAGCCAGTTCTTCATCTGCTCGGAGAACACCAACCTGCCGGCGAACTACACGCTGCTGGGCACGATCACCACGGGCCTGGACATCATCAAGAGCGTCGTCGCGGCCGGTGACGACAAGGCGTTCGATCCGCAGCCCGGCGGCGGCCACCCCAAGAAAGAGCTGGACCTCAACACCGTGACGGTGACGGCGAGCTGACCCTCTCGGCAAGGGAGGTGGGCCGGTGGCTCACCTCCCTTGTCGTAGACCTACGCACCGGAGGTCACCCGGTAGGCGTCGAAGACGCCGTCGACCTTGCGTACGGCCGCGACCAGGTGACCGAGGTGTTTCGGGTCGGCCATCTCGAACGTGAACCGGCTGACCGCCACCCGGTCGCGGGTGGTGGTGACCGTGGCGGACAGGATGTTCACCCGCTCCTCGGACAGCACCCGGGTCACGTCGGCGAGCAGCTTGTGCCGGTCCAGCGCCTCCACCTGGATGGCGACCAGGAACGTCGACCCGGACGTCGGTTTCCAGCTCACCTCGACCAGGCGTTCGCTCTGCGCGCGCAACTCCTCGGCGTTCGCACAGTCCTCGCGGTGCACGCTGACGCCGCCGGACCGGGTGACGAAACCGAACACCACGTCGCCCGGCACCGGTGTGCAGCAGCGAGCCAGCTTGACCCAGACGTCGGTGACGTCCTTGACCACCACACCCGGGTCCTGGGCGGTGGCGCGGTTGCGCGGCGGGCGGGTCGCGACGGCGGTCTCGGCGATGTCCTCGACCGCGCCCTCCTCGCCACCGAACCCGGCGACGAGTTTCTGCACCACCGACTGGGCCGACACGGTGCTCTCGCCGACCGCGGCGTACAGCGAGGCGACGTCGGCCAAGTGCAGGTCGCGCGCGATGGTCGTCAGGTTGTCGCTGGTCAGCATCCGCTGCAGCGGCAGGCCCTGCTTGCGCATCGCCTTGACGATCGCGTCCTTGCCGTCCTCGATCGCTTCCTCGCGGCGCTCCTTGTTGAAGTACTGGCGGATCTTCGTACGCGCCCGCGGGCTCTTCACGAAGCCCAGCCAGTCCTGGGTCGGCCCGGCGGTCGCCGACTTCGACGTGAAGATCTCGATCACGTCGCCGTTGGACAGCGTGGACTCCAGCGGCACCAGCTTGCCGTTCACCCGAGCACCGATGCACTTGTGGCCGACCTCGGTGTGCACCGCGTAGGCGAAGTCCACCGGCGTCGAACCGGTCGGCAGCGGGATGACGTCGCCCTTGGGGGTGAAGACGTACACCTCCTGGCTGGACAGGTCGAAGCGCAGCGCGTCCAGGAACTCGCTGGGATCGCTCGCCTCGCGCTGCCAGTCGAGCAGCTGCCGCAGCCAGGTCATCTCGTCGATGTGCGCCGGCGGGCCGACGATCGTGGCGCCCTTCTGCTCCTTGTATTTCCAGTGCGCGGCGATGCCGAACTCCGCCGTCCGGTGCATGGCGAACGTCCGGATCTGCATCTCGACCGGCTTGCCGGTCGGGCCGATGACCGTCGTGTGCAACGACTGGTACATGTTGAACTTGGGCATCGCGATGTAGTCCTTGAACCGGCCCGGCACCGGCTGCCAGTTCGCGTGGATCACACCCAGCGCGGCGTAGCAGTCGCGGACCGTGTCCACCAGGATGCGCACGCCGACCAGGTCGTAGATGTCGTTGAAGTCGCGGCCCCGGACGATCATCTTCTGGTAGATCGAGTAGAGGTGCTTCGGCCGGCCGGTGGTCTCCGCCTTGATCTTCGCCGACTTCAGGTCGAGCTGGACCCGGTTGGTCACCTGGCGCAGCAACGCCTCACGCTGCGGCTGGTGCTCGCCGATCAGCCGGTTGATCTCCTCGAACCGCTTCGGGAACAGCGTGCCGAACGCCAGGTCCTCGAGCTCCCACTTGATCGTGTTCATACCGAGCCGGTGGGCCAGCGGGGCGAGGATCTCCAGCGTCTCCTTCGCCTTCTGCTCCTGCTTGGCGCGCGGGAGGAAGGTGAGCGTACGCATGTTGTGCAGGCGGTCGGCCAGCTTGATGACCAGCACCCGCGGGTCCTTGGCCATGGCGACGACCATCTTGCGGATCGTCTCGGCCTTGGCCGCGTCGCCGAGCTTGACCCGGTCGAGCTTGGTCACGCCGTCGACCAGCAGCGCCACCTCGCCGCCGAAGTCGACCTTCATGGTCTCGAGGTCGTAGTCGGTGTCCTCGATGGTGTCGTGCAGCAGCGCGGCCACCAGCGTGGTGGTGTCCATGCCGAGGTTGGCCAGGATCGTCGCCACGGCGAGCGGATGCGTGATGTATGGGTCGCCGGACTTGCGGTATTGCCCGGAATGCCACCGGGCGGCGACGTCGAACGCGCGCTGCAGCGCCCGGCCGTCGGCCTTGGGGTGGCTGGCCCGGTGGGTGGCGATCAGCGGCTCGAGCACCTCGCTGACCTGGGTGCTCTGCCAGGGCGCGTTAAACCGGGCGAGCCGGGCGCGCACCCGCCGGCCGGTCGGCGCACTGGCCAGACCGAACCCGCCGGCCTGCTCGTCACTCACCGCCAGCATCGGGGCGGCCTCAAGGTCATGCAGGTCGGGGTGGATCGGCTCCACGGGCGCGTGGTCGGCACCCGCCTTGTCCTCGGTCGGCTGCACCGTGCCTTCCGCGGAAGGTGCGACGTCGCTGGACACCGGGCTCCTCACACCATCGCCGGAGACGGGATCGGTCATCGTCGACCGGGCCCGTCCGTCATCGAGCCTGCCAGGGTTTCCCACCTGGTTAGGAACGCCATCCTACCCGCCTGTTCTTCCCGGTTGGTCCGGCCTGAACCGCGGAAAGCATGCCACCGGCCACGCCTTACCCGGATCAAACGGTCAGCAGAGCATGGACCGTACGCGGAGCCAGGCGCTCCCGGCCGCCGAGGAAGCCCAGCTCCACCAGCACGGTGAAGCCGGCGACCGAACCGCCGGCCTGTTCCACCAGGTCGAGCGCGGCGGCCGCGGTGCCGCCGGTGGCCAGTACGTCGTCCACCACCAGCACCCGCTGCCCGGCCGCGAACGCGTCCCGGTGCACCTCAAGGGTGGCCTCGCCGTACTCCAGCGCGTACGACACCGCGTACGTCTGGCGGGGTAGCTTGCCCGCCTTACGCACCGGCACCACGCCGGTCCCGGTCGCGTACGCGATCGCGGCGGCCACCACGAACCCGCGGGCCTCGACGCCGGCCACCAGGTCGAATGAACCGGCGCCGTACCGCTCGACGATCCCGTCGATCACCTGGCGGAACACCGGCCCGTCGGCGAACAGTGGCATCAGGTCCTTGAAGACGATGCCCGGTTTGGGGAAATCCGGTACGTCGAGCACGCTGCCCGCGACCAGGTCGGCCAACTTCTGCTCAGTCATCGGCGAGCCACCGGGCGAAGCGAGGGCCACCAGGACAGGACAACGAAGATAGAGTCACGCCGCCCACCCTATCGACGGGTGAGCGGCGTGATCGTGCCGGAGGTGGGGTCAGCGACGCTTAGAGCCGCCGCTCGGCCGGTTTCCGCCACCGGGGCGGCCACTGCGGTTGGTGTTGCGCTTGGCGGTCGGCCGCGAGCCCGGCCGCGGCGCGCTGGACGCCAGGGCCGGCACCTCGTCGTCCGGTACCGCCGCCGCGGTGCCCGCGGCGCTCTGGGCCGGCGCAGAACGCTTGCGCTCGGCGCGCGGTGCCACATCGCCGGAGCGGGCGGCGGTCCGGCGGGCGAGCACCCGGGCGTTGTGCGACTTGATCCGCGGCTCCTGGTCCTTGAGCGCGGTCAGCAGCGGCGCCGCGAACATGATCGAGGAGAGCACGCCCAGGCCCATGCCGACGAACAGCACCAGGCCGAGGTCCTTCAGCGTGCCCGCACCGAGCAGGCCGGCGCCGATGAAGAGCAGGCCACCGACCGGCAGCAGGGCCACCAGACCGGTGTTGATCGACCGCATCAGCGTCTGGTTGACCGCGAGGTTGGTGGCCTCGCTGTAGGTCCGTGCGCTGCCGGCGGTGATGCCGCGGGTGTTCTCCTGCACCTTGTCGAACACCACCACCACGTCGTACAGCGAGAAACCGAGAATGGTCAGGAAGCCGATCACGGTGGACGGCGACACCTCGAAGCCGACCAGCGAATAGACGCCGGCGGTCAGCACCAGGTCGAGCAGCAGCGAGGAGACCGCCGCCACCGCCATCCGCCACTCGAACCGCACCACCAGATAGCCCAGCACCAGCACCAGGAAGACGGCCAGACCGAGCAGCGCCTGCTGGGTCACCTGCGCCCCCCAGGCCGCGGACACCCGGTTGTCGCTGATCTTCTCGGCCGGCGTTTTGGTGTCGGTCACCAGCGCGGCCTTGGTTGCATCGGCCTGCTGCTGGGTCAGCGAGCTGGTACGTACCGTGTACCTCGCGGTCGCGCCGGTGCCGATCTGCTGCGCGTTCGACACCTTGGTGCCAGGCGGGACGCCGGCTGAATCGATCGCCCGGCTCACCGCCGACTGCGCCTCGGCCTGGTTGCCGATCGAGGCCGGGAGAGTGAATTCGGTGCCGCCGGAGAACTCGATACCGAGATCGAAACTGCGGAAGATGAAACTGCCGATGGCGACCACCACCAGAAGTCCGGCGACCAGGAACCACGTCTTGCGCCGACCGATGATCGCGATGTTCGCCTCGCCCCGGTAGAGGCGATCGGCGAGACCCTTGCTGGCCATGTCAGGCCTCCTTCACGCGCGAGGTGCGCGGCGACGCCGGCTCCTCCGTCGGGGTGCGGCGCAGGACGCGGCCGAGACCGCTGACCCGCGGCGACATGAACGCCCTGGTGCTCGCGAACATCGTCATGATCGGATGCCGGAACAGGAACACCACGACGAGGTCGAGGATCGTGGCGAGCCCCAGCGCGAACGCGAAGCCCTTCACCGCTCCGATCGACACGATGTAGAGCACCACCGCCGCCATGATCGTAATCGTGTTGGCGGAAATAATGGTACGCCGGGCGCGGGCCCACGCCCGGGGCACCGCGCTGCGCGGACTCCTGCCCTCATGGATCTCATCCTTGAGGCGTTCGAAGTAGATGACGAACGAGTCGGCCGCCACACCCAACGAGACGATGAAGCCGGCTATCCCGGCCAGGGTCAGCGTGAAGCCGGTGGTCCGGCCCAGCACCACCAGCGCGCCGAAGGTCAGCAGGCCGGACAGGATCAGGCTGAGGAAGATGACCGTGCCGAGCAGCCGGTAGTAGAAGAACGCGTAGATCGCCACCAGCAGCATGCCGATCGCGGCGGCGAGCAGGCCCGCCTTGAGCTGCGCGATGCCCAGCGTGGCCGACACCGTCAGGGCCTCGGTCGGTTCGAACGTCACCGGCAGCGCACCGTACTTGATCTGGTCGGCGAGCTGCGTCGCGGACTTCGCGTCGAAGTTGCCGGTGATCTGCGACTGGCCGGTCAGTACACCCTGGATCTGGGGCGCCGAGATGACCTCCTTGTCCAGCACCACGGCGACCAGGCAGTGGGTGGCACCTTGGGAGACGGTCTGCGCGGCGGTCAGGCACGGGTCGCCGGCCGCCGGCGTGAACGCCTCCCGGGTCAGCGCCGCCCACTTCGTCTGGCCCTCGCTCTTGAAGTCGAGCGAGACGACCCACTGGCCCTGTTGCTGGTCGAGCTGCGGGCTCGCGGTCGAGATGTCGGTGCCGATCACCTTCGCCACGTCGAGCAGCATCTTGCCGCCGCTCTGGCAGGTGACCACCTGGGACTTCGCATCGTCGATCGCGCCGGCCGGCCGATCGTCGAGCTGCTTACAGCCGATCGTCGGCACGTTGAACTGCATCTGCGGGGACAGCGCGCTGACCTGGAGACCGGTGAGCGTGCCGAACTTCGCGAACGGCACGCCGGCCGTCGGGGTCGTGCTGAGGTTCGGCGGGTCGGTCAGCTTACCCGCGGCGTCCCACGCCGCGGCGCCGACCTGCTTGGCGATCGCGGCGCGCTGCGCCTCGACACCGGCGCTGACCGGCACCGCCGGAGCGGTCGGACTCGGCGTGACCGCGGCCGCCGGTGCGGACGCGCTGGCACTGGCACTCGCACTCGGGACCGCCTCACCACCGCCCTGGCCGCCGGACCCGGTCGGCGTCGGGTTGGTGATCGCCGGCGCCTTGCTGCCGGTCGGCGCCTTGCTGCCGGTCGGGGCCGACGGAGTCGCCCCGGACGGCCCGGCACTCGGGTTGGCGGTCGGCGGATTCGCGGCCTGCGCTGAGTTGTCCCCGGTCGCCTTCAGCACCTTGCGGAACCGCATCTGCGCGGCCTGGCCGACGTTCTTCAGCTCGTCCTTGGCCTGCCCGGCGACGGACACCACGATGTTGCGGTTGCCCTCGACGACGACCTCCGCCTCGGAGACGCCCAGCGCGTTGACCCGGCTCTCGATGATGTTGCGGGACTCCGACATGCTCTCCGCCGACGGCGCCTGGCCGTTCAGCAGCGAGGCCACATAGGTCGCCTGCGTGCCGCCGACCAGGTCGAGGCCGAGCTTGGGGTGCAGGCGATCGGTGAAGCTACCCTTGGCGCCCGCCGCGAAGAAAACGAGCAGATAGAGGACAACGAAGACCAGGCCGAGCACGGCTAGTTGCCGCCCGGGATGCATCTGTCCCTGTGGTGGTCGTGCCACGACTGTCGGTCTCCCTGTACGGTTCGGCCGCCGCGGGAGCGCGGCGGCGGTGGTGAAGTTACTTGCCAGGACTATCCTGCGGCCCGCCCGCCGGCACGATTATCCACAGCATTGACACGCCTTGGAGCCCCGCAGGGTTGCGGCGGGTCGAACCGGCCCGCGGCAAGGACGCCGACGGGCCGGGAAAGACGGTCTTCGATCAGTCCTTGGACTTGCGGGTCTCGACCACCGGGCTCTCGATGGCGGCCGGCTCCTCGATCACCGGCTCCTCGACGTCCGTGTCGTCCTCGACCGGCTCGTCGGCGGCGGCCGACTCCTGCTGGATCACGCGGGCGATCGCCGGACGGGCGAAACGCACGTTCACGCCGGGTGAGATCTCCACGGTGACGACGTCGTCATCGATCGAGACGACGGTGGCGTGCAGTCCGCCGATGGTGACGATCTGGTCGCCCGGTCCGAGCTGCGACTGCATCGCCTGAGCTTCCCGGCGCCGCTTCTGCTGGGGCCGAATCATCAGGAAATACATGACGCCGAAAAGCAGGAGGATCAGCAGCAGCGGGGTAAAGCTGCCACCGCCGCTCGCTGCAGCTGCCTGAATCACGAAAGAAGACCTTCCCTAAGCCGCCGGCGCCGCGCTTGGGCACACGTCCGGGGCGATATACACATCCTGGTTCGATCGGCGGCGAGTCTAATCGTTCGAGCTGAGAAGTCCGAACGCGGCACACATCACGTTCATATTACGGCGAGATTTCGCAAGCCCCCGGACGGGCGGCGTACGTCACCCGTCCCCCGAGTCGCGCGCGAAAAGCTCCGCCTGCACCACCCCGCCGCGCCCATCGACCGGCGGCGCCTTGCCCAGGTGCCGCCAGCCCGCCTCGGTCGCCACCCGGCCCCGCGGCGTCCGCGCCAGCAGACCGGCCCGGACCAGGAACGGCTCGCACATCTCCTCCACCGTGTCGGACTGCTCACCGACCGCCACGGCCAAGGTGGACAATCCGACCGGACCGCCCCGGAACGACTCGATCAGCGCCCGCAGCACCGCCCGGTCCAGCCGGTCCAGCCCGAGTTGGTCGACGTCGTACACCTTGAGCGCCGCCTTGGCGGTGGCCTCGTTCACCACGCCGTCCGCGCGTACCTCGGCAAAGTCGCGGACCCGCCGCAGCAGCCGGTTCGCGATCCGCGGCGTACCCCGGGACCGACCGGCGATCTCGGCGGCGCCCTCCGCGGTGATCGGCACGCCCAGGATCCGCGCCGAACGGTGCAGCAGCGCGTCCAGGTCGGCCGCCGAATAGAAGTCGAGGTGTGCGACGAACCCGAACCGGTCGCGCATCGGCCCGGACAGCAGCCCGGCCCGGGTGGTCGCACCGACCAGCGTGAACGGCTCGACGTCCAGCGGGATCGCGGTCGCGCCCGGCCCCTTGCCGAC
>Ga0307516_10008127_pt1 | contig 11921 bp, 11 predicted proteins | sample 19_EM_MG_FD_203310 | JGI IMG/M metagenome (GOLD analysis project Ga0307516, IMG submission 203310) | Populus trichocarpa ectomycorrhiza microbial communities from riparian zone in the Pacific Northwest, United States - 19_EM | ecosystem: Host-associated > Plants > Roots > Unclassified | place...
CCCACACAACCCCGCCCCCTTGTGCCCCTTATGCACCGCAATCACGGGTCCAGCGCGCTCCGGCGAGGCCTCGGTTTCCTTGAAATTGACCTCTCGGCGGCCGCGTGAGGGGTCGTTTTCAAGGAAAGTAAGTTGATCAACCGGGTCGGGGCGACCGGAACCGAGGTCCAAAGCCGCATATATCGGGCATCCGAGAGCTCGGACGCGGAAAGCCAGGCGACCGTCCAAGCCTCTCCATGTCGCGCCACGCTCCCGAGGGACGAAACGCGTCCGAGATCTTCCAGCGACGCCGCCATATCGGATAAAACAACCCTTCACCGCCCGGCAGCCCGCGCGTCGCCGAGTTTCGGGCATTTCGGTCCAGCAGACCGCGGCCGCAGCACCGATCCATCGCTCGATTGAGGAATTGCGATCACCTGCCGGCCAAACCCTGCAAAAGTCTCAGGGGTTTGACCAAGATCTCATCGAAGCCGGCCGTCGCAAGGCGCAGGACGTCGTACTCGGCATCGTTGGTGCTGGCCCGGAACCGCGCGACCGGCCGGAAGCCAAGCGACTCGACGGCCCGGCGGGCGCGCACGTTGAAGGAGGCTACGGTCACCCGGAAAGCGTCGTTGCGGAACCGCTCCCAGCCGTACGCAAGCCCGGTCGCGATCGCCTCCGCGCCACGCCCGGCGCCGGTCAGGTCGGGACGCAGGCCGCCACCGGTGTCGAGCGCGTCGTCGTCGTAGTCGTAGCCGGGCACCCGGCCGTCCGGGCCGAAGCATCGGTAGCCGATCAGCGTCCCCGCGTCGTCAACGAGGGCGACATAGCCGTTGACAGGATCGAGGAAGAACGCCGGGTCGATGCCGGTCAGCGAGTAGTTACCGTACGGCTCGGGATAGCACCAGGTCGTAACGGCGGCCGCGAAATCGGGTGTCATCGTGACGATCCGCACCGGCCCATTCCACCCAGCAGACGGCGGGCTGTCGATCGAATTGTCGTACCGCCGGGGCAGAATCGGGGGCATGACGACGGTGGGGATCGTGAGTCCGGGATACATGGGCGCCGGCCTGGGCTGGGCGTTGCGCGAGGGCGGCGCCCGGGTGGTGGCGACGGTCCGGGGTCGCTCAGCGCGCACGCGGCGCCTCGCCGAGGCGGCCGGCCTCGAGTTGCTGCCAAGGCTGGCCGACGTGCTCACGACCGCCGATGTCGTGCTGTCCGTGACGCCGCCGGGCCAGGCAGTGGCCACAGCGCAGACGATCGCGGAGGTTGCCCACGAGTCCGGCGCCACCCCCGTGGTGGCCGATCTCAACGCCGTCTCCCCGCCGACCATGGCCGAGATCGAGAAGGCCCTGGCCGGCCTGCCGGTGGTGGACGGGTCGATCTCGGGGCCGCCGCCGACCGCGAGCCCCGGCGCGCGCGTCTACCTGTCGGGGGTGAAGGCCGAGGACGTCGCGGCACTGCCCTGGGCGGGCAAGATCGAGCCGGTTGTGCTGGGCTCCGCGATCGGCACGGCGAGCGCACTGAAGATGTGCACGGCAAGCGTCTACAAGGGACTGAACGCGCTGGTCACCCAGGCGATGCGGACGGCCGGCCGGCACGGCGTGCTCGATGAGGTGCTGGCGGACCTGGCCCGCAACGGACTCGACCAGTCCGTGGGGGTGGGGCGGTCGGCGACAAAGGCGCACCGCTTCGTGGACGAGATGCTCGAAATCGCCGCCACCCAGGCCGACGCGGGCCTCACCCCGGCCCTGTTCTCGGCCTTCGCGGAGGTCTACGCGCAGGTGGCGACCACGGCCCTGGCCGACGGCGACCCGGAGTCGATCAGCACGCTGAGCCCCACGGAGATGGTGGCCAAGCTCGAGCGCCACGCGTAGGCCGCGAATTTGCAAGATCTGTTATGGCAGGCGCTTCCGCACGCCGGATGCTCTTGATCAAGGCCGTGGCGCCGGCGGGCTACCCGGTCATCAGGCATTTCGACGCCGTGGCGCGGTGGGCATGCTCCAATTTCCGGTTCCGCCATAGATCTCGGTCGAGATTTGCCCTCCTGGAGCGCGGCGCGCCATCAAGAAGGTTGGACTGTCGCCCGTTTCCGGCACTGAAGCCTTCGACTGCCCGGCATGGGCTGATTTGGACCACGGTCCCGGCCCTCTCGACCGCCTCGATCAACTCACTTTCATTGAAAGCGACCTCTCGCGCCGCCGCCGAGACGTCGTTTTCAATGAAACCGATGCCTCGCTGGATCCGCCGCCACCCACCCTCCTGCACAAAACAGGCGAAAAGGACGACCGAGCTCGGGGTCCTCTGGGAAAGGCGAGATGACTCAGGCGGCCAGACGAATTGCGCGCCATGCTCCCTGGGGGCGAGCTCCGTCCAAGATCTTCCAGAGTCGCGGAGCCCGCACAGCCGATCACTGTCAGGTGCAGGTCACCCCCAGCGCTTCCAGGCGTCGTTGACGATCGCGTCGGTCAGTTCCGCCGACGCGCGCAGGTCGGCGGCCGTGAAGGTTTCGGGCTCGCCGGACCGCCACCGGATCGCACGCTCGGCGAGCGCCGCGTAGGCCGGGAAGAGCCCAGCCACATACCGCCCCGCGCCGGCTTTCGATGTGATGTCCGTGTTCGCGAGCGTGTAGTGCAGCCGGCCGGGGCCCAGCATCATCCAGGCCACCGACCCCGCGTCCACCTCGGCGGCCGGGTCGAGGTCGGCCACGTGCGGATAAATCTGCGCCGCCAGCGCCTGCCAGTAATCGCGCAGGTTGTCCAGGTTGTACGCCCGCAGCGCGTGCAGGTCGACCCGGACGCCCAGTTCGCCGACGGCCGGGCCGCGCACCGGAATGCCGTAGCGCTGCAACGTCAGCCACACCACCGGGGTCAGTTCGCCGCACCGCCGGTCGGTGTGGAATTCGCCGTTCACGACGAACGGCGCCACCGGCCGGTCGTCGGGCCAGCCACCGCCCGAGGCGAGGTAAACGCCGTCGAGGTGCGGTTTGGCGGGCATCGCCGCGTGCACTTCACCCAGCGCGGCCAGGTCGGTGTCCGTGGCGACCCGGGATGTGAGGATCACCGTGTCGATGTCGCTGGCACGTGGCTGCCACGCGCCGAGCGCGGCCGAGCCGACGACGTAAAGCTTGTCGACGAATCCGGGCAGGGACTCGTCCACGGTCGCCAGGTAAGCGCTGGTGAGTTCCTCGATCATGCGGGCGACGGTAGCGAGTAGTGGCGAACCGAGATCGCCTCGCCGCCCGGGCCTGCCCAATCCGCAGCGTGTGTTCCAGTGTGTACCCAGCCGGTGCTCTCGTAGAGCTTGATCGCGGCCTGCCGGTCGTCGTCGACGACCTCGAGGATCAGCCCGATCCGCTGCGCTGCCGCCCATTCTCGTACGCGGGTCAGCAGCAGCCGGCCGATCCCCTGCCCGCGGTGCGACGGCGCGACGAACAGCCGCCCCACCTCGCCCGGGGAGGTGACCACCACATGCCCGCCCACCACGGGGTCGGCGAACACCCAGGCCGCCAGCATCCCGGGCGGATCGAGCCACCGGCCGGGGTCCTGCGGCCAGTTCACCGGATAGCCGTCCGTCTCGTGCACGGCTCGCAGGGCACGCACACATTCGTCGAGGTCGGCGGCGACACGTTCACGGATCACCGTCCGAGGATATGACGGCGTTAAACCGCGTCCGCCACCACAACGGCGATGTTGTCCGGCGCGCCCGCCTCGTACGCGAGATCGACCAGCCGTTGCACGGTCTGCTCCGGGGCATCGCCCGTGGCGAGCGCGGCCTTCAACTGCTCGTCCTCGACGACCGACCACAGCCCGTCGGAGCACAGCAGATACCGGTCGCCCGGGATCGCCGTACGCAGCGAAAGGTCCGTCTCCCCCTGGGCGCCGAGCGCCCGCACCAGCAACGCGCGCTGAGGGTGGCTGCGTGCCTCGTCGGCGGGGAGGGTCCCGTCGTCGATGAGCTTCTGCACGTAGCTGTGGTCCTCGGTGAGCCGGGCCAGCACGCCGTTGCGCAGCAGGTACGCACGGGTGTCGCCGATGTGCAGCACACCGACCCGGCTGCCGTCCCAGAGCAGCGCGGTCAGGGTCGTGATCGCGTCGCCCTCCATCGCGCTGACGGCCCGGTCCGCCGCCGTGGCCAGCGCCGAGAGGTCGCCGAGATCGAAGCCTTCGCGCACCGACAGGGCGCCGATGGCCGCCTCCCCGGCGCCGGTATGACCGCGCATACCGTCGGCGACGGCGAGCATCCTTGCCCCGGCGTACGCCACATCCTCGTTGCTCTCGCGCCCGCGGCCCGCATCGGTGCGGGCGGCGTAGCGCAGACCCAGTGCCGACATGATCTTTCCCCCTCCGGAGAGAACCTCGACGAGGAAGGCGGCCAGTTCGCCGCGCGCCGCGGTGTCGGCCTCGACCTCGGCCCAGTAGGCGTCGATCGCTTTCGCGGCCGCGGCGCCGGGCAGATCGACGACCTCGCGGATGCGTGCCAGCGGCATCCCGACCCTGCGCAGCATCGCGACCAGCCGGGCGCGGTCCAACTGTGCCGGGTGGTAGTACCGGTAGCCCGACTCGGCATCGACCGCCGCGGGCGACAGCAGGCCCAGGTCGCCGTACATCCGCAGGGCCTTCGGCGACAGCCGCGCCGCCCGTGCGAATGCTCCGATCGTGAGTAGCTCCACGACGCCCTCCTCGCGCCGGCCCGTTGGCCGGCCAGCCAGAGCCTGGAGCTTGCCCCAACGACAAAGTCAAGCGAAACCACGACAAGGTCAAGCGATAGGTAGAGCGGGCTCCTGCCGTCCCCGCATGGCGGTTTGGGGATGGCAGGAGCCCGCCAAGTCCTCAGCCGGCCCGGACGGTCGCCCGTGCGGGGGCAGGCACGGGTGCCGCCGGACGCTGAGGCCTGCGCCGTTTGACAAACGGCGAGATACGGGGGCGGCGCCTGGCCGCCAGGTCCTCGACCCAGCCGAGCGCGAGCACGGCGACGAGGATGAGAAACAGCGCGATGGAGAAGTCGACAGCGTCCTCGAGTGCCTGGGTCGGGATCCGCCAGAGCCTCCACCGGTCGAACAGGTAGACCGCGATCGTGATGGCGACGTTGTGCCACAGGTAGATGGTGACAGCCCGGTTGTTGACCATGGAAACGAAGCCGTTCAACGGCCGCACTCGCTGCAGCCAGGCCATATTCGGCGACCAGCGCAGCAGCGCGAGGACGAACCCGATCGAGTAGATCGCGTACGCGACGGGGATGCCCGTCATGTCGTGACCGTTGTCGCCGGGGTGGGTCCAGGTCCAGAACAATGCGCCGCCGACGCAGGCGGCCGCGATGCCGAGCACAGCCTTGCCGTTGAGCTTACGGAGGTCGCCCTCGCGGTGCGCCATGCCGAGCACCCAGCACGAGCCGAAGGTCAGAATGTTCTGCAGCACCCAGGTGGTCGTCTGCCCGAATGTGTCCGGGTACGCGACGAGCATCAGCAGCCCGAACAGTGGCAGCACCACGGTCGGCAGGTTCCACCGGCGATAAAGCCACAACAGCGCGGGCGAGAGCAACACCAGCCAGAGGTACGTGACCAGATACCACAGCACGCCGGCCGCCGAGTAGCCGAGTTCGCTGGACGGCGGGTCGGCGATCGGGAACGCCCAGAGCAGCAGGTGCGGCCAGGACGGGCGGTCCGGCCAGCCCTTATAGATCATGATCGGGATCAGGATCAGGCCCATCACCCAGAGCGCGGGCAGCAGCCGGCGCAGCCGGTTGACGACGGCCCGGCCACGAGCCCGGTCGAGCGAACTCACCATGAGAGAACCGCCGAGCGCGAACATCACGCCCATGGACGGGAAGGCGAGTTCGAGCGTCGTGAACGGGAACGCATGGAACAGCACGACTCGGGCGATGGCGAGGGCACGGAGGGTATCGAAATACCGGTCACGACTTGTCGATGTCGCGTAGGCCACTGCGCCTCCACCTTCGTTACTGCCTTCGTTACTGCGGGAGCCGCAGACAGCGGCAACTACACAACGTAGTGTTTCGCCGTCTTACTGCACTGCTCCGAACGGGCAGTTCACAGCGACGTTCCGGTGCCCACGGATCGCCGGTCGAGGCGAGCGGACGACAACCGGGGCCGACATCGATGTCATACTTGCGACATTCGACCGCCGCACAATACGGAGCGCCATGTCCGCATCTCGGCCCGCCGCTGAGCAGGCCGTGCGCCGGCCGACACTGACGCAGGTGGCCGCGCTGGCCGGAGTCAGCCTCAAGACGGCGTCTCGCGCGCTGAACAGCGAGCCGAACGTCGCCGAAGCCACCGGCCGCCGGGTCCGGGACGCCGCCGACCTGCTCGGTTACCGGCTCAACGGGATCGCCCGCGAGTTGCGCCGGGGCGCGACCTCGGCGCTGGTCGCGCTGATCAGCGGCGACCTGACCAACCCGTTCTATTCGGCCGTGGCCAGCGGGATCGAACGCGAGCTGCGCCAGCACGGGCTGCAACTGGTGACGGCGAACAACGACGAGGACGCCGGCCAGGAGCGGGCGCTGGTGGACGCGTTCCTGGAGCGCCGGGTCCGTGCCCTGCTCGTGGTGCCCACCGGCGACCGGCACGAGTATCTGGCGATCGAGGGCAACCGCGGGGTGCCGTTCGTCTTCCTGGACCGCCCGCCCGACGGCCTGGCCGCCGACGCGGTGCTGATCGACAACGCCGGCGGCGCCCGGGCGGCGGCCGAGCATCTGCTCGCCGGCGGGCATCGGCGCATAGCGCTGGTGGCCGACCTGGCACGGCTGGCGCCGCAGCGGGAGCGCATCGACTCCTTCGTGCGGACCATGCGCTCGGCCGGCAACGCGCAGTGGGAGCCCTACCTGCGGACCGACGTGCACGACGTGGGCCGGGCCGAGAGCACGGTGCGCGACTTGCTCGCGCTGGCGACGCCGCCGACCGCCGTGCTGACCACGAACAACCGGCTCACCACCGGTGCCCTGCGCGCGCTGCAGGACGCGAGCGACCCGCCGGCCCTGGTCGGCTTCGACGACTTCGACCTCGCGGACCTGCTCGGCACGACCGTCGTGGCGCATGACATGACGGCGATGGGACGCGAGGCGGCGCGGCTTGCGTACGAGCGGATCAGCGGCCACAGTGGACCGGCACGGACCATCACTATTTCGACATCCATCATTGCCCGCGGCTCCGGCGAGCGCCCGCCTCGATAGTGGAGGGTTGCTCACGTTACGAGAAGGAAACAAGGTTTCCAGGTCTGTTGACACTCGTATATATCGAGGAGCACCGTACTCCCGGTCATCTGTGACAACGATGTCAATTCCGGGAATGGGGAAACCATGCGCTTTACCCGACGCGCCGCCGTGGCTGTTGTCGGCGTCGCCGCGCTGCTGAGCGCGTCCGCCTGTGGCAGCGACGACTCGGGCGCCAGCGGCAGCAAGAACGTCGAGGTCTTCACCTGGTGGGCGGACGGCGGTGAGAAGGCTGGGCTCGACGGCCTGGTGGCCCAGTTCGGCACCGACTGCGCCGGCTACACCTTCCAGAACGGCGCCATCGCGGGCGGTGCCGGCGCGAACGCGAAGCAGGTGCTCGCGTCGCGGCTGCAGCAGAGCGACCCACCGGACACGTTCCAGGCACACGCCGGCGCCGAGCTGCTCGACTACATCAACGCCGGTCAGGTCGAGGACCTCAGCGCCGACTACGACGCGTGGGGCCTCAAGCAGGCGTTCCCGCAGGGTCTGATCGACAACCTGACGGTCGACGGCAAGATCTACTCGGTGCCGGCGAACATCCACCGGGCCAACGTCGTGTGGTCCAACAAGAAGGTCCTCGCGGCCGCGGGCATCACCAGCGACCCGAAGGACATGACCGAGTTCCTCAGCGACCTCGACAAGCTGAAGGCCAAGGGCATCAAGGCGCCGCTGGCGATCGGCAAGGACTGGACCCAGCTCATGCTCTTCGAGTCGGTCCTGATCACCGACCTCGGGCCGGAGAAGTTCACCGGCCTGTGGAAGGGCCAGACCCCCTGGGACGACGTGCAGGTCACCAAGGCCATCAACGACTTCAAGACGCTGCTGACCTACACCAACACCGACCGCGACGCCCTCGACTGGACCGACGCGGAAAAGCTGGTCATGGACGGCAAGGCCGCCTACCAGCTGATGGGTGACTGGGAGGCCGCCGACCTGGACGCCAAGAGCTTCTCCGACTATGGCTACTTCACGTTCCCGGGCAACGGCACCACGTTCCAGTGGCTGGCCGACTCGTTCGTGCTGCCCAAGGGCGCGAAGAACGCCGAGGGCACGAAGTGCTGGCTGAAGACCGTCGGCTCGGCCGCCGGCCAGAAGGCGTTCAACACCAAGAAGGGCTCCATCCCGGCGCGGACGGACGCCGCGCCCGCCGACTACCCGAAGTACCAGCAGGCCGCCATGGCCGACTGGAAGTCCGCGACGCAGGTCCCGTCCTGTGCCCACGGCTCGGCCTGCTCGCAGGGCTGGCAGGGCGCGGCAAACTCGGCGCTCGGCGCGTTCTCCACCAAGCAGGACGTGGCCGGCCTGCAGACCGCGCTGGTCGCGGCGGCGAAGCAGTTCGCCGGTAAGTAAGGCCTTGAACGGAATTGGTGGTCCGGGTTCGTGCTGGGTCGCCACCACTCCAAGGCAGCTCGTTTCGCGGCGGGACGGTCCGATCGGGCCGTCCCGCCTCTGCGGTTTCTTCGAAAGGAGCCCGATGCGCCGAATCCGGCACTGGGGACCGGGCCTGCTCTTGCTCTCCCCCTCATTGATCCTGCTCGGGGTCTTCGTGTACGGCCTGATCGCCTGGACGATGAAGGTGTCCGTCTCCGACGAGCACAACGCCCGCGGGTCCAAGGGATTCGTCGGGCTCGACAACTACACGAACCTGTTCACCGACGACATCAACGACCGCTTCGTCCACTCGCTGAAGAACCTGCTCGTCTTCACGGTGGTCTTCATGGTCGGCACAATGCTGCTTGGCCTGCTCTGGGCGTTCCTGCTGGAGCGCGGGGTCAAGGCCGAAGGCTTCTTCCGTACGGTCTATCTGTTCCCGATGGCCGTCTCGTTCATCGCGTCCGGCGTGGTCTGGCGCTGGCTGATGAACCCCGGCGAGGGCGACAACGCCGGCGGCCTCAACGCGGTCTTCGGCGGCCTGCACCTGGACTTCCTGCAGAACACCTGGTGGACCAATCCGGACTGGGGCATGGCCGCGATGGCGATGCCGGCCATCTGGCAACTGTCGGGCTATGTGATGGCGTTGTTCCTGGCCGGCTTCCGCGGCATCCCGCAGGAGTTGCGCGAGGCGGCGGCCGTCGACGGGGCAAGCACCTACCGCCTCTACCGCAACGTGATCTTTCCGCAGTTGACGCCGGTCGCGCTGTCGGCGCTGATCATCGTCGGGCACATGTCGATGAAGATGTTCGACCTGATCATGAGCGTCTCGGGCGCGCAGTGGCTCACCGAGGTACCGGCCGTCTACGTCTGGCAGGCCCTGCTGACCAGCGACTACGCCAAGGCCGCGGCGATCTCGATCATCCTGCTCCTGCTCGTCGCGATCGTCATCGTGCCCTACCTGATCTACACCAACCGCCAGGAGAGGGCTACGCGATGACCACCACTTCGGCTCCCGCGCCGCTCTCGTCGCTTCCCGACGCGCCGGCGCCCGCCAAACCGGTCAGCCCCAACACGCCGGGCGTGATCATCGGCCGGACCGTCAAGTACGCGCTGGTGCTGTTCTTCCTGCTGGTCGTGCTGATGCCGGCCTACGTGCTGATCGTGACGAGCTTCAAGTCAGGCTCGGAGATCGGCGTGACCGGCCAATGGAACCTGCCGGCCCACTGGACCACCGCATCCTGGCAGAAGGCCTGGACCGCGCTGCAGCCCTCGTTCATCCGCACGTTCGAACTGGCCATCCCGGTCGCGGTGATCTCGTCGCTGCTCGGCGCGGCCAACGGTTTCGTGCTGTCCCGCTGGCGGTTCCCCGGCGCCGACGTGGTGTTCACGCTGATCCTGTTCGGCATGTTCATCCCGTACCAGGCAGTGATGATCCCCCTGCGCGAGATCGTCACGACGATCGGCATCCAGCCGGGCATCCCGACGCTGGTGTTCGTGCACTGCGTCTACGGCATCCCGATCTGCACGCTGATCTTCCGCAACTACTACGCCACCACCGTCCCCGAGGAACTCATCGAGGCCGGCCGCGTAGACGGCGCAGGGCTGCTGCGCACGTTCTGGTCGATCATCCTGCCGATCTCGATCCCCGGTTTCGTGGTGACGATCATCTGGCAGTTCACCTCGGCCTGGAACGACTACCTCTTCGCGATCTTCCTGTCCAACACCCGCAACGGCCCGATCACCATCGCCCTGAACGCCCTCGCGGGTGCCCAGTCCCCCGACTACGCGGCCTCAATGGCAGGCGCACTGATCACCTCCCTGCCGACTTTGGTCGTGTATGTCCTGCTCGGCCGCTGGTTCATCGGCGGTCTGATGGCGGGCTCCGTCAAAAGCTGACCCACCCGGCGAGCCCCTGGCGACCCGCGCGCCGGGGCTCGCCGCAAGCCCTCCTCGACGGCCGGACACCGCCTCGATCAACCCACTTGCCATGAAAACGACCCCTCCCCCGTATCTGAGACACCGTTTTCAAGGAAAGTAACTTGATCAAGGCGGCCCCTTGTTGCCGTGCGGAGGTCATGAGCGGGCCATAGAGTGATCCACGTGGGGGCGGAGGATCGGCGGGCGGATTTCGAGTTGCGGGTGGCGCTCGCCAAGCAGGAGCCGAAACGGGACGCGGCACGGCGTACCGAAGTCGCGCTCCGGGTGACGCTGGTGACGTTGATCTGGCTGGTGTCGGTGTCGCTGCTGCTCGGCTGGGGCCTGACCGCGCCGGAGGGGCAAAGCGGGACCACCTCGTCGTCGCTGGCGGCCGTGCTCGCCGTGCTGCTGCCGTTCGTCGCGGCGGTCATTGCCACGAAGAACCGGCAGTTCGTCGTCGGCGGCGTCTACGTGGTGCTCACCCTCGCGATGGTCCTACCGGCGCTCGGCATCGCCGGCGCGGCCGGATGAAGGCCCGATAGAGCAGGCGAGGGCGGCCGGATGGACCGGTAGGACTGCGTATTCGTTTGGTGCGAGTTCTCCGTCCAGCGCTTAGTCACGGTGACGGATCGTGTTCTCCCGGGGCGTAGCGGCTCCAGGTTGTGCCGGCGTTGACGGCCTGGCGGGTGGTCGTGGTGTGGTGGACGCCGAGGGCGGCGGCGATGACCGGTGCCGGTGCTTGGAGGACGAGTTGTCGCAGTGCGGAGACGCGGGCCTCCCCGACGGCGAAGCCGAGTTTGCGTAGCTTGAAGAACAAGGCGCGGTGCGTGATCGGCTGTCCGGAGTTTCTGCCAGGGAACAGCCAGCCGTGCTGCGGCGGCGACGCGTCGGCGAGTTGCCGCAACAGCGGGGCGAGCGGGCCTGGGACGGGTGATGGTGGATCGCCGAGGCGGAGGAATAGTTCGTCGTCGGCGTCGAGGAGGTCGTGACGGGTCAGGCGCAGGATGCGGCTGATGGGCAGGGCGTAGAGCAGGAGCAGGCACGCGGCGACGCGGGCGGCAACGGGTTGCTGTTCATCGGTGAGGTATTTACGCAGCAGCATGAGGCGGCGCTGTTGGGTGATCGCTGAACCGATGTTGAACTTCTCCCGGGGGATGTCCAGCCGTCGTGGTAGGTGTCCACTCTCGACGGCCCAGATCAGGAATCCTTGGGCGCCGTAGCGTTCGCGGGTGGTGTGGCTGACTGCCCACGTGTCGAGGTCACGCTGATGGAGTTGGCCGGGTTCGATGTTGTGATCGTGTAGCCAGGTCAGGAACTTCTGCGCCGCGGTGAACTGGCCGACGGCGTAGACCTTGGCCGTGGGACGGAGCGGACGGGTGGCGGCGTCGGCACGCAGCCGCGATAGCTGATGCCAGAGGCCG
>Ga0307516_10008128_pt1 | contig 11920 bp, 10 predicted proteins | sample 19_EM_MG_FD_203310 | JGI IMG/M metagenome (GOLD analysis project Ga0307516, IMG submission 203310) | Populus trichocarpa ectomycorrhiza microbial communities from riparian zone in the Pacific Northwest, United States - 19_EM | ecosystem: Host-associated > Plants > Roots > Unclassified | place...
AATCAAATCCATCACTCTATGAAGTGCGTCTTCATCACCTGTAGACACCCCACTATCCAAAAGTGACTTCCAACTCTATTCAAGGAACCATCGGAGGTGCACTCCCTACGAGATCTCATTTGAACGAGGTGATGTTAGTGGAGAAATCGACCTCCCAGGTCCAGTCGGATATTTTCAACCCCCGTTTGGCAATCCTTGCTAGGTGTAATTAGAGTGTTTATATGCTGATGACTTTATACGATCCATGGCAAATCCATGGGATTCAAGAATTGAGCAGTGACTGATTATGGACAAGGTAACATTGCTTAGGTAATCCATTTTTGGACCCACAATACACACCTAAACCGGTGTTGGGGGTCAGCATGAGAGTCATGGCAGCTCTCCCTCCATGTTGTTGAAGCATGTCAAGCATCAGAAATCTGCTCAATCCTACTGGAGATCGAGGGGAACTGGACGAGTATGCTGCCGTTCACTTTTCGTGCCATTTCCACTCCTTTGACCATTTGTTGGCGTGGTTTTCAGCCCCCACAAGCTTGAGGATGAGCAACAGTCACCTATGTCTACATCCGACGCCAGTGCAGGTACGGTTGCTGGGTGTAATTTAGCTACGCCGAACATCAGGTGTGCACGTCATGAGCCACACCTCAATTGTCCGGATACACTGGCATGCCTCCCTGATACCGACGGTCGACCTCAGCACACCCTTCCTGTTATCCTTCGCTGTGCAATACTAGGAAGTGCTAACAAGCGCCTGACGATCAGAGAAATATATGCGGCCATGGAAAATAAATACACATATTTTCGACATGCAGGTCCCACCTGGAAGGCATGTATATCTTTTGGTTCTTTCTGCGATGCATTCAATCACACGCGCTTCACAGCAATCTGTTCGCCACCACTTATCTTTGAACAGGCTATTTGAACGCCAACCTCGCCCTGTCACTGACCCTGGATTTGGTTCGTACTGGACAGTGAACCTTTCTGCACCCCCTGGTACGAAACGGCCACGAAAACGCGGGAGAGCTTCGAAGGTTTCTGAAAACCCTTCAGAGAAGAAACGTGGAAGACCGAGGAAGAAGTTGGAAGCCGGCAACGGCTCCACATTGGCGATCGCTTCGCCTGAGTTAGTTTCTAAATCCCCGTTAGTTTCTGCGGCGCAGCCACAAATTCCACCTCGTGTACCAACAAAGGACTCCCGAATGGAAGACGAGCCAGACGAATGCGAAATGTCAGAAGTAGAATACGAGAGTGAAGAAGATATGGTGATTCCTCCTAATCATCACCCGTCAACTTCCAGTCTCGGTGTTTTTGGTGTTTGCGAAGGTCCCTCACGTGTATACAGCCCAGAAAGGGGCCGTAACGTATATCCCGATGGCAACGAAGGCCTCATCGACCGTCTCCAAATAGAAAATGCTGGTCTGCGTCGCCAGTCTGCTGATGCCATATCCGTATCGATGCGAATATCAGACCAGCTCGCAGAGGCACATGCAGAGGCGGCCCGTGTAAGGGCTGCATTGAGGGTCGCTGAAAGTATGCTAGAGGAGGAAAGCAGGAAGAGAAGGGATGCAGAAAGAGTGACTCAGGAAGAGGTACAACTAAGAAGAGCTGCCGAGGAAACAGTTCGCCGATTGCGGAGCCGTTGGGAAAATGGAAGTCACGCAAGTTGAGATGTCTTCCACTCGGTGCGTACTATATTTGCCACATTTCCGGTGTTGCTAACTTCTATATTCTCGGAAGGGATCGTGATGCTCAGGGAACAGGTCACTACCTTGCTCTTGGATTGTCATGATGTTGCCATGGATGACACAACTACGAGCACCAGAGTTTTTTGCATGGGATTCCTGGTAGTCCCCAGTGACGGACAGAAAGTACTACAGCTATGAGCCATTTCTGCGAGGCAGGCCTCAATGCAGCAGCATACCTACATTTGTAGAACACGTCACGGATTCCACAGGATAAGTACAAAGTTGGATATGTCATTGTACATACAGATGTTTTTCTCGGGCAAGGCTATGTACCCAAGACTATAATCGACGTTACAAGCCCCTTCAGCTCGTTCTCGGGAAGAGTAAATGCGTGGCGGGAACGGCGGACTGGTGGGGCCACGGCTGCAACCAGGGGACTCACAGGGTCACAGGGACCAATTGTTAGCTAGAGGCTATTGCGCTAGTATTATTAGTGCGTCATAGGGCTAGTAAAAGTCGTGCATTTTTTTTTTAAGTCATACGAGTACACTCTGGTTGATGTAATTACATACTATGGTACAGGACTTCAGTTACTTAAAAGCCAAACCACTTCTTTGCCTCCTGCTCTGCTGCCAATCTTTTTGCCTATACATGCTATTTAAGTGTAGTGTCGTTGCAATGGAGTTGTGAACCCACCTGCGCAACCATACCTTGCGTACCCTGCGTGAGCGAGTCTAGATGTCGTTCCAGGTCCCCCAGCATTTGCCTAAGAACGAAATTTTACCCAAATCGAACACTGTCTGGAATGATGGCTTACCCCCGCTCTGCCAGTGCGGAATGAAGTCTCCGAAATGGGGCAGTTTGTACATGTTGCGCAGCGGGAAGTTCCGCACCCACTGGATCTGGCTGGTTTTTCTGCAATTTACTACTTGTGTCAATCAGAACAGGCCTATCATAGCCGGCAACTAACGGAACTTAACGTCAGGGCACAGGTGTAGAACACAAGACAACAGACGTACAAATACTATCGAGCCTTTCGCCTGTCACATAATCGGGTGAATGAAGCCATGTAGCAAGAAGGGAAGTCCATCCTGTGTGCGAAGATTGTGGCTGGGGTGATATCGTAGTTGCATGTTCCATTAGTGCGGTAAAAGGGTCATCGTAGGCATGCCCCGATGAGAACAAGGTGGCCAGAGTCACCGTCGACTGTGCTCCTGAATTCGTTATTGCATCACAGTAAACAAGGTAACCAGTTTTGTCGACTGATACGGGACTACAAACGTTAAGATACTCGAAAAATCTCCTGTAAAATTGATTACCTTTCCGGTTTCGGCGAAAGACTAATCAAATGCAAGGATTCAAGGTGAGGGAGAGTGTAAACAAGGATTTCACCCTCAATACCGTATGCGACCAACGATTGGGAACCTAAGTCACATCAATCATAAGACGGTTGCAAAAAATGCCAAATTCACCGTTCCTTTCGACGATCAGCGCATTGACTATTTTGTGATCGTCCCACTTCACCTTCCCTACTATATCTCCGGTAATGTCTACCTGGCATTGTGCGCCCCGTGCACTCGCCGTGACCCAAAAGCAGCTTTGTGGCATAACACCACCCCGTAAAGCGGCTGCAAAGCCAGCCCTGTCTGCGTACATTGATGCGCCCGTTTTGGAGTCAATCACGTAGGAACAATTGGTCAACAAATTCGGCAGAGTCATGGCCGATGCTGCTTCTACGATTGAATACGATGATGTGTCGGGCGTGCGGGCTAACTTGAATATGGAAGTTGTCCCAGACGCATTAACGGCGATCAGCCTTAATGCAAGTTGCGCGTCTGTCTCACGTGAGAAACATTCGACAATCATATTTATCATTGATAATACTTGCCAGAAGACACCCTTGACACAGTCCACGTTAGTGAAACAATCCCGTCTGCCACGGGGTCGTTCAGACACGGGAAACGAGAAGAGCCATTTCGCGAGTGAGTAGTCGGTGGAACATGAAGTACCGATGGATCTCGCATGTCGACGACCAAGACGAAACCATCTGCATAACCTACGGCGAGAAAACCTACCAGGGCATCAATGCTTGATAAACGTGACTAGGAAAGTTAACTTGCCGATATCGGAGAGCGAATGAGACATAGTCTCACTCGATCGTTTTCGTAACATGATGTATGGGCAAAATTTACACCCAAAAGAAAGGCTTGAATCGAGGAGGATGATCTCTGCGTCACTCTCCTTCGCCACATGTTGCACCTCGTTGTTGGGCTGGAAGCGGTAAATTAAGACTTCTCCAGATTCCAGAGCTACCGAACACTCCAGCGATTCTTGGGCTAAATGAACTGACTGCACTTTGAGACAATCAGGCTGAGTGGCTTTGCCAACTCGAGAATCACCGAATACCGTGATGACATTGATAGTCAGGTCATCGAAAGAACGAGGAAAGTCGGTCTTCATGGGAGACTTTTGTTTGCTCACAAGAAGTTGCGGGCTAATGTCGTGAAACCGTACGGTCGCGTTACGATGGACTGTTATCAGAAGTCGTTGGGATTCGTTCTATGAAGACGCTCAAGTTTCCGCCTGATGGAAGGGCCCACCGATAATCCCATTTGTAATTACATACCTTGACAGACTCAACTTGTACCAGAGACGTACTATCAATCCACGCAGCACCCCCACGCAGAGCCAGTACGTTCCCCGTCATCGAAGTGTGCGACAGACTATCCATGACTTCGCGTTTGATAGGCACAGTGTGGACCGAAATGACTTCGTCGGCTTCACCTCTCAGAGCACTCGGCAATCGCAACCGTTCTTGACCTAAGTCAAGTTTCATCTCCTCCAATAGGTCGTCAAGGTGATCAACAATGTCCACACCAGACGAGACAGAAACCGGGGAAGTTGGGCCAATGTCAAAGAAGTGTTTTGGAGGGAATTCGTAGGCTTCTAGGTTTCGAGCGCCGGATGAAGTCCTGCACACGAAAATCAAAGCAACAGGATCCCAGGTCCCAGAAAAATGGGGGCTACTGCGAGGAACAACATGGACATCACTCAGAACAGTGGATGTCGAGTAGAAATACACCTTCTTGGATGTGAATGTTTGGATCATGACATCGCGTATTATTTGGTTGAGAGGACTTGATTTCTCAGTAGTGGGGTTGAACGCAGGCAACAAATGCACTGCTAAGTCTCGGTTTTTCGCAGATGAGCTGCCTCCTAGCACGAGCAGTGCGGTATCTCCTCCCCATGCTGAATCTGGGAAGCCACACCAGATTAACTTGTATACGGGTCCCAAATTTAGGATTTGAACATTCTCGCTGAGCCAGAAGGACTGATTAGGATCGTCCTGGACATCTGACTCTGTATTTGTTTTAAAAAGGAGAGGTTGCTTGTCGTCGGCAACTGCCCAGAATCCGATGAGACCATCAGTATAGCCGACTGCAAAGAAATGACCGGCTGGATGGACTGCCATCGATGTCGCAGAAGGTAAACAGCGATTCGGGGCCTCCTGGAACAATGAATTACGCTGTGTGCCACTCTGGACGGCAAAAGTACTCACAGAGGCGGCAGAGGAGTTGTGTGTGTTGAAACGCTTGAATGTAGCTACCACAGTACGTTTTGTCTAAAACGAATTTAAAAAAATCTAATATTATGGAAACCACAAACGCACTAAGTCATAAAGGACCACCCCGCCTACGATATTGTTATATCAGAGGTATGTACATATCAAGGTAAGGTTTTTAGCATACCTGCGAAAACCACGAATATCCAGCTCAGATCATGGGGGTGTTGGATGATTTCTAAAGGTATCTCCTTGGAACTATTCTATGCATCAGAAGTTGTATTTGCTGCGGGCTGTAAGAGACTCCTACGACATAACTAGATCCGAACATAGCATTTCAGACGCTTGAATGATCTCTTCATCTTTCAACCTCCACAAGCTGGGTATCGTGTATGGTGAAAGCTGACAGTTTAGCAGGTCATAAGTTTTTATGTCCCCGGTTTGAAGGGCTATCAGGGCCTTGGACGAGCCATTAGGATGAGACGATGTAAGCAGAGCGATTGGCCGCACGTGGGTATGGGACGGTGAAAGAGATATATCACTATCACATATCATGAGGTTCATCTCAGTAAGATTAGTATTGAGTAAATGTATATGCTTACCTGACTCTGCAGTCGAAGGACCACGATTTTCGATGCACCGGTCGTCCGACTTGGTTTAGGTCCCAAACATGCAATTCATTATGTTCATCTAGTCGCACGATCAATATGAATCTGAGTGGCTATCATAATCAGCAGAACATAGCCTACCAATACAGACAAGCTGGCGCGTGGAGGTTGAGAAACGGAGAAATAAAATCCGGAGACGTTTGGGTAAGTCCAAAGTCACATCAACTCCCGGTGCTCCAAAAATGCGAACCACACCGAATGAGGTTCCTGGGGAATGTGACACATGAGGAACTTGTAGTTAATTGCTCGTGCACCTACCGATTGCAAGAAGGCTAAATACTGGATCGAAAGTAATCGCGGCGATGTCATGGTGATAATGTAACACTCGTAGAATATCTGGACGCCAATCGTCCACGCACCTAGCTGATGCTGTTAGGTCAGGGAATGGTCCTGTGGATCCGTGTGTACGCTTCAAAGATATTTTGGACAAGAACATGATGTGATACTATACAGCGATGTGAAATGATAGGTAGTAAGTTTCCGAGTCACTGGGAGGCAAACGGTGAGCGCTTAGTACTAGTAGTATATATCATCCATAACGGCGACCAGAATAAGAATACAGACGAGTCGTGTTAGCACATAAAACTAAGGTATGTATTCGGTTGAATGCAGTGTCCATGGTTTCGTAGCGCTACTAGTAGTATTTTGAGAAGCAAACCCGCTCCGAACTCTCCCTAGCCAACTCCTCTTCTTCCCTGCTTGGGCCTCGCCGTGAGATGGCGTGCGCGGACTATTAGTGACGTCCGTTATCCTGTGAGACGATAGAACTGCAATGGTTGGACGGTGGGAAGGGGAGATTTGACAAGAAGCAGTCACTTGGGTATTATTGCGAACAGGGGTAAATCCAGTTTGTTTTGCATGCAAGGTTCGTCGTAAACGAGGTGTGGCATTACGAACATGAAGATCAGAGGGATAATATCCCTCAGGGGGAACACTGTCCCTTTCGTCATCGTCAGGCGCGCGTCGCTTCATGCCGGCTGAGACTGAAGGGACTTCTGGAGGTTCAGACCTCCCTTCTGGGATCACTGGTGAATGAAGGACTTCACTATGTTCGTGCGGTAGGCTCGCTGGTCTTGGCGTGAGAGCCATCGCCATGCCTGAGGTTGCACGAAGGTGCGAAGGTGACGACACCGCGTCTCCTTGCGGAACACTTGATGAGGCTTGAGGCGACATCGAAGGCTGGCCTTTCGCTGAAGCAAGCTTGGTTTGCAAAGCTTGTACTTTCCGGGACAATGATTCCACCTTCGTGGTCAATTTCTTATTGGCTTTGAGTGTTCTTTGAGCGCGCTGTGGTCAGCCTAACGGCGCATCAACGTGGGATAGGACAACTTACTCAAGAATCCGGTCATCATATCCCTCAATTTCAACGCACTTGCTTCGGAGAAGCTCGTCCATCTCACAATTCCTCTCTTCCAGCTCAGTCAGCGTGGTATGCAAGTCGGGGGCAGACTGCAAGGAAGCTATTTCCCGCCTCAAAGCCGTGACTACCTTCTCCTGCTGCGTAGCCTGTAGCGTAAGACTGAGCTCTGCTGCCTTTCCGGCCATTTCAGATTGTGCAAGGTTGAGTCGGCACTCTTCAAGGGCATTCTGCAGCGTAACACATTTCGATTCGCTGGGGTATTCTTCAGAAAAGAGGGCAAACCGACGTGCTCCGCTCACCTTTCCCTGATCCGGCTTTCCAAGTGCCGTGTGAGAGAATGCAACCGTTGTACGTCTGCTCCCAGGCCCGTTGTTTGTTCTTGAAGACCATTCCGTTCATCCTGAAGAGCCAGGAGTTCGGATTTTACCTCATTTAACTGCTGTTGTGTTCGAACGATGACCTGACAATGTTCATTCTCGGTTGCGGCAGCTCTGGCGTGTCGATCCTCATGATTTCTAATCTCTTCTTCACAGGCCTCTTCGGCCCGTTTACGAGAGTCGGTTTCTGCTTCCAGCTGCAGCCTTAACGAATCCAACTCGCATATACGGTCCTCCAAATTGCTAGCGAGTAGATCAGATTCCCGCCTATACCTGTCCTCCAAGATCGCGATGGCCGTCTGATGTTCACCGTGCAAAGCCTTTAGCCGCTCTTCTGTGCTAGCAAGCTTACGCACGAGATCTTGTTTGGCTAGGTCGAACTCCTTCAATGCATCCTCGTTGTGCCTCGTGAGATCCGCATAACGCTGTTGAGACGATTGCAGCTGTGCCTTTGCATCTTCCAGGTCTTTTCGTAAGAGACCATAAGCCCTTTCATGCTCCATACGTTCCTCTTGGACCACGTCCTGGAATCTAGCTTCATCTCGTAACCGTTCGGACATGGATTCGATCTGCGCTGCCAGTTGACTTTCTACGGATGCGTGGCGAGCCCTGTCTTCTTCGACGGATCGTCTTGCCTCCGCGAGCTCCTCAGCCATCAAATTGAGTGATTCGTGCAGGGCGTCAGCATCGCGCAAACGATGCTGCAGCTGCTCAAGTTCCCGTTTAACGCCAGCATGCTCTTCTAGTGCCGCATTTTGGTCTTGCAGAACAACGCGCGCACAAGATAATTCGTGAGCCGTCTCCTCTAGGCGCAATTGCAGGTCAGCCACTTCGGAGTGGAGTTTACTGACATCTCCTCGGTTTCCTGTTTCGGCCATGGCGACGATAGCTGACTCTGCCGCTAGGTCTGCGAGCTCTTTACGCAAACTCTGTATTTCCTCGTGGGTATCGCTTGCTTTCTGACTTCTTGACAGAAGCTCCTCCGAAAGCGTAGCAACTTGAGCTTGCAGTGAGGCCGTACTGTTGGAGACCACTTGGAGCTGCTGGCTCGAGCCTCGCCATGCTCGGTGCATAACTGCGAGAGCGACGATGGCATGTCGCGTCCCGACATGTTGCATGGCCACTTCTGCTTGCAACGCGTTAAGCTGCGCAAGAAGAGTGCTCGAACGACTCCCCAGAATTTGATAATCACTCCTTAGTGATTGGAGTTCCGTTTCGAGCTCTACTTTGGCTGCCTCCATGGTCGAGAGCTGAGTCGTTGTGCTTTCGGCAACGAATGACGTTTGGTGACAATGGGACGTCAACCTTTCTACCTCCGAGGCCATCCTAGTCAACTGTGCTTCATGATCACGTTTGATGTGATCAATCTGCTCCTCTAGTTTCTCGACCTTTTCCTCTGCTGCCTCCGACCTCTCAAGGGCCCGGTCACGAGATTCGCGGGCCTCAGCACAATCCTCCACCATTGCCTCTTTCTCGGCCGCAAGGACTTCCAACTCTGACGTCATTTCCGCGATACGTTCCTCTTGAAGCCTCATATTGGTTTCCAAACGACGGATGTCGTGTTGGTGGAGGCCAATCTGTTCGGTACGACGAAGGATCCGGAATTCGAGATCCTGGATGTGATCCTTCAGGTCACGGGTCACATCCGTGGATGAAATACCATTGAGCTGCTGGGTTCGCAGGGCATTATAACGGTCTTGGACATCAGCGAGTTCCTCTTGCACACGGGAAAGGTCGATCTGCATGTTTGTCACTTGGAGAGAGAGTGAATTTCGTTCGGATTCGACCTCCTCGTATGACTTGTTGAGCGCTGTGAGGCGCTCCTGAGCCTCAACCAAGTTCTCGTGGGCTTCTCTCTCGGCTTCTGCGCGGCTTTCGACCAACGATTGCACCTTTGCTTCAAGGTCTGTAACGAGTAGCAATGACTGGTTACGCTGCTCTTCTGATGCAGAAAGCTCTGCACTCAGAATATCAAGCCGAGAGCGTAAGGTGTCCCGTTCCTGCTGGGCATTTTCTATGGTTTGCTTCTGTTGCTCGATGAGCTGCTGGAGGCTTAAGAGGGAGGAATGGAGCGACGACTTTTCAGAAAGGACAGTCGAAAGTCGTCGTCGTGATGATTCAAGGTTGCCCTGAAGGTTGCCTATGACGATGGAGAAGGCCGTCGCGCATGAAACAAGCCGTCCGGTTCGCGCTTCCCGGTCCCAATGGTTATGTGATAAAGAGGAAACCGTCGACATTTCAATCGGACGCTCGAGCGGCCCCTTAGATAACGACGCAATCTGGCTTTGATATCCATTTGTAGTGATGCGGTATTCGATCTCTGAGAACTCGAGTGCTCGCTTCAGTTCGTTCCGTTCGTTACGGAGTCGGTCTACAGCCTGCAGCAGGGTTTCAACATAACTTGCCAGTGCGGATTCGTCCAGGTAGGTTGAGCAGGTCTCTCCAGTGCCAGATACAGGGTCAGTATGCATGCTCTCCTTGTGGAGGATTTCAAGTTCAGCCTGTAGCTTCCTACAACCCAATGAGCATGAAAGACTCATACAAATCCTTACCACTTACAATCGCTTGACCTCAGAGTCCTGGAGACGAAGTTGGGTGGCCTGCAGGATTTCATTACCCTTTGAGATCTCCTGACGCAGAGTATCTTGCTCCGTCCGTAGCCCCTCTCTCTCGCCAAGTAATTGAGCCCTGAGCTCTTCGCAACGGAAAAGCATCTCACTTTGCGCTTTGAATAAGCTTTGCAGCTTGTTGTGGGCAGCTTGGCTGGTCCTATCCGCACGAGTTTCTTCTACCATCCTTTCCAAGATCGCAATCTTGGCTTCATCCTCCTCGATCCTTTGGAGCAATGCGCTTTCTCGCTCCTCCCCATCCCCGTTTCCCCCACTCTTCTTCAGTGCTTCTATTTCATCCTCCTTATCTTCGAGCGTCGCCAGCAGCACTGATATCCTCTCCTGGCTAGTTTTCTCAACAGAGATCCGCATGTTCTCCGCCTTGACCAGCTCATTCTGCGCACAAGTGAGTTTGTCTTGCATGATGTGTAGATCCTGCTCCTTGAGAGCTAGCTTGGCTTTGAAATCACCGAGCTCCTGCTCTAGAGCGGGAACACTGAAATTAGTAACAGATGAAGAGCGTGGCCTAGCAGCCCTTCGGGCACGATTGGAAGAAGTTGTCTGCGCTTCGTGTTGCTGAACCAACCGCTGGAGCTCACGTACACGAGTCTCCAGCATATGCTTTTCTCCCTCGATGTTCCTGCGTTCTGCATTAGAGGCTTGTGAATGTTGGGAGAGGGTGTCTAGGGTAGCTTCCAACTCCTTGGTGGTACGTTCCTGTACTTTGAGCTTCTCCTGCGTGCATGCCAGTGCGGACTCTGCATTGTCCCTTGATACTCGTTCTCTCTTAAGTTCTGCATCGCGACTTGTAAGATCTCCTTCAAGTTGTAAGGCATGATCAGCCTCTTTGCTGAGCTGCGAGAATATGAGCTAATGGATCCAAATGTAGTGAAGTATTTAACCTTGTAAACGGTCTCATTCAACGATAGCTTTATCTCGTTCAGTTCTGCCTCACGTTTCATCAAGAGATTCCGCAGTGCTGCATTCTCCGCATCTGGTAAGTCGTGAGCAAGTGTACTTGAAGGAGCGACGATACCATTAAACATACCCTGGCTGGCGAGCCTGTCTTTGAATCCTTGTACCTCTGCAGATATGTCATTCTTTCCTAGATCGCTGAGCGACATGGCCGTGGCACAGATATTTTGACTGGCCGTCGCTGGTCGAGTTCACGAAACATCCAAATAAGAATACACAATAAGCGACGCGTCTGATCACGTGGTCGTACTTGGATGATCTCGATCAGCACTCACCAAGGAACGACTATCTTCCTTCAAATTTTGAGGGTTGCCTATGGGAGACTAGCACTCACCCAAATCCACATGATGCATGCATCCCGCACTCCTTAGAAGGTTTCCCTCCAACCGACACATGCGGGGCGCAGATCAACACCGTGGCTCAATGCCATTGTCCCGACTCGCTTGTGTTATTGAGACTAGGTGCTAACTTTTCACAACGCTCAAATATGCCCTGCACGATATTCATGTCAAAGGAAGTATCCAAATTTTCCTCTGGAAAGTGCTCATCAGGATCAGTCTCTGAAGGCGATGTTCTGCATATAATGTAAGTCCCATCGTCCCCTAGTATGGTTGAGCCATCCCGCTCATCAAGTGCGGATGCCTTACCATTATTACCCACCAAGGGTTTCTGCTCTTCCAAAGT
>Ga0307516_10008129_pt1 | contig 11919 bp, 6 predicted proteins | sample 19_EM_MG_FD_203310 | JGI IMG/M metagenome (GOLD analysis project Ga0307516, IMG submission 203310) | Populus trichocarpa ectomycorrhiza microbial communities from riparian zone in the Pacific Northwest, United States - 19_EM | ecosystem: Host-associated > Plants > Roots > Unclassified | place...
GTAAGTGGTTCTCCCACACAACTTTCCCGTGATACGATTTCACAACAAGCCAATTTCTGCGAGAATGGCTCCTGGACACTTCAGCAAGTTTTTGTCGGCTCTGCCATTCAGGAAATCTCACATTCGAGCTTAACACAGTGACCTTCGCTGCCGTGCGTGTCTCAAATAATGCAGTGCATCCCCTCGATGGTGAAACAGCAAGAAGGTTTTATCATCAACATCAGATCGCTCGATGCCTTCATGTGAGTCGACTGCTCTGCTCTAGCCACTGGTCACGTTCAGTCAAAGGATTCCATGGACGTCTGGTCAAGGTGGATATGGCTAAGGTTCGATCCCGAGTCCGATCCAGGTCCGGACCTGTGATCGCCCACTAACTATCTACTCCCTGATCATCACCACCACCACCACCACACTCCTTGCACTCCTCACGCACTCCGCATACCCCGCCCTCGCCCAGTCGTTCTCCACCCTCTCCTATGACACTACTTATGGCGTAGGCACCAACCACCTTTGCCTGCTCCGACGGGGTGAACGGGCTCGAACAAAAGGGGTTTACGACCCTCAACTCCCTGCGCAGCTCTCCCCTACATTGGAGGCACATTCACCGTGCTGGAACGATCCTGACTGTGGGAAATGCTACCTTCTCAGTTATGGCAGCGCGACAATTAGTATTATCGCCATCGATGCGAGACAGGGAGAGTTTGTGGTATCTCCACAAGCTATGGATGCATTGCCAGGTGGCCAGGCAGAGACGGTTGGGAGGGTGTACGTTACGTATGTGGAAATACTAGATCCTACCATGTGTCAGTACTTCGGTTGTGAGACCCGAGGTGAGCGTGCAGTATTAAGGTTGGGTACCTTGTTTCCTGATGCTGATATCAAAGGATCGTTCATTTCTGTGGTTTTGGAAGATGAAAAAAGCGATCAGTTGGTGTTATGTTACTACCTTGGACTTGTTGTGCTTCGTTGTGTTACAATAGATATGATCGTGGTGTAACTATCATGCAACCATCGTGCATAGGATCAAAATGTACCACATGAAGATCTGGTTTAATCCCCGACTCCCACGATAGTGGGGGAGAGTTTTATCTGCCAGAAACGTCCCGCGCCCTGCAAATGGACCTGTAGTGTGCGAAAGCCTTTCTATTTCTAGTTACTTAGGTCAGACTGTACAGTTGATTGATTATTAATGAATGGTGGCTTGTTGTAACTGGTCGACCCACACCTTTCAATCCACACACAGCGCTGTCCCGTATTGGTACGTTGTAGCATGGTATAAATCTCATTCCGAGCGATACTAATGTATCCCATTTCAGGTTCTACGTACTGTGGCCTCATTCCTGTACGCCGTCTACTATAATTATTTTTCCTTCATTTATGTTTTGACAGTGTTGGTCTGTCCGTCCGGTATTAGTCTTCTTCATTGCTGCCGTATGCTTCTGCTAGAAATGTACGTTTTTGTCACGGTGTTTGTATGCCATATTGACTTTCTTTAGGCCTTTCATTCAGAAGGCACCCTGCCATGCTGCGCGCGTTTTGGAGGAAGCCATGTGTCCTCCTGTCGAAACACCTCACATTATTGATGATTATCCTCATTATTATGATCCTTTATACTTCCCACATTTACACCCTTCGGTTTTTGAGAATTCACGAAACTTTTGCAACTGGTTGGCTTCTGCCTTAAACAATCATCGGCTACTGTGTCGTCGTTGCCCTGTTTTAAAAAACATTTGTGTCTTCTATGATGGAATGATTATTAGCATTACATGCAATGCACTTTCTGTTACTATGTCTTTGCAGTCTTTGCAGAGTGCTCAATATCATCATTGCAAAGTCCTGCTTAAAATTGCCGAACGTCATCCTTTGACTGTATCTCAGTATTTACCGATTAGAACATCTGACTTTCCGCCGTGGTTTCTTTATTCACCTGAGCTAGTAAAACAACAACTGATGTTTATGTCCGCACACGACCTATTGTCGTCTGCCCGCGCTTCCGGTATTAAATTGCCTCGTTCAAAGAATCTTTGTGTTGATGCTCTTCAATCCCATATATTGGCAACTAGACGCCGTTTGTGTGCCCTATCGTCTGAACAGCTAGAAACATTTCTCATGTTAGATCCCACAGGCAAAGAGTCCGCTTCTTCCAACCAGTCCTTGGTGTCCTTACTGAGCTCTTATTTTCTTCGTCTCTATGGCATGTCCGTAGCCACACGTCTTCGTTTTTCTCCCGTGTCCGTTTACACCTTTCACAGTAATGTGAGCAATGCTAATTTTCCATGGCTCGATTGCACTATACCTGAACTAACTCAACATCTGCATGGTTTCAGTGTCGATATGCTGGCTGATATCATTCGCGCCCTGCCCCCATATATTGTTCGCCCTTCTATCAATAGTCGTTCGCGCATCAAAACTGCTCAGGGCTTGGTGAATCATGTAATATCTCGCACTCGTTTCTTACTCTCCGTCGGCTCCAGCATTGTGGCTGACTTGTATTTGGCTCACTTTCCCTCACATTCACTTAGTGACCATGGTGATGAGCATTATGCTTTACAAATTATCCAGTGTGAGTACAGTGATCTGCTATGTGTGGCTTTGGCTGATGATTCTTCAAAACTCGATAAAAGAAAACGCATACGTTGTGAAAAAAAGGTAGAAGCTGCTATTGCTGCGCAATGCCTTTCGCTTCAACAACACTCGAATTGGCCAACAGTCGTGTCAAGAGAGAATATATTGCATTGCTTACGACAATATTATGAAGGCTCTATTTGGGTTATGCCGTCTACTTGCGCAGTATGTTCTCAACAACTACCTGATGTTCAGACATTTACTTTGACAGCAGATAGTCCTTTATTATGCCAGCTTCAGCTTTTGCGTGTATATGCCAATTCCTTCATTTTATGCAAATCATCGCCCACGGTATTTATGTTTGATTGTCCTCTCATTGATAACTTAATGCTTGACAGACATGGCATTGTACACGTCGACCTCGATTCTGTTAAAATCAACCTTTGTCGCGATTGTTATGTTACATTTGCTAATTCCAAAAGTGACAAAGTCCCTTGCTTCTCATGGGCAAACTCTCTGTACCGTGGGGACCTTCCTCCTTTTTTTTGGACCTAACTTGGGTAGAGGAAAAGGTGTGTGCCAAATACTGTGTCACGGCCCATGTTACTCGATTGTTTCAGTCAAATGATCCCGGCCAACCTCGTGTGTTCCATGGAAACACATGTACTCATGACATGAACATCATATCCACCACATCGGTTCTTCCCCGCACGCCAACAGATGTAAACGGTTTGATTGGCGTTGTTTTTCTAGGTCCTAAGCCCATGAACACTGATAAATTGGGTCCCATTTTCCGTGTTCGGAAAAAAAAGATTTGGGAATTTCTTCTTTGGTTAGTAAACAACAATGTTTTATATGCTGATATTAATCTTGACAGTGATATCCTTGCATTATATCCTGAGGATGGTTCTTTACCTGGCGTCGTTGAAGGCATTATTCACGATCATGCCTCAAATGTATCAAATGTCTTTCGTGAAGAAACCGCTGGTTTTGATCTACATCCTGCAAGTTTGTTGCTCGAATCCGCTACGTCTTCTGATCCCAATAGTAGGTCTGATGTTATTATGATAGAAAAAATGGGTGTAAGCGATCCTGAATGCGACAAATTTAGTGGGCGGTCCTTTACAGCTTCTGCACTGAAAAACTTACATAAAACTCCTGGTTCCCAAAAAAAACCTGATCTAATTGTCTATCGAGGTTCGCTCCCCATCAGTGAGTATAATAATCCTGATTTAATACCAGGGTGTTTTCCGACTCTGTTTCCTTTAGGTATCGGAGGTTTTGAAATTAAGAATCAACCTGTCCCACTGTCATTTCAACAACAAGCTGCATACTATCTCAACATTCGTGACAGATCATTTTGTTATCACAATTCCTTCGTATTCATATGCCTGAACATACTGCAACGTCGACAAGCACACCTTCATACACATTTCACGGTGAGAAAGTCCCATTTCAGCAAGGTTGCCCAAAGTCTTGCATCTGTTGATCCTACAGTGCTGCACAGCCTTGCAAATCGTCTCGAAAATGAACATAGCCTTTCAAACCTTTCTGCGGAGGAAAAGAGTGCTATGTCATTGTTAAAGTATGTCAATACCATAGCTGCTTGTATACCTGGTTCTCATGCATCTAAAATTTTCGTCCGCAACGAAATTCGGAATTACTTTGGCTTCTTCGGGTTACCTCACCTATTTTTTACTTTCAATCCAAATCCTGTTCATAGTCCCATCTTCCAGGTGATGTATGGCAATTCCACGGTAAACTTAACCTCACGCTTCCCAAAATTAGTTTCAGCTCGTCAACGCGCCATTCGTTTAGCTGAAGATCCTGTTGTGGCTGCAGACTTTTACGAATTTTCTTTCAAGTGTTGTTTCGAATATCTTCTCGGTTGGGACTTCAAAAAACACAAATCCACCAATACTGGTGGGATATTTGGTCATTTACGAGCGTTCTACGGTTCATCTGAGTATACTGAGCATGGAACTTTACATGGTCATTTTCTTATATGGCTTACTGGTGGTCTTAATCCTAGCGATGTTCACAAGCATCTATTAGATGAAAGCTATCAAGAACGATTTTTCTCTTTTTTCGACGACATTATCTGGCACCATCTTCCTGACATTGAATTGCACATCGAAAAAACTTTTGAGCCACGCATTCAGCGCCCTCCCCCTCCACCCAATCCCGATGTGCCTTTTCACGTTATGGAAGAATGGGAATCAGTCATGGTTACTGAAATCAAAAAGTGTGGTGAGATTTTACAACGTCATGTGTGTGCGCCTGTATGCCATAAATATGGTAATGAGGGACGTTGCAGATTTCTGTTCCCTCATGAAATTGTTGAAGCATCGTACTTTGATCCCGACACAAATTCTATAGTATTGAGGTGTCACGATGAAACAATCAACAATTTCAATCCTTACATACTCATCTTTTGTCGCCATAATCATGACTTGAAATGCATTTTGTCTGGGAAGGCTGCAAAAGCAGCAATGTTTTATATCTCCGACTATATCACAAAAATGGACACAAAAACATACGAGATGCTTTCATTACTGTTGCGTGCTGTTGCGCGAGTGCCGACAGATTCTGTATGTCCGAAGTCTCCAGTTGACAATGCTAGAATCCTCCTTCACAAATGCTTGTCCCAATTCAGCCGTCAACAACAGATCCATGCTCAGCAAGCAGCACGTTACATACGAGGTTTTGGGGATGGCATACCATCACACAAAACTGTTCCAATGATGTCATCCTTATTACTTTCTTATATCAAGAAATCTATGAAGACAGCGCATTCCAGTGGTAACAATAGTGAATCTGACTCTGATGACTCTGATGATGAAACCAAACATCCTCGGGTAAGACTGACAGTTACTGAACACAGTGAAATTGTCCAAGCGGATCAAGTACATCACTATATTTACCGTGCGGATACTTTATCTCATCTCTGTTTCTATGATTTTGTGAGATATGTACGTATGGAGACAAAGGCAAGGGATAAACGCACCAAAAATATGCATGAAACTCGGTTGGGTGTTTTCAAACACCACATTCTGAAAGATGAACATCCTTTGTCAAGAACGCACATCCTTATTGAACATACCGACTTCTCATGCGGTGATGGTGCGAATGAATATGTGCCTCGCATTGTAGGGTGTTCGATACCACGCAAAACCAATGCTGATGCGTGGGCCTTGTTTGCATTAGCACACTTCAAGGCATTTAGTGCAGCTGTTCCTGTTCTCCGACCAGGAGACGATCCAATGACAATTTTCAATAGTTACTCTTTCTCTGAAAATACCAACAAAGTCTTACAAAATTGGGACGCCGTTCATGAATGTGAAGATGAGCGCGATGCTGAACGATTGCGAAAACAAGCAGGACTCACTGGCAATGGTCATGATGACAAAGTTAATAAATCAAACAATGGAAATGACGATGACGAAAATGACATTGTATTGCAACCTGGTACAACCGTACATGCGCGACAGAATTTCAAAACAAACCAGTATATACTGTTGTTGCAACAAGCTAATTGGCTACGGCCTCCTGCACATGGGCTGCAGAGCACGTCTAATGCTCATGTTACCACCAATGATGACCATTATATGATAAGTCACGTTACACCGCAAACGTTAAAAGCGTGGAGCAGCGAGATTAAGCAACAAGAAAGTCAAATCACATTGTCAAGAAGAAATGCATTAAATCCTGATCAACAGATAGCTTCAACAAACGTCCATGAAAGTGAACTTGGACAAAACTTTACCAATACTAATGATAACGTACGACAAACTGAGCTCGTATCAAACAACAATCAAAACTTGACAGATGCAGATCCCGAATCTGTGGTTACTCGAATTGGTAGTAAGTATAATCTGAATGAGAAACAATGCATGGCATACCGTATCATAACAACATATTTCCTGCAAAAATTTGTAGTTAAAAAGGACACTCCCGAGCGTTTTTGTATGTTCATGACCAGACCAGGCGGAACGGGTAAGACTCATGTTGTTCGCGCTGTGAAGACTGTCATGGATCATTATAATTGTGCACATCTTATATGTTTCTTGGCACCTACCGGTTCCGCAGCCAACTTAATCGATGGTATGACGATTCACAAAGGCCTTGGTATTAAGATTCAATCCCACAGAAAAGGCAAAGGAAATAGAGAACCTGGAGAAAACAAGGAAGACCTTTCAGCGTTAATCAGCGTCAAAAATCGCACCCAGTTACGTGACGAGTGGAAAAATGTTGAATTCTTACTTGTTGATGAGTCATCTTTATTGAGTTTGCAACTCATTGCCCAGATAGATCATGCACTTAGATTCGCAAAAGAGAGACCCGATGTATGGTTTGGTGGTGTTGCATTGATTTTTGCTGGCGACCTTTATCAATATCCTCCTGTTGGCGGGTCTCCCCTGTATATGCCTATATCAACATATGCTCGTCAGACCAATGACGAGATTCAAAAGAGATTAGGACGCTTAGCGTGGAAAACAGTCAATACAGTTGTCAACTTCACCAAACAGCAAAGAATGAAAGATGATGTTGAATACGGTGATGCCATCGCACGATTGCATATCCGTAAGTGTACCTATGCTGATGTTGAGTTGTTTAATACCAGAGTCACGAAGTCTTTCACTTACACAGATGGTATAGACATGGGCCTACCAGACAATTATAATGCGTGTGCAATCGTTGTTTCCAATTCACTACGTGAAGCTTTGAATGAAAAGAAGGCAGAGGCCTGTTGTTCTCGAACCAAGTTAATAAATTGCTATGCGCTAGATAAATGTACGAATGATGAACTTACGCTCGATCATCGCCATCAATTGATATCCATCGATGCAAATGGTGTAGGATCAAGTAAATCGCTACCTGGGTTAATATCATTATATGTTGGAATGCCTGTAATCCTGCGGACACGAAACTTATCCACCGAGCTTGGCATTACAAATGGATCACAAGGCATCGTGCATTGCATTTTCACAGCACAGTGTCCGATGGATTTTACCTATGGCGTGTGTGTGATTGTAGAGTTTCCCCATAGTAAGGTACATCTTTCTCACCTTCCGCCGAAGCACTTCCCTGTGACTCCAATCGTATGGACGTTTACGACCTTGTTGGGCAATTCTCGTCAAAAACTGCGTATAGTCCGATCTCAGCTACCGATTCAACCTGCTTTTGCAGTTACGGGTCATTCAGCACAAGGGAAAACGTTGCCGAAAGTTCTTGTTAATCTAAGTGATGGAGGGTTTGCTGCATATGTTGCCGCATCACGTGCAACGACTAGACAGGGACTTTGTATCACGGAACCTGTTACAATTCAACAGCTCAATAAACCCCTGCCCCACGATTTATTACAGGAGATTCGTAGACTAGAAGCTATTGAACATAACACAATGATTACTCATGGTTTCAAGAAGGGTACACTCATTTCTGTGCCAGATGTTGAATCTGACTGCTTAGATCACTCTCCGAAAATACAATTTACACAGGATGAAAACAAGGGGAAAAAAAGAAAACTCGCGGGGTCCATAGCTGGAGATATCACTGAACCTGATACCCATGGAGACGTTTCACCACATCAATCACGAAAGCGACTCAAACTGCTTTCTCCACCGCCAAGCCCCTCTCCTGAAGTTGGTCACATTACCAATCCAGACACGTGCCTGCACACAGCATCACATCAACCTCATGTCAATCTGCGACCATCGTCTCCATTGCCTGTTCAGCCTTTCAGTCCAACGTCTGCACCCATCGGAGCTGGTTGTCAATGGTCTTCCGCAAACTGGTCATGTGCATATGACAGCGTCTTCATGGTTTTGTTTCACATGTACCGTTCTTTTAATCCAGTATGCCGCAAAGCTTGGATCATCAATTCTAATGAAGTTAGTGATTTCATGTCCTTGCTGTTTGACCGTCTCCTTGAAGACAATTTAAATTTGACTTCGTCTTCTTTCTTCAATGACTGCAGGGATGATCTTCGTGACTTCCTGTCCAAGCTTGATCCACCAAGTTTTCCACGTTTTGGACCGGTTGGCGCATCCGTTTCCAGCATCCTCGAGCTCGTTTGCCCTCCATGTGAGCTGATATGTGTTTCATCCTGCACAAGTGATGACTGTAACAAAATATCTCAAACTCAGCAGTCCATGCACATCTCTTTTCCAACAATATGTTTCACCTCTTTGCACGATGAAAGTGGAAAGCTGGTGACAATACAAGACTGGTTACACGATTGGTTATCAAATCAACTCCGTCGAAGTCAACCCGACACATTTCAACATGATCCACCTACTTGCCCAGGGAAGGCATCAAGCTGTCTTCTATTAGCATTCATGCCCAGCATACTCTTTTTGGAACTAATTGAGTCCCGCACGCCAATATCACCGACACGCAAACTAAATGTTCCAATCAAACAAGGCATAGCGACATATGTACTCGCAGGTGTTATCTACACAGGCAACTTTCATTTTTCTGCACGTATTATCGACTATACTCATAACAAAAGCTATACCTATGATGGTCAATCGAACAACGGTTGTCCTGCCGCAGAAGATTCTCAAGAAGGTGTAAGTTCAAATTTACTGGATCTTGATGGCCGTCGTGCCCATATTTTGCTTTATTCCTTCTTGTCGTACATTGCACATTGCTAGACCTAACGACCACAGATCTGAACCCTTTATCTCTCATTTTCAATGTCCAATGTTGTCCGCTCTTTACAAACAATCTTGCGTATAAGAGCCTCCCTTGCAAGTGGTTCTCTTTCACCCCCCATTTTTTTTGGCCATCACTTTCAGCTTACCTACGTTGAATCTATCCACTACGACAGCTACAATGACAGGAAAATCTACCAGAAGCAAGACCACAGCAGCAGCAGCAGCTTCTGCAACGGACACGAATGCCGCTGTTGCTAATAAAGGTGTGTTGTCCAACTCGTTCTATGTTTTCCGTATTCATATGCTACTTCAGTTGGTACTACACCTGACAGCCATGCTGCTGCTGCTTCCGCCGTTGTTGCTAAAAAAGGTGTGTTGGCCAACTCGTTCTATGTTTTTCGTATTCATATGCTCCTTCAGTTGGTACTACACCTGACAGCCATGCTGCTGCTGCTTCCGCAGTGAACCCTTCTGTGGACTTGCGTGCTGATTTATCCGACGACATTAATAAAGGTACACAATTAACTTCATCTTGTCAAACTGATTCTGACCAATTGTGCGTTCGTATCCCTTACAGATAATGAACAAACACAAGGTTACTCGGTTTATTTATCGATTATCACTCCGCTGACATTTCCTCTTCAAAGATGAACGCATTTCCACACCACCCCCCAAATCCACGTGTACCTTATCTCCTCTGGAGATCTCGCTCATCGCTTGTGCGAAATCCGAGGGCGCTTGTAGGATCAACTTTGCCCAATCTCTCCCGGTTTCGAACAACCCAGCTCCTCGTACTGGTCAAGGCGACTCTGCCCATTATTGGACCAATCAATCGGGGAATATACTCCAATTGAAGTTTCCTGCAGTTATTAGCACTGTAGGCAATAATTCTCGAATCGGGCCGTACTTTAATCTGCCATTTAACGGAGTATGTCATTCCTTCCACTGTTTGCCTCACCGCTACTAATTGTATGTAAGATCGATGTCGCCACTTTGAAGAAAACTCGAGCGCAATTCCAACTCTACCCGCTCTTGCCTGGTGAATTTCCGGAGGAAGGAGTTGCTTGCTCGGCTGCCGCCTTTAACGGTTTGCTGTACATGGTTTCTAATCTCGAGAATCCTGGTAAGTCTTGTCATGGAACTTCCACACTTACTTACACCAGATACTGTAGACAAAAGAAACGACACCTCCCCTCATGTTCAACCGTTTTGTCGTGAACACGACGAAATAGATACCTATGCCATAGTTGCGAACACAGCTTCCCTGTTCCGCAACGTTCCAGATCATACTGTGAGAAACACGATGTTAACGCGCTCGGCCTTGGAAGGTATGCAATATTTCGTGTGTATATGTTTAACCCATCATGCATATTTTTTTGGTTTTCAAGAATCTCTCCCATCTGTTCCACTCAGCCCTAGTAAGTAATATTATGTTTGTCTATTGTCTTTACTTATTCTTCGCAGGCAAAGTAAGGGCTGCAACTTTGAAATCCAGTAGCGCGACTTTGCAATCACCGAAGAAAACCAGCGGTAAGACGTGATCGACAAGATATTGATGAAATTTGGCACTCACTTGTTCGTTCACTGTAGGTATCATTTTTCTCAAAGATTTGCCCGATCCACAGAAGCGCTACGAAGCGCTTGCCGACGCGAACAATCTGTCTGGCGTGACTATTCACGTTCCCGATATTCGAGACTCGCATGGCAAAATCATCCCTCCTACTGAATATGACGACAAAATCGTTGATGGAACCATTGTCGAACTCGAAGTTGTCCCTAAACTGTATCTATATCTTTTCTTTTTCTGCCATTAACTAATATGCTTTCCAGCTGGGTGATCAGGCCACGTCCAAATGCTCCCCCCAGGAGACGAGACGCAACTGGGTCGCGAATTTATCAGCTTGATTTAAAGAAGATGAAAGTCTTGCCATATTCTGACTATGTGCGCCCAAGTTTCGTTGACAAAGGAAAGCGCAAGGCGAGCGATAATCTGGAATCTGTATCTCCATCCAAGAAAGCCACGACTGCGGCGACTCGTGCTAGTTCTCCGGAGTGGTCGGACCTCACTGATGTGTCGCAAATTTATTTTTTGCATTAAAACATCACGCTTTGTCACGCCTTTACTTAAAATGGACTTAAAATAGACTTATAAGTCTCTTGTAATGACATTTTGATGAGAACTTGTGCCTTGGAATAGATTTTAATGACATTGTAAGGGTCGTGACAAAACGTGACCATCACGTTTTGTCACGACCCTTACGATGCCATTAGAATCCATTCCAAGGCGAAACTTCTCATCAAAATGTCATTACAAGAAACTTATAAGTCTATTTTAAGTAAAAGCGTGACAAAGCGTGACGTTTCAATGCAAAAAAAAAATTTGCGACATGACAATGCAATGGAGGTGTGAAAAGAGCTGGAGTTTATTTGCACGATCTTGTCCTGTTTTCCGCTATATATTATATTGGTGGTTGTGACGAGCATTTCTTGTGAAATCAATGCCATGTTACCTTTGTGTTTGTGTTAATATTTTGGGAGTCGGGGAATGGCGCCCTTGGCGCCGCTACGATTATGTAAGGGAAACAGGTTTCTTCAGGCCCGGGCCTGTGTCGAACAGCGCCAACCATGATCATAGTACATACGTGGTGATTTCACTGATCACACTCATCCTTCTCCCCATCGTCCTCATTGCTCT
>Ga0307516_10008130_pt1 | contig 11918 bp, 7 predicted proteins | sample 19_EM_MG_FD_203310 | JGI IMG/M metagenome (GOLD analysis project Ga0307516, IMG submission 203310) | Populus trichocarpa ectomycorrhiza microbial communities from riparian zone in the Pacific Northwest, United States - 19_EM | ecosystem: Host-associated > Plants > Roots > Unclassified | place...
TCGCCCGCCCGCCAAGTTCGGGTTTTGGCGAGGCTTTCGCGAGGACCGAAGCGGAGCGTGCTCACGTACGTGAGCATCGGACCGCAGCGAAAACGAAGCCAAAACCCGAAATCGGCGAGCGTGGTCACCAGCAAGACACGCCGAGTTGGGCTATAGGCTGCGGGCCAATGCCGTACGTTGCTGCCGAGGCCCGCTACCAAAACATGCCGTACCGCCGCGTCGGGCGGAGCGGGCTCTTGCTTCCGCCTATCTCGCTCGGGCTGTGGCACAACTTCGGCGGTGTCGACCAGCTCGACAACGCGCGCAAAATGCTGCTGCGCGCTTTCGACCTCGGCATTACGCACTTCGATCTAGCCAACAACTACGGGCCGCCGCCCGGGTCGGCCGAGACCAGCTTCGGTGGGGTGCTCGGTAGCGACTTGCGGCCGTATCGCGACGAGCTCGTGATTTCGACGAAGGCCGGCTACGGCATGTGGCCTGGTCCGTATGGCGACTTCGGCTCGCGCAAGTATTTGGTTTCGAGCCTCGACCAAAGTCTGCGGCGCATGGGGCTCGACTACGTCGACATCTTCTACCATCACCGTCCGGATCCCGACACGCCGCTCGCCGAAACCATGGGCGCGCTCGATCACATCGTGCGCTCGGGCAAAGCGCTGTACGCCGGCATTTCGAACTACCCGGCGCCGCTCGCGCGGCAGGCGGCGGAGCTTTTGCGCTCGCTCGGCACGCCGTGTCTGATCCATCAGCCCGCCTACAGCATGCTCAATCGCTGGATAGAGTCGGAGCTTTTGCAGGTGCTGGGCGAGCAGGGCATGGGCTGCATTGCGTTTTCGCCGCTCGCTCAAGGCATGCTCACGAACAAGTATTTGGGCGGCATTCCGGCAGATTCGCGCGCGGGCAAACCGACCGGCTTCTTGCGCCCCGAGCACATCACCGAACAGCGCTTGACGAAGGTGCGCGCACTCGGTGCCGTCGCCGAGGCGCGCGGCCAAACTTTGGCTCAGCTTGCCATCGCGTGGGTGCTGCGGCATCCGGGCATGACCTCCGCGCTGATCGGCGCCAGCCGCGTCGAACAAATCGAAGACGCCGTCGGCGCCCTCGCGCGTCTGGACTTCAGCGCCGACGAGCTAAAGAAGATCGACGCAATCTTGGCGTAGCGCGCATCGCACCGCGCCGGCCGCGAGCTAGAGCAGCACGCAGCCGCGCTTCGGAATGCTGCACGATTGCAGCAGCGGGCAGAGCTTGTTGTTGGCTTTGAAGCTGCAAACGCCGCCGGTACAGAAGTTGTCGGTGCAGTCGATGCCGTCGAAGCAGTCGGCTGCCTCAAATAGTCGGCAAAATTCACAGTGTGGCTCGCCGCGCACGGAATTTCTGTTAAAGGGATGCCCGCCGTGAAAGCTCTTACACCAACAAATCCCAAGCAAGTCGTCGATAGTCTCGTTCAGTGCGAAACGGCATATGCTGCCGTCAAGCAAAAGGGCCTCAAGCTCGATATGACGCGCGGCAAGCCGTCGAACGAGCAGCTCGATCTCGCAAACGAGCTCACGACGGTGCTGACCGTCGGCGACTACAAGGCCGCCGACGGCACCGACGCGCGCAACTACGGCGGCCTCGACGGCTTGCCCGAGATGAAGGCCATCTTCGCGGAGCTGCTCGAAACCACGCCCGCCAACGTGATCGTCGGCGGCGCCTCGAGCTTGACCATGATGCACGACGCGGTCGTGCGCGCGCTGCTCCACGGCGTGCCCGACGGCGACGGCCCGTGGCTCAAGTCCAAGATCAAGTTTCTGTGCCCCGCGCCAGGCTACGATCGCCACTTTGCGATTTGCCAAGAGCACGGCATCGAAATGATTAACATCGACCTCGACGCGAACGGCCCCGACATGGCCACGGTCGAGAAGCTGGTCCAAAGCGACGCCAGCATCAAGGGCATGTGGTGCGTGCCCAAATATTCGAATCCCACGGGCGAAACCTACTCCGCAGAGGTCGTAGAGCGCCTGGCGGCCATGAAGACGGCCGCTCCGGATTTTCGGCTGCTGTGGGACAACGCCTACGCCGTGCATGACCTCTACGACACGACCGATCCCCTGGTCGAAATCCTGGCGGCGTGCGCCAAGGCCGGTAATCCGAACCGCCCGCTCGAGTTTGCCTCCACCTCGAAGATCTCGTTTGCCGGCGCGGGCGTCGCCGTGATGGCGAGCAGCGCGGCCAACGTCGCCGACGCCAAGAAGCACCTAGCGATTCAGACCATCGGCCCCGACAAGCTGAATCAGCTGCGTCACGTGCGCTTCTTCAAGAACGCGGCGGGCGTCAAAGCGCACATGCAAAAGCATGCGGCGCTGCTGCGGCCCAAGTTCGAAGCCGTCTCGCGCATCTTCGAGCGCGAGCTAGGCGGCTCCGGGCTCGCGGCGTGGACCCGTCCGCGCGGCGGCTACTTCGTGAGTCTCGACACGCTGGACGGCTGCGCTAGCGAAGTCGTGAAGCTCGCCGACGAAGCCGGCGTCAAGCTGACCCCCGCCGGCGCAACCTTTCCGCTCGGCAAAGATCCGCGCAACCGCAACATTCGCGTCGCGCCCTCGCTGCCGCCCGCCTCGCAGGTCGAAACCGCAATGGAAGTCGTCACGCTCTGCGTGAAGCTCGCCAGCGCGCGCAAGCTGCAAGGTTAACCCCGCGTCCGCGAGCCGCCACGTCAGCGAGCCGCGAGCCGCGAGCCGCGAGCCGCTGCGTCCGCGAGCCGCTGCGTCCGCGCCCTGCGTCGTTTCGGTAGTGGCCAATATTGGCCATTACCGTAGATTCTCATCGCTGCGGCTGCCCGCCGCTGCCGCCGCGCGGTCTCTCGCGTCCGCGCCCGCGTTCGGTAGTGGCCAATATTGGCCATTACCGTGGATTCTCATCGCGGCGTCGCTGCGGCGTCGACGTGCGCGTCGGCGGAGGAGCGGCCCGACGATGGTCGTGCGGGTCGAGAGCTGTGCGGTGTCCGCCAGCTAGCCGTCTAGTCTTCGCTTGGCTTCGTTGACTTGCGCCGCTGCATCGAAGCCGTAGGCGCAAGCGTCGTTGCAGAGCGTGCAGCTGAGGCAGGTTTCTGACCAGCGCTGTTCGAGCGGCAAGGCCCGATAGTGCTCTCGAGCGCGCTCGTGCCAGCCGTATTGGCGATCGTACATGGCAAACTGCACGACGTGCGGAATGGCGATGCCGTGCGGGCAAGCGGGCAGGCATTGGTCAGCGCAGCCGCGGCAATATTCGGGGCTGAGCGCGCTGGCATATTGATAGAGGAGCGAACGATCGCGCTCGCCGAACTTCTCTTGCACGGCGGCCACGGCCAGATCTTGATAGCTCGCGTCGATGCCGATTTTCGAGTGCACCACGCAGGCGACGTCGTGCTCCAGCACCCAGCGCAGATTGGCTTGGTAGATGCTGTACTTGCTCTTTTCGTAACCCTTGGGGATTGCGTCGCCGGCCGGTTGCGATTTCATCACCACTACGCCAACGTCTTTGGCCTTGGCGTGCGCCAAGAGTGCCGGTAGGTCGGCGCTCTCGTAGTCGAGCACGTTCATCTTGAGCAAGAGCATGTCGAACGTGCCCTTGTCGATGGCGTACTGCAGAATTTTGGAGCGCGCGCCCGCGTGCGAGGTGGCGCCGAAAAACCGCACTTTGCCGGATTTTTTGGCGTCTTCCATGGCTCGGTACAGCTCGTCGTTGTCGAGGCGGTTGAAGCCGTCGTCCGGATCTTTGTGTCCGCCGCCGAGCCAGTGCAGCTGCATGATGTCGATGGTCGACACGCCGAGGCGCTTCAAGCTGTTGTCGAGCGACGCTAAAATGTCCGACTTTTTCCAGTTGTAGCCGGCGTCCCACTTGGTCGCGATAATAAGCTTCTCGCGCAGCCCTGGATTCAGCTCGAGCGCGCGCGCGATCACTTTCTCGCTGCCGCCGTAGCAAACGGCGGTGTCGATGTAGTTCATGCCCTTGTCGACCGCGCGCGCGATCGGCTCCGGTCCCTGCAACCCGCCCGCGCCGATGCCGATCACCGAAACCTGCAAGCCGGTGCGCCCGAGCCGGCGCCGCGCTGTCAGCTTGGTGCCCGCTGCCGCAAAAATGCCCGGCTGATCTTGCGCCCGCTCGCTCGTTGGCACGTAGCGCAGCCGCTGCCACTCGCGATACCCCAGCGCTCCGGCGAGTCCTGCCGCACCCGCCGAAGCCAGCGAATAAGTGACGACCTGACGCCTTCCGATCTTCACGTCGCCGATGCTACGCCTTTCCTGTAGGCCCTACCTGGCTGCCCAGCTGGGCAGCCTCGCCCCACACGGAAACTCGGCCTACCTACTCAGGAAATGTGAGGACCCCGATTTTTTCACAAGGAGATCAGGAGGTCTTGGAGGCGCATCGGGAGCGAGAATTTTGGGCTCGAGACGTGTGGGACCACGCACCACGCGGCGCCCCAATGCTTTCGGTTTTTCAGCCGCCAGCGCGTGATAGATAATTGCAGGTCTAGCGTTGGGGCAGTGGCGCAGGCGTCACATCGACGCGGCCGCCAGGGGGCACGCGGAGGAGCAACGCTAATGATTCAACTTTCTCTCCGGCGGAAAGCCTCACGGTCGGCAGCGCGCCAGCCAAACCGCGTCCAAATGCAACGGATCCTTCTTCCGCAGGCACTAATCCAACGCAGCGCAGCATGCCCTGATCCGTTTTGGGTTTGCGCGATACTCAACGATCGCTGAAGATAGTCGGCAGACGCGGCCATTTTCGGACACTGTCGCTAGAAGAGGTCGCCGTGTGCAGGCGCGCAGCGCGCCGACCAGCCGGAATGTGCCGCTGGTTGAATATGGCGGCCACGGCGGTTTGAATCAGGCTCCGCTCCCCTCCCCAAGAAACGAGAAGAAAGAGATGAGATCTTCAGTAACTTCCAGTGTCGTCATCGCAGGGTTCGTAGCCGGGCTGGCTTCGTTTTACGGCTGCTCCAGCGGAGATCCGGCCGGCACGGGTACCCCCCCGGTCTTCGGCGGCACGACCGGCAATTCCGGCACGACGTCGACCGCGGGCAGCACCGCGACCTCGGGTAGCGGGACTGGCGGCTCTGTCACCGGCACCTCCGGCAGCCCAGCGACGGGCGGCAGCGTGACCACGGGGGGCAGCGGGACCATGGCCGGCAGCGGACCCGTGGGCGGCGCGGGCGGCATGTCGGGTGGCGCGGGCGGCAGCGGCGCAGGCACCGGCGGCAGCGCAGCAGGTAGCGGCGGTGGCGGCGGCACGGCGGCGACCGGCGACATCACCAAGGTGTGGAAGGCAGATGCCTGCGGCAAGGCGTACGCTGGCGCGGTCGGCCAGAAGATCAGCATCCCGACGATGGGCGTGAAAGACGCCATGTGCGCCGCGGCGCTGAACAATCAGCCCAAGTGCGGTCCGTGGGGCACGGCAAACTCGACTTGGTGCCCGACGCCTCTGATGCGCGATTATTGGGTTTATTTGCCTACCGGCTACGACCCGAACAAAGCCTATCCCTTGCTCTTCGAAGGTCCGGGCTGCGGGGGTAACGGCGGCGGCGTCTACGGCTTGAGCGCCATCAAAGACTCGGTCATTCGTATTGGTCTCAGCCCCGCCAACCCCCAAATCGTCGGCCATGGCACCAATCCGGGCCAGGGCTGCTTCGACGACAAAGAGGGTGACGACTCGGTCGACTGGGTTTTCTACGAAAACCTCTACGACAAGCTGAACAGCGAGCTGTGCTTCGATCGCAACCGCGTATTCACGGCGGGCGACAGCAGCGGCTCGTGGTTCAGTAACGAGCTTGGCTGCAAGTACGCGGGCGATTCCAAGCGCCCGGTGCGCGGCGTGCTGCCCAACACCGGCGGTTTGCCGAACCAGTACCCGCTCTACGAGCCGACCTGCACGAAGTCGCCGATGGCGGGCATGTGGGTGCACGAGGTCAATGACCCGGAGAATCCGTTCTCCGGCAACAAGTTCGCGATCTCGCGCGCGATGACCGTCAACGGTTGCACGGGTTCGACGGACTACGACGATGCCGTGGCCAAGGGCAACATCCAAGACTTCCCGATCGGCGGCGGCAACGACCCCGCCACTTGCAAGCTGATCAAGAACTGTCCGGCGCTCTACCCGCTGGTCGTCTGCGCGCTGCCTGGCAACATGCATGCGTCGCATCCGACCGTGGTCGAGCCGGGCTTCCCGACGTTCCTCAAGCAGTTCAACATGGGCGCGTTCCTCACCCAATAAACTCGCACGAGCCAACGGCGACTCGAGAGGCCATCGCGGCGAAAGCCGCGGTGGCCTTCTTTATTGCGCTGCCGCGCTGGCTTTGAGCTTGAAGGTGCGCAGCCCTTTGACGCCGAACAGGTAGTCGCCGTTCGCGCCCGTCAGCTCGAGCTCGCTGCCGCGGTTGCAATAAGCGATCTTGGTCGGAAAATTCGACTGGTTGGTGATGAACAGCGTACTTCCGCTGGCGGTCCAGAAGCCGACGGGGCCGCCCGTTGACGACACGTCGAAGCGGCACACGCAACCGAGCGGATCTTGCGAGCTTGGCCCGCAGACGGTGTTGAAGATCGCACCCGAGTTGGTGAAATCGGTGTTCACAGGCACCTGGAGCTGCTGACACACAGTGCCGATCGGGCTCGTCGGATCGTCAGGGTTGACGGGTCGACCATCTCGGGCGCCGAACGAGCGGACGCAGGCAGCGGGCAGATCGATATAGAAGGTGCCAGTTTTGGTCATGCCCGCGGTGTAGGTGCCGTCCATGTTGAACTTCACCGCCGCTTGGCCGACTTGAACGCTCTCGTAGTACGCGGCGGGATCATTCAGATTGATCTTGTCGCCACCGCTGGCCACCAGCTGGTCGCACCAATCGTACAAAGCGGGCTCGGGCGGCGGAACCAAGGCTGGCGTCTTGTTGTTCTGGGCGAGGCGCAGATCGGTCGCTGGCAGATACAGGTCTTCGGTGCACGACGGATAGCCAGGTGCGAGCACCCAAGTACCGTACGGCAGCGGGCCTCCGCAGCTATCTAGCGCGGGACAGAGCGGCTTCTGAGCACAACCCACGGAGAGCGCCAGCAGCGCGAGCAGCGGGGCGGTCCGGCCGATTTTCTGCGTCATGGGCTTTGCCTGTTGCAGCATTTTAGCCACCGAGCTCAGGGGCAGGGCATCGGGCATGCCACGCCGCAGTCGACGCCATCTTCGCCGAGGCCCTGTAGACCGTCTGTGCAATTGATGACCGTGCTCTGCAGATCGAGCGTGCGTAGGCCGGGCTCGTTGAACAGGTACGCGCCGTTCGCGCCCGTTAGCTGCAGGCTCGTTCCTTGATTGCAGAAAGTAGCGGTGGCCGGAAAATCTGCAGCCTGACTCTTGTCTGGGAAGCGGGCTGTGCGCGCGTGGACGATGGTGTTCTTCGTACCGGGAACCAACGCGTACTCACCTGAGCCGCCGGTCAAGACCGAAAGGTCGAAACGACAAGTGCAACTGCCCGGGTCGTTGGGGTTGGCTTGGCAGGCGATGTTCCGCCCCACCGGGCTCTTGCCTGCGAGATACCCTTGCACCTGCGTGCAGACTCCTCCGGTCGCGTCGTCGCGGGCGCCGAAGCCACGCACGCACACCGACGGATAGTCGACGTAGTACGTGCCCGTCTTCGTCAGCGATGCGGCGTAGTTGCCAGCGCCGTCGTAGTGGATCCAGGCGGCGCCGATCGCTTGGTCGGAGACGGAAAAGCGCGCCACGTGGTTGGAGTCTACTGATTGGGGATCGTCACCCTTGAAGATGAGCGCGTCACACCAGTCGTAAAGAGACTCTTCTGGAACCGGCAAGCGAGCCGCGGGCTGGTCGCCCTTGGCGAGTCGCGGGTCGGGTGGGGGCTCGTAGAGCTGCTCGGAGCAGGAAGCATGGCCGGGCCCCAGCACCCAGTCGCCCACCGGCAACGCTCCGCCGCAGCTGGCCAGGTCCGGGCAGGTGGGCTTTTGCGCGCAGCCGGTAGCGAGCAGCAGTAGCAGCGCACAAAGGCCGGCGCTCGTCGCGCCCAGGGCGCCGTGACGACGTCGCTCGCGGCTCTTATTGGATCGGGAAGTCGTCGGCGTTTCGATCATGGCTTGACCTCTATCCTCCGAGCGCATCAGAAGAATAGCGCCATACTGAGCTGGCCGCGATTGTTGCGGGCGCTGGCGGCCACACCGCCGGTGCCGGGAATGCCCAAGGCGTTCGGGCTGTCGGCGGCAACAGCACCAAACACGGGCGTTGCCGGCGAAACGTCAGCAAAGGTCTGCTTGACGGTCTGAAACGACAGGCCGAGAGCAACCGCCGGCGTGATGTCGATGCCAAGGTTGGCGTCGATGTATTCCATCTTGGTGAAGATGCCGCCGTAGCTGGCGAACGGCGTCAGGTTCTTGATGTTGTCCGACTTGATCTGCGAGTAAATGCCCGCGATCCAGACGCGCCCGCCGCCGATTGGCAGGTAATATTGCAGGCCTGCCACGAAGCCCTGCCAGTTGACCGTCTTCAGCGCAAAGTTGCGGTCGAACGTGACGAGGCCCGGATCGACGTTGGCCGGGTACACGGTGGCCGGCGACGTGTTGCCCGGGTTCGGCAGCAGCGGGAAGCGCGAGCCGCCGTCCATGAAGGTGTACATGTCGGCGATGCCGGTGCCTTTGCTGAACTCGCCGGTGAGCGTCAGCGCGTTGCCGTGGTCTTCGACCGTTTTGGCGGGCACGACCGGCAAGAGCACGTTCACCGCCACACCATAGCCGTTCGTATGCACGGCTTCGGAGCCAGGCTCCGCGCGGAATGCCGGTGCCTCGAAGTGGCGATACAGCCCGGACACGCCCACCGAGAGCGGCGCCAGCGCGGGACGACCGAAGCCGGGCGTCGCGATGCCGGTCCAGCCGCTGTACGTGAGCTTGAGGCCACCCTCGCCGTCGGGCACGCCCGAGTCACGCTGACCGGGCCGAACCGCGGCCACTGCTGCCGTTAGCTCTACGTCGCCCGCGTGAATCTTCTTCTCGATTCTGAGCTGCGGATTGCGATGGTAGATTTCGGCGGGCACGCCCAGGTAGCCGACGGTTGCCGGGTAGAACGAGCCGTTCCAGCCGAAAACGTCGTAGTATTGCCCGGCGATCACGTCGACCACCGACGTTTCGAGCTTGAGGTAGGCGTGCCTGATGCGTAGCGGGCCGAACACGACGCTGTCGTGGCGGCGCGCATCGGTCGGCACCAGCCCGTAAAAGTCGAATTCGATCTGCGCGGACGACTTGATGCCTTGATAGGTCGGCGCACCGACGGCGAGGCCGAGGCGCGAATCGCGCGCCGTGAAGATCGTGCGGCGATGATCGCCCCTATACGTGCCCACGCGCTGAATCAGGTTGGGCTGGATGCCGTCTTCGAACGACTGCGTCGAATCTTCGATAGCGTCGAAGCGGGCGTAGCCGTAGGGCGTGATGGCCCAGTCGCCGCGCTTGCCGTAGACGGGCGGGCGCTGAGGCACCACTTCTGCGCCCGGTCCGGCATCGGCGGTGGCGTCGGCAGATGCGCTGCCCGATTTGGCGTCGGCGCTGAGGCTGACTTTGGCCGAGCCTTCATCTTTCGCAGTGGATTTGGCGGCGTCGGCTTTCGTATCGTCCGACTTTTTGCCGTCGTCGCCGCTCTTGGCGTCGCTAGCTTTGCCGGGGGTGGCGGCGAGGTCTTCGTCGTCGTCTTGTGCGTGCGCGTGCGCGCCGAAGAGCGCGATCGAAATTGCGAAGGCTGATAGCGCCCGATGTTTCATCGACACTCCGAGATGTTGCGAATGAGCGCGGATTCGAGGCGCACGCGGGACTTAGGGACGCCGTACCGGTTTTGCTTCAAGTCACACCTGCGCTTTCAAGACTTTCGGGCACCCAGCGCTGCTGTCTGCGCACCCGCATGACTCGGGGTGCGTATAACAGACGCTTTATTGCCGGGCCTAGCGTTTTCCATGAAGAGCCGGGTCTAATGACCACGCGTGTCGCGACGACACAACCCTGGCCTCGGCCACCAGGCCAGCCGTGTTTTGGGGCTGGGGCCCCAAAACCTGAGGGTGGGGCCCCAGGAATTTACTTCCTGGGGCGGGAGCTGAGCTCCCGCGGGACGAGTCTCTAGAGCCCGGAGGGCTCTAGAGTGTGGAGAACAGCCCCCAGAACGCGCCTGGCGCGAGGTTGTCTTGCCGGTCGTGCATCTTACCCATCGTCTGACACCAGATGACGGGATAGCCGGGGTCGCAGCCTTGGTAGCGGGCGCAAGGTGCCGGCGCCTCCATGACGGGCGTCGTGTTCATGCAGTGGTTCGCAGTGACGAGGCGCGGCAGCTCTTTGTCGTCGCCGGCGCTGATGGCGTTGGTGGTGTCGTCTTGATCGTGGATGAAGATGCGGGCGTATTTGCCTTTGCACTTGCTCTTGTCGCCGTACGTTCCGCCCGACACCGTGCCCGAGCCGCGCAGCTTGTCGCCGCGCTCGCAGTCTAGCGTGTTGACCAGCCACGAGCCGCTGCTGTAGCCGGTGGTGAAGACGCGCGACGTATCGACGCAGCGCTTGGCCACGACGTCCGCCAGCATCTGATCGAAGAACTTTACGTCGTTGCCGTCCGCGTTCGCGTCCCAGCAAACACCGTCGGAAATGCCGGTTCCTCGCACCAAGACGGCCTTGTCGCCGGCTACCTTTTGCATCGGCACGATGTTGTCCGCGCTGCTGCAGCCGTGAAAATTGAAGATCAGCGGGTACGCTTTGGCCGGGTCGTAGCCCGTCGGCAACCATACCCACCACTGTCGATCGGTGCCGGCGACGTTCAGCTTGGGTTGTTCGACCCAGCTGCCCACAGCCTGCCCGGCGGGCATGCCGCAGCCGGCGCTTTTGCTGACGACCCCTGCGCCGCCACTGCCGCCGCTGCCACCCGCGCTCGCGCCGCTGCTGTTCGCGCCGCCGCTGCCACCGGCCACGCCGCCGCCACTCATGCCCCCGCCGTTGCTTGCTCCTGCGCTGGGCGTGGTGCCGGCCATGCCGCTGCTCGCGCCGCCGCTGGCCGCGCCGCTGCTGCTCACGCCGCCGCTGGTCGTGCCAGCCGTGGCGCTGCCGGAGCCGCCGCTGCTGTTGCCGGCATGCGCGCCAGAGCCGCCGCTGCTTTGACCGGCCGTTGCGGGCTTACCCGCAGCGCTGCCGTCCCCGCCGCCGGCGTCACCGCTGCACGCGAGAGGCAAGCTGACCAAAGCGCCAATCGCACCCACGGACCAAAGCGCGCGCATGCTGCCCATGGCAAAAGCCTAACAGAAGCTTCAGAAAGAAGCTCCGGAACAGCGACTAGAGCTCGCCCAGCGGTCCCGTTGAGTCGCCAAATTGTGCGCCGCCTACACCGGCGACATCGAGCATACTGACCAGCAAGTTCGACACTTTCTGCTTCGGTGCGAGCTTGTCGGCGGGTGTGTAGCTCACGTGCTGGCCGGGCTTCAGCTTGCCGCCGCCGTGGCCGCCGAGCACGATTGGCATGTCGTCGTGGTTGTGGCGATTGCCGTCGGAGATGTCGCTCGAGCAAAAGACTGCCGAGTTGTACAGAAGCGTCTGGCCGTCGGCATCGGGCGCGGCCTTGAGCTTGTCGAAGAAGTAGCCCAGTTGCTGGATTTCCCAGGCGCCAATCTTGGCTAGCTCGGCGATCAACGCCGGGTCGTTCATGTGGTGCGAAATGTCGTGGTGACCCGCGGTGATGCCGAGGAACGGGTGCGTGCGTTGACTGATGGCATTGCCGAGCATCAGCGTGACGATGCGCGTTGCGTCACACGAGAAGGCCAGCGTGATCAGGTCCAGCATGGCCTTTAGATGCGTCGGGTAGTCGAGGCTGTCGCCTTTGGGCGGCGGGGTGCCGGGTGTACAGCTCACGCCCGGAGCCATGTCGACCACGCGCTTTTCGAGCTCGCGCACGCCGGTCAGGTA
>Ga0307516_10008132_pt1 | contig 11916 bp, 16 predicted proteins | sample 19_EM_MG_FD_203310 | JGI IMG/M metagenome (GOLD analysis project Ga0307516, IMG submission 203310) | Populus trichocarpa ectomycorrhiza microbial communities from riparian zone in the Pacific Northwest, United States - 19_EM | ecosystem: Host-associated > Plants > Roots > Unclassified | place...
TAAGATGGTGGTTGCGTCCGTAGCTTCGCTAGCTTAGCGAAGGACAAAGTTATATTTTACTCCCGGTGCTCCGGTAAGCTTCGCTAGCTCCCGTAGCTCCGGTAAGAACTAAATTTTTTGCTGATGCCGCTTCCTGTTTCCTTGCCTGTTCGTAGGCTTTGTCCTTCTTTCCTTCTTTCCTGACTTCTGTCAAGAATTCCTCCGTCCACCTTCTTTCCGGGAGAGACGCTAGTCGTGCCGAAGAGCAGATGAATGACTGTGTTAGGCGTTCCTCGAAATGGCTTTTTCCCAAAACCGTCGTTACTGGCTGGTTTTCCACCCCTCCCTTTTCAGGGCGGTACTCCGAGCGCCTAGACAGTGCGTCCGGCTTTCCGTTCTGTGTTCCCGGGCGGTAGTAGATTTTAAAATCTATGCTGGCCAGTTCTTGTGCCCATCTTGCCTGTCGTCGGTTTAGTACCTTAGTCGTGGTAAAATACTCCAGGTTGTGATGGTCCGAGAAGACTTGTACTTGATGGGTCGCCCCTTCGCAATATCGTCGCCAGTGTTTGAAGGCGTCCACTATGGCCATAAGTTCCTTGTCGTGGATTTCGTAATTAATCTCCGCGGGCTGGAACTTTCTTGAGTGGAAGGCTACCGGGTGTAGCCATCCTTCGTTGTTTCGCTGTGATAGCACGGCTCCTAGCGCGAAGTCTGATGCGTCTGTCTCGATGATAACCGGCTTCTGTGGGTTGAAGTGGGCCAGGATTGGCGCCGTGGTGAATCGGTTTTTAAGTTCCCGGAAGGCTGCCTCCGCTTCCTGGTTCCAGCCCCATTCCTTGCCCGACTCCTTTTTCGTTAGTTCCGTGAGGGGTCTTGCCACTCTGGAATAGTTCAGGATGAATCGTCGGTAAAAGTTGGCGAAGCCCAGAAAAGATTGGATACCTGTCAACGACCCCGGGGTTTTCCAGTTGAGGACCGCTTGTACCTTGTCGTCCGACATCCTAATCCCGTTTCTTCCGATGATGTACCCTAGGAATTCGACTTCCGTGGCTTTCCAGACGCACTTTTCTGGGGAAATCGCAAGTCCGTTGTTCTGGAGTCTTTTGAGTACTTCTTTGACCGTTCGGTCGTGGCCTTCTTCTGTGTCCGCATAAACCAGTATGTCGTCCATGTAGGCCAGTACTCCTACGTCTAACATATCCGATAGCACGTGATTCATCATGTCCTGAAAGGTAGAAGGGGCATTGGTAAGGCCGAAAGGCATTACCTGGAATTCAAACAGGCCGTATCGAGTTCTGAACGCCGTTTTCCACTCGTCTCCTTCTTTCATTCAGATTAGGTGGAATCCGTTTTTAAAGTCCATTTTGGTGAACCACTGTGCTCCTTGAACTCGATCCTGGAGTTCTTGCATCAGCGGTAGGGGATACCTGTTGTAGACCGTGATGCGGTTCAAGGCTCGGTAGTCGACGCATAGGCGGAGCCCTCTCCCATGGGGCTTTGGCACAAAGAGAATGGGAGATCCTGCGGGTGATGTGGAGCGCTTGATTTTCCCAGTTCGCTCCATCTCTTTTAACCATTCTCGGAGCGTCCTTAGTTCCTCCTCTGAGAGTGGATAGATTGGTCCCCAGGGTGGCGTACTTCCATCCTGGAGGTTGATCTGGCAGTCGTATGGCCTGTGGTCTGGTAGCGCCTCCGCTGCCTCTTTCCCCATTATCCCGAGATATTGTCGGAATTCCATAGGTACTTTTCCCAAAGGTTCCCCTTCTTCAATTGCCGATACGTAACCGATGGTCTGAGCGCTGGGGTTGGTTGCGATCGTATCGTCCCAGGTTAGTCAGAAGTCGGCTTCCTCGTATTGGGTGCACCTCTTCAGACATTCGGTACTGTTAAACTGGATTTCCTGGTCCTGCCATGCCCCATGCGGGGGGTGTTTGGCAATCCACCAAAAAGGGAGGAAGATGTCGATTCCTTCTTCCATGGGGGAAACCTCAAATCTTTCCCTGGTGACGTGCCGTTGGTGCTGCAAGAGCAGGGGTTTGGTGTAGTATTGCCCTGCTCCTTCCACGGTTTGACCCGTGAAGTTTTCGATGGGTATGGTTTGGTCGTGTTTTTGTAGTTCGACCCCTAGTTTTTCTGCTGTTTTCCGGTGAGTAATGGGATTGAGCAGCCGGTGTCTAGGAGGATCCGGACCCGATGGTCCTGGGTCCCCACCGATAGCAGCATGGATATGACGGGTCGGGGTCCTCCTCTGGGTTTTTTCGCTATATCTCTTCCTCCCTGCTCATTCTTCCTCTTTTGGCCTGCTCCGCTTATAATGCGCTGGGGCCCACTGGTCGGCCTGGTTAGGGGGCTCCTCAAAAATCCTCCTCATCTGCCCATAAGGGTTCGGAGTCCATGACGTCTAGCGCTGCTGTTTTCTGAGCTTTGGGCTCCGGGGCTGGTGGCGCTTCTTCTTCCGGTTCGCGCGCCCGCTTTGTTCCGGCAGCTACTTTCCATGGCACCGTGGGGAGGTTAGTGCCTTTTGCCGTGGTACTGGCGAAGCACTTGGCTGCCCAGTGTCCCGGTCGTCCACAGCGATGACATCCCCAGGTACTCCCGTATTCCTTACGTTCGTGGTCTGGGACTCCTTTGAACGCAGCGGCCTCGGTTGCCCATCGCCCGGCTCCTCCGTACTCACTACCCCTGTTGTCCTCGCGCTGGGGTTCCTTTTCTGTCGCCTGGTTTCTCCGGCTATCGCTTGGTCCCTCCTTCCTTTGTCCGTCCTTCTTTTTCTCCTCCCGTTTCCCGGTAGGGGCGGGGGCTCTTGCTTGTTCCCTAGCTAGCCGTAGGGCTTTCTTCTTTTCCACTTGCAGGCCCGCCTGGTGGGTGCCTTGTAGGAAGCCCTTGTCGTCCGCGAAGTCCTCGAGGTAGTGGGCGAATCGCATGTCGAGTACGGCGTCCGGCATAGCCATGTCCACTTTTTCTCTTAGTGCTTCCCCGGTCACTCGTACGAAGTTGTTGAGCGCTCGGAACTCCGTTAGGTAGGCGCGGATGGATCCCTGGTATTTGAGTTCCACTAACTTAAGTTGGGCGTCCGCTGCTTCGCATTCGTTATGATACTCTGCTTGGATAGCCGCAGAGTAATTGGCCCATGTGTCGTTTTCGCTCAGCTCGCGGTACTGGTGGAGGTGCCATACCAAGGCGGTATCCGTTAGGAGAGTTCCGACCCAGGCGATTTTCTGGCGGTCGATTGTTTCCGGGTAAAAGCCTAGGTATATTGTGACCAACTCCCACCATTGGTTGAACGTGGACAAGCTTTTCCTGTCAAATTTCTCGGGGTTCTCCATTTTCAGCCTTGAGGTGTTTATCCGATTGGCTGGCTGCTCAGGTCTCTCAGGGCCCCGTGCTGCTGCAATTCCCGTCCCCACCAATCTTGCTATTTCTTCCGGCGTGAGCCTGGTGGCGACCTGCGCCCAGGTTGGCTCTCTCGTGCCCGGCGGGGGTCTTCCCGTGGGGAGGTTTTGGGCGTACCGATCGTCGTCGCCTTCGCTGGGCGGTGGTGATGGCGATGGTGAGGGTGAGCTGATCGGCTGTTGGGACCTCTGCGGAGGTCTCGTTCCTCCTCCCCCTGTGGTTCCTGCCGTTGTGACCAGTGGGAGAAGTGGCAGTGGTGGGCTCGATGGTGGGATCGCGGGCCGTCTTTGCCTTCGGGTCGCGGGAGCGGGAGCGAGTCGGATCGGACTTCTGAGGATCGGCCATCTTGGCAAGGGGGGCGGTGCCGGCGGTGCGGTGCTGGTACTGGGTGCCTTGGCTGGGCTTCGCCAGAGCTGCAGTGGTTTGGGAGAAGGGGCCCTTGCTCCTGGTGATCCCGGGAGGGGTATCCGGGTAGCGAGTCGTCGGATTTCCTCCCTGGCCCGCCGTAGGTCCTCCTCTACTTGGCTCATTTTCCTCTGATGGTCAGCGGCGCATAGTTCTACGTTACCTTGAAAGGTGGCCAGGTGCTGGCTTCGGGCCGTGTTGGCTTCCGCAAGGAATGCAAGGGCGTCGTTTACGCGGGTGAGCTGGGTCGCTTGGCATATTTGTCGCTGGTTGTCCTCGTTGGTCCGTTCCAGAATGGCCTGCCATACGTTATGCGCGAGCTATTGATATGCGTTTGCAGCATGGGCTAACTCAGTGCGGACCCAGTCTTTTGCGATTTCTTCATTAGCATTTACTCGGTCATATACATACCGTGTGCCTTCTGCCAGGGTTCTGTAGGCTTCTTCGATTCGCTGCATTCGCTGATCGGTTCGGTCGATCGTGTTGCCGCACAACTCTGTGAGCTGCCTTAGGTCGGTTTCGTCCTGCCTTTGTTGCCGTGCCATAGCTCGGACCCATGCCGCCGGGTTGGCTAGCTCTATCGCCTGTTCGGGTGCTGGGGTCCCATCGGTGATCTGAAGAAGGTCCCGAGGGGCCTCCAGCCGGAGCATGTTGAAGTCGGAGGAGGTAGACATTGCCTAGTATCGGTCGAGGAAATCCCCGGTGTAGATGGTTTCGTAGTCCTCGAAACTATAGTCAAGGAGTTCCCTAAGTTCGTTTTTGGTGAACTCGGCGCTTTGTTGGTTGTGGGCGCAGTTGAACCAGTATTGTGTGTACCAGTTCCACGGTTCGTGGTCGCCTTCTTGGTAGGGAGTAGGGACAGGTCCGTCCTTCCACGTGCCCCAAAGCTCGAAGTTGGCGATTTCGCTATCGATCGATTGGAATGTTGCGTCGAAGCCGTATTGACTTTTTGGCTCTAGGAGGGTAGACAATTCAAGTAGAGAAAGGTGGTCTTCGAAGTAGGTGTCGTCGAAGTAAGTCATGAAAGTAGGGTGATTTGAGATCAAGATTATAGTGTGACACTGGGGTTGTAGCGTAACCGGAGTGTGGAGAGAATCAAAGGTAATCAGGCTACTTTCGATAATTCACAACGGAATAATCTTAGATCTTTTGTTCGGGGTTTTTTTGTTGAGAGTGCGTTCGGTGCTTGTTCCTCTTTTCCAATGGGTGGAAACTTTCGCTGGCTATATAGTCTTCCTTCGGCGTCACTAGGTTCCTCTAGGGAACCCGTACTTCTCATCCATCCCCGAGGATTCCGTCTGCCAGTCAAGACCCCGAAACCCCATGGGCCCGGTTCTTACAACTTCATTGGTCCTGGTCGGTCTAACGATATGCTGACTGATCCCCCACCGCGAAATTCCCTCAAGCCCTGCGGGTGAGAGAATTACCGGCCTATCAGGAAAAGAGGAGTTATCGGTTCTATGACCTCACCCCTCGTAGCCCGTATTTAGTTGTGTTTGCAGCTCGTCCGGAGATTAGCCCCTTAGGTCCGCTACGGCCGTAAGGTCTAGTCCCGAGGCTATCTCCCGCCTAGATTCTCAGAAGCCGGCTGGGCTCGACTTTCCCTCTTCGAGTGGCTTGAGTAAAGTCTCCCATGCCCTGACTATGTAGCTAACTAAGTACCTTTTCCCGTGTTTTCCCTTGAGGTGTAACATTGGGTTTCTGTCAAGGATTCCGGCGTTTTCCAGCCGAGTATTGCCTCCAGCTTTTCTTCTGACATTCTTATCCCGTTCCTTCCGATGATATAGCCTAGAAATTCCACTTCCTGGGCTTTCCATACACACTTTTCAGGCAAGATGGCCAGACCATTATTTTGTAGGCGTTGTAGGACTTCTCTGACCGTTTCGTCATGTTTTTTCTCCGTGTCGGCGTAGACCAGTATGTCGTCCATGTATGCCAATGTTCCTACGTTGAGCATGTCGGAAAAGATGTGGTTCATCATATCGGGTTCTGAACGCTGTTTTCCATTCGTCCCCTTCGCAGATTCGGGATCGTGATCCGATTTAGGGCTCGGTAGTCTACGCATAAACGTAGCCCTCGTCCGTGTGGTTTCGGCACGAAGAGGATTGGTGAGCCAGCTGGGGATGTGGAGCGCTTGATTTTCCCTGTTTTCTCCATTTCCATCAGCCATTCTCTCAGGGTCCGGAGTTCTTCTTCGGAGAGGGGGTAGATGGGTCCCAATGGCGCCGTGCTTCCTTCCTGGAGATCGATTTTGCAGTCGTAGGGTTGGTGATCTGGGAGGGCATCTGATGCCTCTTTTCCCGTGATTCCAAGGTACTGACGGAATTCTATTGGAACGGCTTCTAACGGGTCTTCCATTCTTACTGCTGATACGTATCAGATAACTCAAGCACTGAGATTGGTTGCGATTGATTCGTCCCAGGTTAGGGAGAAGAGCCCTGTTTCGTGCCGGGTGCATTTCCTCATACATTCCGCGCTGTTGAACCGTACCTCTTCGTTTGCCCAAGTCCCTGGCGGCGGGTGTTGCTCTATCCAACTAAACGGAATGAAGATGTCGATAGCTGCTTCCATTGGAGTTACTTCGAAGGTTTCCTCCAAGAAGTGCTTCCTTGTGTTGCAGACGCATTATCCCCGTGTAGCTCTGCCCAGCCCCTCCGAACACTTCCCCGGTGAAGTTCTCAATGGTTCGAGGGTTTTTGTGTGTTCTGGTCCGCATTACTAGTCGCTCAATCGTTTGTTGGTTGATCAGGGTGACTGAGCATCCTGTGTCTAGCAGTGCCTTTACCAGGTGCTGGCTTTCATTCCAGTGGAGCATCATGGAGATTATTGGTCGATCGTTCTTCCTTCCTTTCTTCCCTGGTGCCGAGTCCTCTAGGCCTGGCAGCTTCTTTTTTCTTTTCACGGTGCCGCATACGAGGTTTTTTACTCTGCCTCGCGGCAGGGCGGAGTTCCTCAAAAATCCGAGTTTTCCGAGTCTTCCCAAAGTGGTCGGTCCGTGGTCATTTCCTCGACCGCTGCCACCTTCTGCTGTTTTGCCGCTGGGGGTTCCTCCTGCTCGTCTTCTCTTTTCTGTTTCGTCGTTTCTACAGCCGCGACCTTCTATGATGACGGTGGCAAAGCTGTTCCCTGTACCGTCTGGAAGGAGAAGCAGTCGTAGGTTCTGTGGCCTGGTCGGCCACATGGCCTGCAGTCTTCCCAGCTTTTCCGGTATTCCTCTGCCTCCTTGCTTGGTACCCCTTTGAGGGCCATGTCATGCGATGGCCAGAAGTCCTTTTTTGGTGGCCTGGTGTTGTTTGACCTGGGTTGTGGGGCTCCTTCTTTGCGACTTGGTCGTGTGTGGTTTTTTTTTCCTTGTTCCCTGTGGCGGTCGTTTCTTGTGCCATCCTTGTTGGCTGCTGCCCCACTTCGTATTGCTTCCTTGGCCGCCCTGAGCGCCTTTTTCTTTTCCACCTGTAGGCTGGCTTGGTGGGTGGCCTGTAGGAAGCCCTTGTCGTCTGCGAAGTCCTTGAGGTAGTGGGCGGATCGCATGTCTAGTAGCACGTCTCGCATGGCCAGGTCCACTTTTTCTCTTAGTGCTTCCCCAGTGGCCCGTGTGAAGTTATTGAGCGCTCGGAACTCTGTCAGGTAGGCACGGATGGACCCTTGGTACTTGGGCTGTCCTAACTTGAGTTGGGCGTCCGCCACTTCCCGTTCGTTTCGATACTCTGTTCGGATAGCCACGGAGTAGTTAACCCAGGTGTCGTTTTCTCCCAGTTCTCGGTACCGGTGGAGGTGCCATACCAGGGCGGTGTCGGTTAGAAGGGTTCCGACCCAGGCGATTTTCTGGCGGTCGACCGTTTCCGGGTAGAATCCCAGATACATCGTGACCGATTCCCACCATTGGTTGAAGGTGGGCGAACTTTTCCTGTCGAATTTTTCCAGATTTTCCATCTTGAGCCTTGAGGTGTGTACTTGGCCTCCTCTTTCCGGCTGCTCTATGGCTTCTGATGCCGCGATTCCGGCTCCCACTAGCTGGGCTATTTCCCCTGGCGTGAGCATGGTTGCCAGCCAGTCCTGGGTAGGTTCCCTTGCCCCTGGTGGGGGCCTTCCTGTCGGTAGGTTTCGTTCGTACAGGTCATTCTCGTCCTTGCTAGGAGGGGGCAAAGGTGAGGGCGGTGCTCCCCTTTGCGGAGGTCTCGGTGGGGGTCCACCTCTTTCTGCCCCTCCTGTACCTTGGGGTCTGTGCGGCGAGCTCGTAGTTGGGACTGCCAGGGGCCTTTGTCGTCGCTGTTGGGTTCCTCTGAATAAGGGGCTCCCCAGTATTAGTCGAGTCGGCGGTGCCCCTGGGCTTGGAGTGGGCCGGATCCGTCCGGCCGGTATTGCGGGCAGGGGAACTGTAGTTGCTACTCGTAACAATTCGTTTTGTACTTGGGCCAGCCGTTGCTCTAGGCCGGCCATTTGATCTTGGTCCTCGTTACGTTGTCGCTCGAGCGTTTCTAACTTCTTTTGGTGGTCAGCAGCCCATTTTTCCACGTTACCTTGGAATTCCATTAGGTGGACGTTTCGGGCCAGGTTTGCTTGCGACAGGAAGGCTACTGCGTCGTGCATTCTGGCTACTTGTGTTGCCTCGTGTACCTGATGTAAATCACTCATTTTGGACTGTTCGATGATAGCTTCCCAGACCTGTCTGGTAAATGCCTGGTATGCGTTAGCGGATACCATTAGCTCGTTTCTTACCCAGTCTCCTGAGATCTGTTTCTTGGCTTCCATCTGCTCGTAGACGTATTGGGTTCCTTGTGCCAGTCGGTTGTAGGCGGCTTCGATCCGCTTGATGCATCGGTCCGCATGGTCCAACGTGTTGCCGTAGACGTCCATTAGCTGGCGTAGGTCTTACTTGGCCTGCTGCTGGTGGTTGGCCATCGCCTGCATCCACCCGACCGGGTTGGCGATCTCCAAGGTTTCCTCCTGGGGTTCTTCGTCATTGGTGATCTGGAGCAGCCCTCGGGGCGCTTCCAACCGGAGCATGTTATATTCGGACGAGGTAGACATTTCTTGATATAGGTTAAGGAAGTCCCCGCTGTGGATGGTTGAATCGTAGTCGAAGTGGTAGTCGAATAGGTCAAGGAGTTCGTCTTCGTCGAAGTCGGCTTTTTGGGATAGTAGCGCACAGTTCCACCACTGCTGGGTATACCAAAGGTATGGGGAGCACTCGATTGTTTCGTGGATAGGCTTTGGTCCGTCGAAGCATTCTTCCCACTGTTGAGGGGTAGCAAGAAGCATGTCCATTCTAGAGAGGTGAGCGCCGGACACTATATACGAGTGTCCGTGCGCCGCCTGTGACTGTCTACTGTGACTGTCCTGTGTAGCCCTATGTCACACTCCCGTAGCACTGTCCGTGTCACCCGAACTCTAGACACCCCGCTGGGCGTAGCGTCCGCAGCGCCCGCAGCAGCCGGAATCCTCCTCCTACAACTACTCCCCTCTTAACAAAACCAGCCCCCTCCCCAACAACGTATACCATTCGACAAAACAAACAACAATAACAAGAAATGTCAAACAAAACATAAACAGGAAACAAAAACACAGCAAACATGCAATCATTCTCCCTTCTTCCGTCTCTTTTCTCCTCACCCCCGTTCCATCCACCGGTAGGTGCCTAGACCATTTGCAGCGTGGTATTCGCGAATCAGGGCGTTGCTGCTGCCTCTCAGGTTTGCCAATGGTTCCCACGTAGCGTCGGTGTACCCCACCCACTTGACCAAATATTCCAGGTCTCGGACGGTATGTAGGAGGAGGATTCCGGCCGCTTAGGGCGCTGCGGACGCTACGCCCAGCGGGGCGTCTCCAGTTGGGGTGACACGGACAGGGCTACGGGAGTGTGACATAGGGCTACATAGGACAGTCACGTAGACAGTCACAGGCAGCGCACGGACACTCCGTATAAGTGTCCGGCGCTCGCCTCTCTAGAATGGACATGCTTCTTGCTACCCCTCAACTGGTAGCAACACTTTTTTCCTTTTCGTGTTGTGGCATCCCGCGAGACGAGCGACGAGCCACCTCCTCTCCCCCCCACCTCCCGCGCAAGAGAGAGGCGAAGGAGGGTACGTGAGAAGCATTGAAACTACTGCCGAGAAGAGCGAAGACAGCGGCTGGAGCACAGGCCCAACGCCCTAGAGAGAAAAAAGAGAGAAAGATAGAGAACGGGAAAGGGACCACCTCGCGTGAAAAGTAGCTGCCAGGAGAGCAGCGAGCAGTAAGCGTGGGGGCCGGCGTTCGGGGCCCATACCTTACGTCTCACTGAGCTGTTTCTGGTCACATACAGTACGCTGACCTTGAAAAAAAAAAAATTGTCGACATCAGGAAGCATCGACTGGCCGCTGCCGGAAGCAGTATTCGAATGGATCAGGGAGAGCGAGCTCTCGAGGGATGGACAGTCAAACACCATTCTCGCAGTATTGGCTACGGCAGTCGAGCAGTGCTACACCCGTTGGTACAACTTCCACAGGGAGATTGTATCCAAGATGGACGTAATGGCAATCGATCTACAGGCCGCGAATAAGGAGAAGAAGGGTGTTCCGACGCTGAAGACACGCATCACCACCCTTCAAAAGGAGGTTGCTGTCCTGCGGGATAAATCAACCAAGTATCGAGGACGGGCCGATAAGTGGGCGGAGAGATACGGAAAGCTCGCCGACGACTACCAGACCTTGCGGACGACCGCAAATGCCACTCCAGGAGTGCAGAACACCATCATCCAAAAGATTAAGCCATTCGAGCCGAAACGGTACGAAGGTTCACAGGACCTGGAAGTCGTCACAAGGTTCCTCGACGAAGTCTAACATTACATTCGCCAGGGTGCCTCGATGTGCCCAAAGACCTCTTCGGACAACCAGAATATCGACACCTTTTGGCGTTTCCTCTCGGTGAAGATCTTTCGGTGGTTCGAGAAGGAGATGAAGGAGAGAGAAGTGGACACGATCCGACCGACCGACAGCGACTACAAGATCAAGTGGGCGGATTTCAAGAAGGTCTTCAAGGAGCAGTTTGTACCAGAGGTGGCAGTGTCTGTTGTGAGGAATGAGTGGCGCACACTCAAGTTCAACAAAAACCAGGTGCTGAAATTCAACCAGAGGGCGTTGGAGCTGATAGAGATCCTAGGAGGTTCGCTGTCGATCACGAGGGGAGATCCGCTATGGGAGGAGTACTTGCAGAAGCTCCCACATCAGCAAAAAAATGAAAAGTTGAGGTATATTGCTTTTTTTCGAAGTTAGACACAAATTTTAAATTTCCTTTCTGGGTGTTTTAGTTGAAATAAAAGAGATTATTTTTTTCCAAATCCTTACGGGAGCAAAATATAACTTCTGTCTTACAGAAGCTTAATAAAGCTTAATAAAGCTTGCGGAAGTACGAGGAGCACCGGGAGCATTTTTCGAGTTTTTGCTGATGCAGAGGCGGCAGCCCAAGATGTCACGCAACAGGCTCGCTTGATGCGTCACGTCCACAAGATCGAGCTCACGCTCTCCGATATGATGGACATCATGGCGGAACGGACACTGCCATATTTGCCGCCCACCACGCTTTCCGACGCACCACGAGTAGCGTCCACCCCTACGGTCACCACTTCCACTGCTGATTACGGCGATCCCATGGACTTGAGCAATATGGAGGACCCAGAACTCTATACCGTCGATGAGACGTCAAAGCGGTGTTTCCGGTGCTTGGGTTTCGGACACATTGCGAAACAGTGTCCAACTCCGAGTTCAAGCGTACGGCCTGTGCAGTTTTGTCGGAGACAGCAGAACGGAAGCCACTCGCAGCGTGATGGAAGCCGCTCCCAGGCTGACGGAAGCTACTCTCGGCGTGACGAAGGCCGCCAGCACCGCGAAGGACACCAGCAGTGGCGTCGCGAACCGCCATCGCAGCGTCTGCCCGCACCGAGACAGCCAATGCAACGTTCGCCAACATCACGTCGCCAGGACCTCTCCCCGACGCAGAAGGGGCTTGGGAAGGCGGGCAAGCTTTACATGGTCAGCAAAGACCAGCGTGTCTATGCGGTTGACAGCCACGAAGCAGGATCGGGTGCCTACTTTGACGGAAGTTGGGATGACGAGGACGAGTGGGAGTTGGCCAAGGGCCCTAGGGTGGTAGACCTGGGTGAGG